>Ga0172380_10001973_pt1 | contig 33728 bp, 23 predicted proteins | sample Leawe162metaG_FD_119747 | JGI IMG/M metagenome (GOLD analysis project Ga0172380, IMG submission 119747) | Leachate microbial communities from a municipal landfill in Southern Ontario, Canada - Leachate well 162 metaG | ecosystem: Engineered > Solid waste > Landfill > Unclassified | place... | reverse complement strand
TTGATAGTTTTGTTGCAACTTGGCTAATTGGTCTGATTGAATTGGTAGCATTGTTGATAAGTCAATTACCACACCTTTGGGTCCTGAAGGAATATTGGCATTCATCATGGATGATAGTCCTGGCCCACCTATATTTGATCTTCTGCCTGTTTCTATTCCTGCAAGTGATCCTGCTCTTGCTCTTGGCCCACCCATATCCATTGGGGGTTTTGTTCCTTGTGCTGCTTGTGCCATCACATCTTCAGGAGTAGAGGGCGTAAACAAAGATTGATTTGAAAACGATTTAACACTATCTTTCATGGATCCTGCTGCAAATTGTGCCATAGATCCTATAGGTGCAAACAGTGCTTGCGGATCAATTTTTGATTCCCATCCAGCACCTTGATCATCTCCAATATCAAAATGTAAATGCGGTCCGGTAGAGTGTCCAGTATTACCAACTGCACCTAACACTTGTCCAGCTGTAACCGATTCCCCTTCTCTTACACTAATTCCTTTTTTCATATGCATATATCTAGAAATAAATTTATAATTTCCAAGTTGATGTTCTACATATACAGCGTTACCTTTATCCGGGGCACCTGCTTGTCCAGGTTCCCATTTATCTTCGACACTTATAACTCTTCCTGGAAGTACAGCGTGGATAGCACCTGATCCGCCAATATCAATACCTTGATGTGGATGATCTCTTCCTGCTGTGGATCCAAATTTACTGGTTACTTGCCCACCAGAAGGAGGCCAGAATGCGCCACTTAGGTAATTTTTGGTTCCTTCTTTGACTTTCTGCCATTTTTCTAATAAACCTTGAGTAATATTCGAATTCATAACGGAACTATATGATTTGGCAATACCACCTTTAATGGACGATCCAACCGCGCCCAATTTAGATTTAATCATTTCAATTACATCAGTTGGACTACCAGGAGATGCTTTTTGCGCACCAGTAGCTACGAGTTGTGCAATAGTTCTTGCACGAGATCTAACCTGTTTTGCATAATCAGAATCCAATACTTCATTTGCTGCACCAGTCCAATCCTGTTTCCAAATATTATTCCACATGCCTTGAAATTTACCAACACCAGAACCACCAAGGTTGAAAGTCATATCTGTTAATGCCGCTTGTCTATATGGATCTAATTTTGCCCAATTATCCGGACCAATTAAACTTATCAACTCACTTTTGGCAAGTGAATAATCTTTCTCAAATAATGCGCCAGCTTCTTCCGCTGTAATTTGCCCAGGAAAACTTTCTCCCTCTTTTAATAGATGCCCATATCCAATTGTTGGAAATCCTCTTGAATCCGTATATTTTGATGTACGTAATCCTTCATGCTCCATCGTCATCTTCTTTGCTTTTTCCCAAAGAGACGATCCAGCACCCATTATTGCATCATAACCTCTACTAAGGGGATCTTTCCAATTACTTGCAGCATTCGCTACAGACGTATAACCTGAAGAAATTGCACTTCCTGCAGCACTGGCACCACTCTTGATTCCACTCCATGCAGATGATGCCATATCACCAAGAGAGCCACCGCCCATAATAATACTGAAAATATCTTTAAATAGATTTGCAAATATTCCAACAATGCCGCCAAATCCTCCTGCAATTTCAGAAATTCTATTTCCGAATCTATCTGTGTCAGGCGCAGCGGCAATCTCTTGAGCACTTGCTATCGATGATGGTGTTGATTTAGGAGGAGAAGCAGGAGTAGTCATTTCCGCCATAGATCTAGCTACACCCGGCATGGTGGTATTAAATGGATCTTCTGGTTTAGCATTGAAATCCATTGTTCCGCCCATATGCTTCATAGGATCTAATGGTACACGTTTACCGCCTTTCATCATTTCCATACCGAAGTCAAGATGGGGTCCAGTAGATCTTCCAGTTGATCCAACAGTACCTATTTGCATACCAGCAGATACTTGTTGTCCTGGTTGTACTAATATATCTTTCAAATGATGGTAACCAGTGATTAATCCATTCGAATGTGTAATTTCAACTGTGTTACCTAATTGAGGTTTCTTCCCAGCAAATGAAACAATACCACTAGCAGATGCCGACACCATTGATCCATTCTTTGCAGCGATATCAATTCCTCTATGGAATGCTGGTTTCATTGCAAGAGGATCCATACGAGGACCAAAGAATGAAGAGATTGGTCCATTGGTAGGCATTCCGAATCCACCTCTACCTAACAAGGGTGCCCATTCTGCTGCCATACCTTGTGTTGATCCAGCAATATCTAATTCATCTAATCCCTTACCAATCTGTTTGTATTTACCGAATGATAAAAGATCTAATGCTCCGCCCCACGGGGTTGCTCTGTATGATTCCTGTTTTACTTCTTCTACGAGATTTCTACCTTTTTGATATTGAAGATTTTGATCGGCTTCTGTTTGATATGGGCTAGTCGTTGTTCCTTCCCCAAAATCTAATTCCGTTGCACCAGCCTTTTTCATTCTTATAGCATCACTTAATGCGCCAGATGCAAGTATCTGTGTAACAACAGCATTCTCTAAACGTCTTACTCTATTTTCTGCTTTAGCTCTAGGAGATGGAGAGTCAATAAATGCTTGGAGGCCAGATATTGTGCTGGATGATACTGTATTACTTGCTTGATTAATTTCTTGAGGAGTTAATACTTTTTGATCCTTTAACAAATAATCTGATAGTTGCGCTAATTGCCCTTTCCACTCTAGGATTGTTCGAAGACGACTTATATAGTTTTGTTTGTCTGATTCTGGAAATGACCCATTAGTTTGAGCAGAAGAAAATTCATCTCTTGCTGCTAATATATCTTTCATTAGAGGTTTGTTTTTCATTGATTCTAAATAAGAACCAGAAAGAGCGGGATCAATGTTTCCAGCGTCTCTTGCTTGAACTAATATTCTAGCAGCATCTGCAATTGCTTGTGAGCGTGTTGCATCCTTCTTACTAAATTCTGTAAATCTTCCATCATCTCCTTCACCTTTTCTGTACTTATTAATCATACTATCATCTTTAGAAATAGATAACGCGGTTGTAGCTAAATTGGTACTTCTTCCAAGTTTTTCTATTTTCCCTTGCAAAATTTCTTTTTCACTTTGAATTTGTTTTTTTCTTTCTGGCGAAGCAGTTGCTTCTTCTTTTTCTAGAGCAGCAAGTTTCTGTTCATAACTGGTTCCACCACCTGCCGCGGCCATTGCTGCTTCATGTAGAGATTTTCCAACACCAGTTTGAGTTCCAGAAGCTTCTAAATTCTTATCATTTTCCGGTCCAAACTTTTTATCTAATCCTTTCTGTAACGTCTTAGATAAGAAATATCCAAGTGAAGCACCTGCCAACATACCAGCAGGACCACCTAATGCACCACCAATAATTGCACCAGAGATAATACCTATAGAATCCCCAGTCATATCTGCTGTTAGCATTGATTTTTGGGTTGCACTAAACTCCTCCCAGTTCTTTATATCGGCAATGGTTTTGATTTGATTGGTTACAAATCCACCTAATGCGGCACCTGCTAAAAATCCTAAAGGATTCATTCCTGTTAATACTAACCCAAGTATGCCTCCCGCAATAGTACCTGTTGCCATTGTTCCATCAAAACCGTCTTTATTTAAGATATCCCATTTCTTCTTTAATATAGTATCAGACATTCCATTTTCATCAACCATATTAGCAGTAATCCAACCACCTAGCGCCATACCAGCTACGGCACCAAGAGGATTAAAGCCAGTAAGCACAAGTCCTAATATTCCACCAACTGCACCACCAACTCCTACAGATATTGGATTCTTGAAGGCTTTTGCAAGGGCTGTCATTGTTTCGCCTTCATTCATACCCTTAAAGTTTTGATACATTCCCCCAACAAACGATCCTAAACCAAAACCAATTATGGCTCCAGGTAAACCTAATGTAACTAATCCAATAATTCCACCAATCAATCCACCAACGCCTACGCCTTTTAATGCACTACCTACTCCTTCCATTCCTCCGCTAAGAAATCCAGCAATAAGAGGAAGAACTGCACCTGCAAGCGCACCTAACCCTAACTTTTTGAAGATACTAAGATTTTCAAGAATTCCACCTTTTTTCTTGTCTTCGTCTTTCTTTTTTCCGAATACTTTATTCCAGAAACCTTCTTTCTCTTTCTCTGCTTCTCTTTCTTCATTTGCTTGGGATGAACTAGCAATTGCTGCAATAAGTGGAGCAATAACTTTAGATAGAACTCCTTGAGTTTCCTCTACAATCGTAGTTTCTTTTATAGTAGTATCACGAATTTCAGAAAGAAGTTTTCCTGAATGGCCGTTCACTCCTCCTTCTCCACCTCGGATCGGAAGTTCTTCTCCTCCTTCTTCTTGAGCTGTTGGAATTGATGTGGGTAGTTTATAAGGATTTTTTGCTTTTTGCTTTTTTTCCCTTCTTTCTTTTATTTCTTTTAGTTTTTTGTCTCGTTCCTCAGGAGACATGCCCGTAAATTTATCTTTATATCTGTCTCTGGTGGTGGCTTGATCTCTGGCAGTTTGTCTTCTTTGTTGTTCTTCAACAAAAGTATCAGATTCTCTTAGCAATTGGGCTTTTTCTTTTATATAAGATTTTGCTAAACTTTTTTCCTGCTCAGGAGTTAAAATCACCCCATTTATAAGGGCATCCCTTCTTACAGACTCTATCTCGTCCGAAAATTCATGTGACGCAGCAACAGATTTTTGACGTTTTATGTGTTTTCTGATGGTAGAAGAGTCTTCGGCTAAACGTTTAGATTTTTGAAATCTCTGATAATCAGCAGTTTCTTGTAATCCTTCAATTCTCCCTATATTATATTTCTTTGTTAATTCCTCCCTAATTTCTTCCGCCCACAACTTTCTGCCCTTAGAGTATCTTGCAGCAATTTCTCCAATCTCTGTCGTTCTAGATTTTTTATCAATTGCAGCAGCTCTTCCCCAATCTATAACTTCATCCCCGTGCTTTTCCAGTATATCACTTAATCTTTTTGGAGAAAGAGGGGTTCTTTCAAGAGCATCTTTATAATGAGTAAGTTTTTCTTTATACCGTCCGTGTAGTGCTTGAAAAGGTTGAATTGCTTTGCGACCTGTTTCCGTTGCAGCAAGTTTTATATTTTCTGCTTTCCCTTTGATATAATCCATTCCTGGTTCTATTTTTTTAGACAATTTTTTAGACAATTTTTCAATTGGAGAGATAACTGAATCTCTAGACATGTTCCTCTGTAGCACAGACATTATATCTAGAATCGACGCACTCCCGTCTTTGTCTAATACACTTTGCATTTTATTTGCTTTGTTTTTAAATCGGATATTCTTTTTTGCACGGCGTTTTTCTTTCCATGACACATTTGCAGGACTATCTTCTTTTGCTTTCTTTCTTTCTGCTTTCCCTTCTTCTTTTATTTTTAGTTTTTCAGCTTTGGTAAGAACAACTTCTCCTTGTGATTTTAAAATTTTTTCTTTAGAATTTTCTTGTAACGCTTGTAACCAAGCTCTCTTGAGAATCGTGTCTACGTTCGTACCAGTTTTAGCAAACTGAACAGCGAGTCCGCCAGAGAGAGACTGCATAATTATAAGCTTTTCTAACAAAGCATTTGTTGATTCTAATGCTTTTTTGAATGAATCTTCTTGTCCTTGCCCTTTTCGAATTCCACCTCCGCCTAATAGTTCAGGCATTCCTCCATGGAAACCTTCACCTTCTCTTCCCATCAATTGATTCATTACGCCTTTGGACCACTGTTTGGGCCGTCCAACTTGCTTTCTAACAAACGTGCCTAATTTAGCAGAAAGTGATTGGTAGGATTTGGGGCGTCTCATTTTTCCTCTTAATCCAAATCCAGCCATTAGTATTTCATTTGTTTGTATGGATTGATCTAGTTTATCCAGTCCCTCCGCTCTTCCCGCAGCATAATCAGCTTTTGCTACGTGATAATGAGCAGCATGGATGCCTCCTAAAGCAGTAGCTTTGGGTAATTCATTTAAGTATTTGGCAGCCGTTGGGATTTTCGGAGGCATTGCAGCGCGAATAAAAGTTTTCATCTTGGAAACTTTGATTTTTGTACCGGTTTCCATTTCTGCTTGCTGATAATTTGTCTCTTCTAATACATCTTTAAACTTCTGGAAGTATTCGCCTTTGGATACTTTCAAAAGAGGTTGACTTTTGGAGCGATCAACTCTAGCTTCGTCTGCCTTAATAATTGCTTTAGCTATCGAATTGGACAATTCAGTAAGAAAGTCTTTATTCTGAGTCGGGAGAACCATCTCTCCTTCTTTTAGAACAGCAACATGTTCATCCGCACCAACACGTTTCTTTTGTCCAGTCTTTTTATTGGTAAGAACTGCACCTTTGTGTGCAACTATAAATCCACCTTTGTGTTTATATTGAGGACCTTCATTGAAATCTAATTCACCTCTATTGGATTTCATTGCCCTCATTTTTTCAATAGCTTTTTTAGCTATTGGAGACAGTCCTTTAATTGCACCTTGTCCAAGATATGAAAGTACTGGATTACCTAAGAACATCATTCTAACCATATGTTCTCTTGCAGCTTCTTGCATCTGTTTCATATCTTGTTCAGCTTGACGTGCCGCTTGTGTGTCACTGATAAACTCAGTACCTTTTTGTACACCGCGAGCAGCACCAGCAATTGCTCTACCGGGAGTCTTTGATAATATCTTACCAGTTTCATATGTGGAGTGTTTAACTTGTTTAGCAACGCTCATCATACTTTCAGTAGAGCGTCTTGAATAATTTCCGAATTGTGCAACAATACTCCGAAGAATACTTGTTTGTTTTTCAAATTTTTCAGTAGAAGAAGCAATTTCATATGCACTGGAGGACATTCTTTCCATACCAGTATTTAGGGTTTGAGCAGCTTTCTTGCTTATATCTACTTGTACCAATCCTCTTTTACTTCTAGAGGTTTGTGATTCTAATACTGATCCGGTTCTTTTATGTTGTGTTCTTATCTCTTGTTTTAATTCACCAAGTTCTATAGAGAGATCCTTCATTGCTCCAGTAACGGCAGAAAGAGTTTTGTGACTAACTTCTTTTGCACGTTTGTCTTTATAATCGGCAAGAAAAGAAGGATTGACGTGGCCAGTAGGAGTTCTTATTGCATCTCCTGATCCACTTGAAGGTTCGTGCGATAAATCTGTAATCACTTATTGGCTCCTAGATTTGTCTAGAACATGGAATCGGAATCACTGCCAAATGGCATATCCCCAAACATTGCAAGGACATCTACGTATCCGCAAAGATTCCCGGATAGCATCTCCCGCTGTATGTATTTATTCATGTCAGATTTCAAATTAGGATTTTCCACACCTGTTGTAACGGCTACTTGTCTATCTGCGGAGAATGGTGCTTCTCCATTTAAGCCTCTCATGATTTCTATTGTATCTTTTGTAAATGTCATACCGACTTCATCTTCTCTTAACCCTTCAACATCTCCCAAAGCTTCTACTTCATACTTTCTAACGTAGCAGCAGAAACCATAAGCAAGTGCTAAGTCATCATGGAAACCTTTATCTGCTTCAACTTTAGAACCTTTATTGGTTAATCCCAATAGTTCTGCTGCAAGTCTTTCTGAATAGATAACATCAGGATCATGAGCAACAACGTCATATAAAGCATCCAGAATCAAAGGACGAGTTTTTGTATTGGTACTTAATCCTGGAATGAATTCTATATTGCTACCACCTCGAGATCTACTTGTACCAATTCGTCTATCTTTTCCTTTATAAGTACCATAAAGGTTATAAACAACCTCTTCATCATACATCAATTCATATAAGACAGCTTGGCCATACCCGCCTTGATTTTCAACTACTATTATATTATGTGGGCAATGAGCGCAGATGAGGCGAATTACGTCTGATAATTCTTTAGGATCTATATGTCCATTGAATTCCATTACTTGTTCCATTGTTTCATATTCAATCACTTCAATGGCGCTTCGATCTATTCCCGCAGCCGTTGCAGCATCAACACCAATTATATGGAAATGCCCTCGGTTAATATTTTTGAATCTCCACAATTCACCTTTACCTTTGTAATTAGGCAATTGAACAACTTCGGTAGCAGGTTTAGCACAATCCTGTAAAGCGGTTTGCACATCTTCTGTAAACAAACTGTTACCAGATCCAACGAATTTCAATTCAAGCTCTTGTGCGATTCTATTTTTATCACCATTCAATATCTTACATTGCTTCTTATACCATCCAGGATCATTCTTAAAGTCTGGTATTTCTGTCCAATGTATTTTATGAGGCCTAAAGGCATTTGTTTTAGCAAGGGCACCAATCCACATTTGAAAATACCACTTACCAATACCTTCTGTTTTATTAGGTGTGGATAAGATAATAGTACCGTATGGAATTCCTTTTTTCTGTGCCACTTGTTGTACTTTAGATAGCGTACTACCAATACCAGTCCATGCTTGATCAATATCTCTAATGTGCGCAGCTTCGTCTATAATTAGCAATGTAATACTTTTGGATCTAAATACTGCACCAGGATTAGCAGGAGATACAGCGGCAATATGTAATTGACAACCATTCTCCAGAATGAAATATTGAATTGATTTGTTTTTATAAACGGGGCGTAACCAATCTGGTAATTGATCAATCATGTCTTGTGTTTTACGACAGAAGTCAGATGATTCATTACTATCTCTGGAAAGAACACCAACTACACAGTTTTCATAGAATGTAAAGATGTATGTAATAATCGCTTGTGTTAATGTAGACATTCCAATTTGTCTTGATTTTAATAAGATCATCTCGTGAAATTGGAAGAAGTTTTTGATAATCCTTTTTTGCGGATCATATAGTTTAAGTAATTCACTTCCACCAGGTGTAGGAATCTTAACGAAGTTCTCTATGAACTCAACGGGATTTTCTTTAAAGTGTTTTCTCTTCTTAGCGAGATCATATACTTCACGTGATATGCCTGCTGTTTTTGTAGCAACTTTTTTGACAGCCATAGTTTAAACCCCTTGGAAGAGCCAATTTCCTGAAAATAGTATTTCAACCATTTTGACTACAATTTGAATCATATATGATATACCGAATCCCAATTTTGATTCATCCAATTTGTTTCCAGTCTTTTGTAGTGCAACAGATAACCGAAGAGCACCAACATTCAACAATCTGAATAGTATGGTTTTCAACCAAACAAATCCAGCAGCACCACCATGTTTTAAAGCATCTTGGCTTAACGTATTAAACATCATACCTGATAGTGCAACTTGCCCCATTTTTGTTAGTGTCATAAAATGTTTTTCTGCACCAGTTTTGACAGACGCAAGAACAGCCAATTGATCAATTAACGTTCCTATAATCATTACTGAAAATACTTGAAATACCCATTGAATTGAGTGTGCTGGGATCGATGCACCGGAAGGGCCAACAAACATGAATCCTGCTTGAGTAGCTAATGTATAGATAGTGATCTTCAGCACAGATGAAACGATGTAAATCATTGCAGGAATACCATATACTGCAAGGGGATTTTCTCCAGGACCAACTTCAAACAAATTCAACCGTGGTATATCTATTTTAATATCATCTACAATATTTTTGATCGCATTCATACCCTTTGATAAATCAGCAGTTTTTGCACTATCTTCTAATTCTTTTGTTCTTGATCTAATATTATCCAATATAGTCTTATCTAATCTGGATACATCCACACCATTCTTTTTTAGGATGCTACGATACATTAATCTTTTCTCTTCAATCTTCTTATGCCTTTGATCTATGATTGAAAGAGCTTTGTCAATTGGATAACTAGAAATCTTCTTAACGAAATCAGAGAATCCTTCGTGAATGACTTTGTCCTCAAGTAGATGAAGATAATCTCCAGAGTACTTTCGGTTTTCTAATGCGTATTCATAAAGCGATATTGTATCATTCATTGTGAATTCTCCGTTGTCTTTGCTTATATATTTTTCCTGAGACAAAAAAGTGATGAAAAAAAGAAAATGAAAAATGGGGTGAAGTCTGAAGACTCCACCCCAATTGGTAAATATACTGTTATCGCCGGTTTTTCTTACGGGCAGCGTTCTGCAATTTCTTTTGAGTTTTCCGTTTCATAATAAGTTTTGCAGTGAACTTACTAGAACCTTTATGCTTTCCATCTTTTCTATCTTTGTCTTTTTCTTTTTGGATTGTATCTGCCGTTGTAGGATCTTCTACAATCGCTTCTTCTTTACCTTCTTCTGCCAGTTCATGAATCAATTTGACTTTTTCTTCAGACATAACTGCTCCTATCTAGATCATTGCGTTTCCACGAAACACTCTTATTGTAACCATTGCGTTCCAATGTGCAACAGTATCCCTAACCAATGAAATTCTAGAACTTTGTATTACGTATTTTCCTTGAACTCCACCGTATTCAACACTTTCGGGAACGAATTCAATTGGGTATCCAACCTTCATCAGATTTTTCAATCGAAGGTTTCTATCCAATTTAAATTCTCTTTCCATTCCATGGCTAATTTCTTTAGCAATTTTGGAAGTAAGGTTTGCATCACTGTAATCTACACCAACTCTATATCTCCCGAGAAAATCCTGAGTTTCCTTGACGGTATCCGACAGCTTTAATTCACCTCCATCTCTCACAGCATTTTCTTTCCATACATTTTCCACATCCAATTCAATGATTGAAAACAAGTCATCATTAGGAGAGATCATATGCTGTTGAGTTTTGGAAATTCTAGCAACGATTTCATTTTCTCGATTGAATGTTTGAATTGGTAAATAAGTATGATATGACTTATCATCTTTACCTACTTCTTTCATTACTTCTGAATCCTTCTTTCCTTGGGACAGAAAATACACTTTATACAAAGGTTCATCTTTGATTATCTTTGATAAATCCCACATGTGAAACAATGTACGATTTTCTTCGATTACACATTGAAAATATGTATAGCCCTTGTATATACCGTAATGCTCTTGTATATGATCTAATGCCGCTCCGAAATTTGAAGCAGGAACCATCAATTGTTCCCCTTTGTATTTGTTAGCGTTTCTATCATCTACAGTAACATCTGCGTCGGTAATGTACTTTTTAACAAGGTCCATCACCATATCAAAAGGAGATTTAGGATCATTATTTGGTGCCAAAGCATTAAGACTTTGTGTTGTCATTTTATAAGCAACCGTAGGAATACAGAAAAATGCTCCTCGATTCACTTTCGCATGATCTGCTCCATCTTCTTCTTTTTCAGGCATAATGGATAGATCACCTAAAGTGTGTTGTAGTATCAATTCTGTCTCAAATGATTCAACTGATTCTCCCGCATCTTCTGTTTTGAGTTCTACAATCACCTTCATCTTCTTTTGCCCATGCAAATCATAATCGAGAATGTCTTTTGCACGAATTCCTGCTTCGATGATAAAGACTTGATATACTGCATCAATCGAATTTACAATGTGAACACGATCAACACATAGGGAAAAGTCAATATCATCCCATAAGAATGTTATTGAATAATACGGTGAATTGACTGCACCTGTTCCAGAAGTAGTGGCCATTAATTTCTCCTTGTTATCTAGAGGGTTTGCAATTTTTCCTTTGAGCAACTAGGATTGGCTATGGCCATCTTGTGCGTTTCTCAATCTTTCTATCTTTTCTTCCAGACATTTCTTCTTTAGATGATAGTAAAATGAAATCAAATACATTAGAACACAGGGAACCAACAGAGCACATTACTACAATGAAAAGGGAAACAGCACCTTTGACAAAGGTACTAAAACAATTCCATAACAACAAAACCGTGGACCCAATTACTAAAGCCAAGGTTTTATCTTCTTTTATTTCTGTTGGCGCATCAGTAGATTGATCTGGAAAAAACGGTATATCATGTTTGGTACTTATTTTACTCCGAGAGGGAACCAACGAATGATATTGATATTTCATTGGTTCCCTCTCATTGTATAGAGGACGTTGAACTAGGTTCTTGTCTCTATCAATCATTAGATACGCACTCTAGCTTCTTCCAACCGATTTCTCGGAAGAGTGTTGATAAGGGATTCCAATAGTTCACGATCCAATTGTTCTTTGGAATGAAATAAGAAAGCTTCTGCGTCATTACAAAAACGAGATCGCAATGAACATCCTACTAGAGAAGTTCTTATTTCCTCCATATTGTCATCCAATTCATCCAATAAATGTTGATCCACTCCTCCCTTCAACATATTAGAAGCAACAAGGGTCGCTATTTGTTCGGACGTGATTTCTAAGAAGAAATCCAGACTATAATGCTGAAAGTTTTTGGAGCTGATGATTGGCGGATTTCTTCTCACACCAACCAAATATGCCCATCTTGTTTCCTTTGGTAAACACTCTTCATCAGTAAATAGAACTTGTTCCTCTTCCGGAGGTTGCAAGATCTCGTCCTGATGGAATTCGGATATGTTTATAGTCGACATAATCAGGAAATTTAACCTCCAATTCGGATGTTACAAGCCAAATACTGGGCAGTTCTCTGAACCAATCAAAGTTTGAATAGATAGATTCAACATCTGAACAGTAGTCCGTTAGAAAAATTACACTACTTATTAGATAGTCTTCATTTAGTTGTGTAATTCTTTCAAATACTGGATGATGACTTGTCCCTCCTCTTCCTTTGATCTCTCGTATTTGACTTACAAGTTGATTTTTATCTGGACGTTTTTCAAAAATGAATTCCTGTTGAACATCCACATCATGCACCAAGATATACAATCCATCAAAATACGAAGTAGAATCCAAAACAATCCCAAGAAATATTTTCAAATCGTCATCCGAAATAGATCCGGATGAATCAATTCCAACTACCAGTATCTTTCTACCTAAGTTGTTTTTCCATTTCCCTGGGACTCTTGCAAAACGTCGATAGTAAAAATTAGGCATTGTCCAGGATCTACGTTTTTCTGTTTGTACAGGATATAATATCGCTGATTCCAACAGAGTATTCCATGGTGTCTCAATTTTGAATATTTCATCAAAATAAGAAATCATGTTTCCTGGAAAATCTCCTTTATTTACAACCGGACTGTGCCAAAGAGATTTTGCTTTTTGTTTCAGATTCTTCAACGCTGCTTCACATTTTTTATCTTCCTCCGCGTTACCGTTTTCCATAAATGTTGCATCCATGGCAAACGAGAATTCTTTACCGTTGGTATGATCTTTAAATGTGGCGATTTTAATTCCGCATGGTCCATCATATATCTTGTATGAGTACCTTCTGTTATCTTCTCCAATGCTACTGCTTGGAGTGTTTTCATCATCTCCGTTTCCGTCTGTTTGGGATCCATTCGAATCCCCGTTATCTTTTCCTTTTTGATTGAAACTTGATGGGGATGATCCTCCTGGGCCCCCAGGATTTTTAGGACCATCCTTTTTAGAGGGTGCATTTCTATTAACCTCCTTACACAATATCTCGTATACTATCTCAGCAGAAGCATTAGGGTGTTCTTTTGCAATTTCCTCAAAATACACACAATTATCTGAGAATGTAACTTTGTTATTTTTTGACGAGATATCTTTTATGATGCAATTTATCACATGATCTGTAGCAAGATTCCAAAGTAATCGATCTCGACTTTGAAATCTTACTATGTGTCCACTAATGATGTGCAGAGTTTCGTGAAGTGTGGCAAAAATAATATCTTCTCTGGTTAAACCTTCCTGAACAATAAAGAATATTTTTTTCCCATCTGTTGCAGCAAATGTTCCTTTTACATATGATGGAAGTTTTGCATATCCAGGTTCTCCGGGAGCAAATACTGTTTTTTTGAGTCCGTACGAAAGTATCCCAAAATATCTAAGATTCTTTTTGCCTAAGAGAATCACATCTGTTTCGGTTATCAACTTGTCAACTGTCTGTAAAAGACTTGCCATTGAATTACCTCAAAAGTTTCGTAATTTCCACAAGCTTTTTAGATAGAGCAGCATCTATCTTTTTATGCTTGAGCATGTCAATAATTATTTCCATTCCAGAAGGTGTTCCTAATTTCTCATTCTTGGGTATATTTCCAAGATTGACAATTGTCATGGATGCAATTTCTTGACAGAATTTTTCCAACTTAGTCAATACCATTACATAAGCATCAACACATGCTTCTCTTATTTTTGTTGTTTCCTCGTTACTTAGTTGAGCAACATTAACATATCGTCTATAAAACTCATAGTTACTCGCCGCAGAATAACAATATCTCTCAACCGGATCAGAAGGAATGTTGATGATTTTCTTATCAAAGATTTCGTGCAAATTTATTTTGCTGTAGATATCATAATGCGTCATGAATCTTTCTGTAGCAACCATACTCACACTTCCTTGGAATATGGCTTGCACAAAATGCCTTGGTAAATCCAAATTTCCTGTTTCATCATCTGTTCTATGATAATTTCTATTTGTTTCCATAGCTTTGATGAGATTAAAAGCACTAGTCCAAGAACGAGCAGAACCAAACTGTTCAACGGTACTTTCTTGCTCTTGAAATAGATCTTGATTAGCTTTGTTTTGAAAAAATGAAATACCTAGAGGATGAAGATGATTGGCAATTGCAAAATTCCTAAGCCAATATTCAACATCTGGTTCTACAAAAATCAAAGTGCTTCGGTTTCTAATGGCCGACATTTGAATTTTGGCACCAGCAGCACTAGATTCATTTCCTGCAAGAATGAATACAACGTTATCACGGATCTTGTGGCCATTCAACGTATAATACGTGAACAACTCAAATCCAATAGCTTGTAAATCACTATCACACAAATGCCAATCATCTAGCAATACAATCACTACAGGATACGTGTCTGCTTTTTGATTGATTTCCCAAATCATTTGGGGGACGGACCATACTGTATGGAGTTCTCTGTCAATTATTTCATTCTCTCCATCCGTATTTTTTCCATACTTTTCTTTCCAAAGGATCTCGGGAATACCTCCGAACTTTTCAATTCGTTCAAGTGCAGGAGAATATGTTAAAAACCCCCACCCTCTACCTTTTACCTTGTTCTCAATAAGCCTAGTCTTACCTGCACCAGGTTTTCCAATCAGCATAAACAAGTTATGCTCTATTCCATTTCCTCTCAATGTAGCCGATTCTAGAGCTAAGTCAACCGCATCGTGAAGGGCAAGATCTATTCTATTAGTGTGATCCATTTTTGAATTTCCTTAGAGTAGATGAAAAAATGGTTCCACTCTAACATGGAACCAAATTTTTAAGTTTCGTTAATTATTGACTTTCAAACTTCTTCCATTCTTGTTGATTAATACCTTCCGTCAACTTCGCAAGAACACCATTAAGACGTTCAACAGTTTTCGGATAGGCAGGAATTTCAACAAACGGATACTCAGACACTTCACCTTCTTTATTAGTTCTCCAACGTCTTAGTTGAAGTTTGGGGCGGTATTCATCATACTGCTTTACTTCCACAATTGTACCAGATCTGTCCGGATATTCAGGATTATCAGGAACACGGATAGTCTTCAACATTCGTTCTTTGTCTTTTTCGTAAGCCATTTTCTTCAAATTCCTTTCGATTCATCTGCTTGTACAGAATACCAGTATTGCTTGTGCAAACGGCCAAACATAAGTATTCCATAAATAATCTTTATCCACATCATTACAGTCTACCGATTTGATTGTTGATTTTCTTACCTTAATTAACCCTGCATCCAAGATAGGTACAAGAAAACAATCATCATCTTTTAACATAAACCAACTTATACTCTCTGAACTTAAAATCCTCCTTCTAATGTTCTCTACACCCTGAATGAGCATAGATCTATTTGCATAATTTAGTTCTCTAAACAATTGATAGAAAGATGCGTCATAAAGTTCTTTGCCTAATCCTTTTACAACAACATCTCCACTTTGGTGAATCTTTAACCACTTTCGTCGATCTGTACTAAATATCAATTTAGAAATAATTCCTCTGAATTCTAATTTCATTGTGAAATTGGTGAACTTTAAAGGTTTTGTTAATACTACACCATCTTTCTGCCGTAGTATTATTTCATGATCCTTTATATGATTTTCACGAAGATACAAATCAATTAGATTATCAATTGTGTATTGCAAATATTGGGCAATATCTGGATTGTCTCTTTGAATTAATCCAATCTGAATATTTCTTTGTATTTTGTTTCTCTTGTTTACGCCACTTAAATCCCATCCAATGTTTTTCAATACATTGTAAGCACACGCAGCAAAATCATACTCATACAGATCAGAAAGAATAAGAGAACATTCCTTATTAATCATCTATTGCGTTCAAACGGAGGATATGACAACTGGTTGTTTAAATACAAAATCTTCTTCATGTAATTAGGATCAACGGTAGAATACAATAACTCATTTAGTGAAATTAGTGCCTGCCGTACAGTTCCCCAATCATCAAATATCTTTTGAAATCTTGCAGACGCTTTAGAACACCAAATTCTGTCGGTGTCTGTTAGAGCAGATAGTGGATCTCTTGCCGGATATCCTGGAACAACTACATTGGGAAGAGGTTCATCCACACCGCACATTCCAACAGAAAACATTTGGGTAATATTTGCATATTCTGCATCATTGTATTTAATGCCTGTTGCATACAGTTTCTTTCCATTTCCAAAAGGCATGAAACAAATCATCTCGTATTTAGCATCCGCAACATGCATTAAAAATCCATTGGCAAATGGTTTATTTTCATCATTCATCATACTTAGATGAACATTATCACCAGAAACATATGGAAGTTTGTGTTGGGGAGATGAAACAAATGCCCTAAAAGTTGGTTGAAGACGATCATCCTTAATTAAAATGATCTCTTGATCTTCGGCAATAGGGGTTGTCTCCATATTAGCAACTTTAAGACAATCTGTTTTTTCTTGGAATTCTCGAAATGTTAGATTTTCGATTGGAAATGGTATGCCAATTGCTGCTTGCAATTGTTGTGACATGCTGTCATTATTCTCAAAGTATTGCTCCAAGCCATTTGCTAATGACAACGGTATAATTTCAGGAACTTCATCTATAGGTTCTGCTTGTGAAATTGGATCAATTGTTGATGTCGACATTGGTTGTTCCTTCATTTTTGAAAAGATTGAAGAACGCATTGCGCTAGAATAATGAAAAGGTGGCTCGGACGAATAAAGATAAGGAGTCCTTGTCATATATCCGGGAAATGTAGGTTGAATTCTGTCCAGAATCGACGGTGATATTAGAGGAGACTCTCCACCATAAACAGTTGTACTTAATTCATCCAACCATCTTCTAACTGCATCCATATCTATACTATCAGTTGTATGTTGTTCCATTTTCGTTCCTTAATCCAAAGAGCTAAGTTTGAAAAACTCCTCTTTGTACGTAGGTTCATCTACAAATATTCCGCGTAAAGCAGATGTCACCATAGATTGATTTGGATTTGCTTTAGCTCCTCTTGAGCGAAGACAATTATGCCGTCCCTTAACCACAACAATAACACCAAGAGGATCTAAAGCCTTCATTAAAATATTAGCCAAACCAGACGTATAGCTCTCTTGCAAAATAGGTTGTCTACCATACAATTCAGCTACTCTGCTAAACTTAGAAATTCCAATAAACTTACTTTTCGGTATATATCCGGACCACACATCATATGTTACATTTTCAAAATGGTGGGGGCATAAACTGTATACAATAGCAGGATTTGTGGTGATGATTAGTTGATCCCCAATTTTAGAATCTTTACTATCCATCGCCGGAAAATCTTTGCCGAGTATTTGCATACAAGCTTCTTCACTATTGATTCCCACGCAACGTTCAAGTACCCACATTTTTGCAACTCTTGCAGGAGTTTCTCGGAAGTTTTCATCATCAATATCTAATCCGAAACCATCTCTAAGATCCTCAAGAATCCCTTGAAATTTCTGTGCGATTCCTTCCATAGCTTTAACGTGTTGCGGTTGGACGCCTAAAAAACCCACGGTGGGTCGGTCAAAGGTCCTGCCCTCCATAGGGTCAGGACCTTCTTCCAACGATTCTACCATAAACGGTGCGCCCGAGTGATTGAATATATCAGTCATGTCTATCTTCTCCTTCTGAATTTACTTTACAAGACATGTAGAGATCACTAAGCTTTTCATCCCCAAAATTCAAGGACAATCCTACTACATTCAAATAGGATTCCAATATTCTCAAGGATTGTGGTCTATTGTCTTTATCCTCATCTTCATCAATTAACATTGGATTCTGTAAGATATCTGCAAGCATTGCATTCTTTTTAGCAACTGAATCGGAATGAACTGTTAGTAGATCTTTCAGATAGTCCTTTGCATTGTGTGCTAACCATGCCCACACTTCCATCTCACCAAGTCTGTGTCCCCCTCTATTGGATTTTCCACCCATAGGCTGAGACGTTTTCTTGTTGTATGGACCTATAGATCTTGCAGAGATTTTATCGCTCGCTCTATGTACAAGCTTGTCAAAATACATATATCCACATGCGATTGGCTTTCTAATTTCTAAGCCAGTTCCAACATCCGTTAACATATATTTATCTTGCGCACCAACGTAGTCCATTGCTTGTTTCAATTTCATAGGTGAAGTGGATTGATAGCTAGGTTGTATTACGTATAACTCATCTATTGCTGTTTCTGTACCTTTTTCGTCTTGAATTCGTTTGAAATCCTCTAACACTTGAGCACTTGCCCACTTGTTTGGGGTTTCATCAATTATATTCAAGAAAGTCAACAGATCAGAAATTAATTCATCAATCTCTCCAGCAATCAATCTGGCTTTAAGCTTTTTCTTTAATTGATATACTGCTTCACCCATATGCAATTCACACAATTGGCCGACATTCATTCGAGACACGATACCTAAGGGATTGATAATGACATCAGGATGACGGCCATCTTCTAATAAAGGCATTTGATCATCCGGAATGACTTTAGCAATAACTCCTTTATTTCCATGTCTGTTTGCAATTTTGTCACCAATACCAATTGCTTCTTCATATACTCCTCTTATACGGAAAAGGATTCCTCCTACTTTCTCTCCTTTTACGTGATACTTACCAATATGTTGATCATCACAGTTTAAGGAGGATAATCCATTTACCATAATAAACGTATCAAGTTCTTCCTTGGACATATACGGTTCCAAACTAGAAACGAGAACATCAAATCTCATGCTTTGTTCTGCAACAAGCGTGTCTATTTTTGCATCAAAGTCATCAATTCGTTTGTTCCAAGTATTGGGAAAAATCTCAACGGAAGCAACTTTACAATCGATAGGAGAAACCTGCTCAATTGGTGCTTCGTTGATATTATCAAAACCGTTTTCCCAATCCAGTGTTTTAATTTTACCGTATACTTGTCCTTTCTTCAAAATTTGATTTGGTTTTGGAAGAGGAACATATCCATCTTTTTCAAGGGATAATAGAACTTGTCCGGATTCTACTTGAAAAGACAATTCTACTGAATGAATTGACGTCATTTTCTTACTGACAGACTCTGAAATCATAATTCCATCTTCGTAGTTAAACCCTTTCCAAGGAATAACGGCAGTAAGGAAATTTCTTCCTAGGGACAATTCGCCATCTTTCAGGAATCTGGATGAACAAAGAATTTCACCTTTTTCGAATCTTTCTCCAGTATTAAATTTTCGTTCCACATAATCTATTGAATTCAAATACAATGGACGATATCTAATATTGAAGACTTCAGCCTTCGGTTCATTCTCATCAGTTACATCATCATATGCAACAACCATAAAAAATGGATCAACATATGTAACGATTCCATTATGTTTGGCAACATGCAAGAAATTGGTTCTTTCCAAATATGCGGATTCCAAACCTGAACGAACCGTAGCTTTTTCAGAGTCCACTAGCAAGATGGTTTGTTTAATTTGATTACTTGCCATTTGCAATCTTGTGGCGTCATCATGTTCCATAAACGGCACAAGATTGATAGGAAGAGAAGTAAGTACAGTTTCATCTACCACAGCGTTAAACATTCCGTTCTCTTTAATGTCTACAATCGGAACGAGATTTTGTATTACGCCGCAACCTTCTCTGTCGGGAGTATCCGCAGGACAGATTAATCCAAATTGACTTTCATCCATATTTCTCAAATGAGGAGGAACATTGTCTTTCTTAAATCCACCAGGCCCTACCAAACTGCATTGCATCAAGGCAGCAAGTTCGCCAACTGGATTAACTGGAAAGTTGTAATGAATGATATGAGCAACATCATTCTTCCCATTTTTTGGAGTGGACGAATTGCAATTATCAATTAGAATGTTCTGAGGAATAGAAAACTTATCCTTGTGGGTTTTCTTGATTGCTATGAGCATGTCATACATCTTACGGACCATTGGTGAAAGAATATACTCAGCTAGGCGTATCCTCTTTCTCCTTACATCCGTATCAGATTTAGGACCTTCCCCAATAGCATAAAGAAGTTCCAACAGAATTGAATTAGTGTGAAAGAACTGTCTTGTAAAATGATCTACTTCATATGCAGCCTTAATAGAGAAAAGAGTTCCTTCCCCTTTCCTATATTTTTCTGAAGGTTGATTCATGAAGAACTGACCCAAATATTCACAAGTCTGCTGGTAATTCCTTGCTTGATCCCAATGAAATTCAGCACCTTCCATTATACGAACAATGTATTCATTATCCATATATGAAGGATGACTATCCAAGAACTCAGCAACTTCTTCCCGAGTGTGAACAGATGCTAACAATACATCAAATGGAACATCTTTATTAAAGACTTGAACATTGATGTTCCCATCTCGTCTATTCAAATCAACACTCATAGAAATTGAATTTGTTCTCAGTTTTAGCATCGAAGTGGTTTTCGATACTTCTCTGTATATTATTGGAAGATCATACAATTGGAAGATGGGGACTTTTAGAAATCCCCCAATGTAAAAGAATTGATCGTATACCAATGTTGGAACTTGTATTGGATACTCATGTTCTTTTCCATCAGGTGCAATCATTTTACAAACAATGATGCGAAATACACTCTTTTTCAAATCTTCTTTTTTCGTTGGTTTCTGTGAGGGTCTCCAAGAAGAACCTTGATACACCCATCCCTCAATCATTTGGACTGTTCCAAATATTTGATCAAGATGATATTGTATTGCATCAAGTGTCCATTCTTGCTTTCGTCTATTTAAGATATTGTCTCTTGTAAATCTAGGATCCATTGGTACTCCCTCACTTAGTATCTGAACAGTGAAGTTAAAGCAGACGATTCATCTACTTCTTCCTCAATCAATCCAGTAATAAGCTTTTGTTTTAGATTGCTAAATGCACACCCAAGAAGCCAAGATGATCTAGCAGGTACTTGTAGAATGCTTACATATTCAGGTTCTACAGTATTTCGTGCAGGAAGAAGTCTCCACAATTTATTACCGTGCCACATCATTGATGCGGTGATGACTTCAAAATGAATATTTTTGATGTCACCATATTGTCCGAATACTTTGTAGATTCTTCTTACCAAGTCACCAGGTGTAGTTATATCTTCAGGACTATGAAACATCTTTTTGGCAATAGTCATTCCCGAAATGATATCATCATTGTCTCCAGATTTTCCACCGGATGTAGATGCCGCACCTGAAATATGGAAGGTTCTTAATACTAATTGGGTTGCGCGTTCACCAATAGCTTGCGTCGCAATGATACCGATTTGATCTGAGTGTAATATCTTGTAAAGATTTCCGTAACAAGTTTTACAAACCCTGTTATTTTTACAATATATTGGACTTCTCAGTTTAACAATTTTGCCAACCATCTCACGATAATTGTTATGAGTTACAAGAATCTTTTGGCCATTCCCTCCAACGATAAACCGCCACATTAAGGATTTTGCTACATTTGCATCAGCTACAAACAAATCTAATGTATCGGTTGTACCACAGTCGTCTTCTTCTCCTAATTCCATATTGACTGTAGAATAGATTAATTGTCTGGTTAGATATCCTGTATCTCCAGTAGACAATGCAGTGTCCAATAGTCCTTTTCTTGAACCCCAACAGCTATTGAAAAACTCAACGGGAGTTAATCCTGTTGTCAAACTTGATCTGATTAATGTTTCTCTTACATGATTGTCTGCATCCGCTACATATCCTCTAGACAATACCATCTGTCTAGCCTGATCCCATGTCCCTCTTGCACCGGATTCAATAAAGATAGCAAACGGAAGTTCTTTAAGCCGTCCAACAATTGCCGGATCGCTTTTAAGAGTTTCCATATCTTCCTCTACATTTCCAGTTAGTTCATCTGCATATCGAATCAATTGTTCATCATACAGATCAAATAAGGACAATGTAAATCCTTCGATAGTCACCATACTAAATCCTAACGACTTAATCTTATCGAAGGTATCCATAACTTGTTTTGGCGGATAATTCAAACATATATCGTTCATTATAGATCTGAGTTTATTCTTTGTAACAGTTTCGTTTATTACTGGATATTCTGTCGGTAAACACATATTAAATAAATATCTACCAAACGGAAGAACTGCTCCTTTATATACTCTTGTCTGCTCATCTTCTTGCTCTTTTGTTGCCGTGTAAATACCAAGAATGATATCTTGATTTGGCTTTGGTACAGCTTCTAAATCCGTAGGAGATAAAAGATTTGCCCATATTCCCAAATTCTTTTTGGTATCTGCAATAGCTTCAGGTGTTATCGGAAAATACACAGCCATAGCATCCCCATCAAAGTCTGCATTATATGGAGAACAGATTAGAGGATGTATTTGAATTGTATTTCCTAGATGCACTTTAACCTTGAACGCAAGTACGGATAGACGATGAAGAGTCGGTTGACGATTTAATACGCACACTTTGTCTGCACAAAATTCTTCAACTATATCAAAGAATTTCGGATCGCTATTTTCAATACTCTCATCAATAAGTTTGATCGCTTGATTATAACGTTTGCAAACACGTTTATTGATGAAATGCGTGATTAGACATGGTTTAAGAATTTCTAAAACCATCCAATAGGGCAATCGGCATTCATCTAAATTGAGTGTTGGATCTGGAGAAATTACTGCTCTTCCTGAAAAGTCAACTCGTTTTCCCAAAATATTGGAACGAATTAAACCCGTCTTTTTGCTCATACTTTCTAAGACGGAATCATACAGTTCTTGAACCAGCTTCTGTAAATATTTGAAATTGGTTTGATATACTGCATCATTGTCTCTTACAGGAAATGGCAGATTCTTCAGTTCTGTGGAAATCTTAATAATCTTTTGATATCGTTTGTTGATATCATCAGATACATAATTGTCGCCGCGAAGTTTTCCACAAGGACGAAACTCTGGAGGAATGACTATGACATTCTGTATGGTTAATTGATCCCAGTGTTCATCTATGTAAGTCAACTCTGCTCTCGGCAGTATATTGGTATTCTCGTCACTTGCTTTTATCTTATCAATTTCTATCAAGTAACGAACATATGCGAGTACACCTTCTAGTCCTTCCAAATATTCAATATTCGGATCAGGATTATCAACATCAACCAACTTAGCGAGATTTCCATCTTCATCAAAGAAATACTTAGCTTTGAATGATAGCATCTCCTGGATGACTTTTCGTATCGTTGCTCTCTTGGATGCAACAAGATACAAAAACAACGGATTTAAAATAGGAAATGGCAGTTTGATTTTTCCAAACTGGCGCTTTCTCATTTCAGCCGTCGTGATTTTAACGTTGCATACAGGGCATACAGGCTGTTCGTATCTTGGTCCTTTATAAGGATTTTTTGTACAGGCACAATGATAAGATTTTAGAGGCCCAAACAACTGTTGACTAAATAACCCCTCCTTCGCGAACTTTCGATTTTCAAAAGGTTTTGCAAATGTTATTTCCGGTAAATCATCACTTACGTTATCGACATTAACAAGATCAATTTTCACTTGGAGTTCCTTTCCTCGATTTTAGAACGGTGGTTGATCACTGTTTTCACTTTGTCCTGTTGGACATTGGAAGCTTCAGCGTTCTACAGCTAAGAAAAGATTTCGTCTTCCAAACATCTCCACCTTTTCTTTATCAGTCATAAAAACATCACACGCGTTCTTGTATCTTTTATTCATCATGTCTTCAACCTTATATTTTCCGAGAACTAAATATTTTCCGTCTTCTTCTTTCCGTACTAAAACGATATTAGTTCCGAACTCCCATCGTTTTAAAAGATCCTTAGATAATGCAATAACACCTTCTCTTACAACCATACCAGATGCCGCAATTGATGTGTATCCATCTTCATCTGCTGTATAGGCACTGGCATCAACTGAAATCAATTCATATTTATCAGGTTCGATATATTCGTTTTTGAATTCTGTTACACACTCCATAGCATCTTTTACTAAGTGATTAACAACGGTAAAGGATTCTTTGTCAATAACAATAAGTCTACTTTGTGTTGCAATAAAGTTTAATAAATCATCATGATTTTCCATTTCTTTCTGTACGATTTCTACATGCGATATTTCTATCTGATTACTTATTGCTTGCAAAAACTTTCCAAGTGATGCCATTGAAAATACTCCAACCCACATGGAAATCAATAATAAGGTAATACCAATAAACACATAGAAATCATATCTATTCAACTCGAATTTTTTACGAGACGACATTCAAAACCTCCGTTATGTCATTCCCAAAATCCAAGTTGCCCGATTGCCAATACTCATTTAGAAGAATCAAGGACGGTGATGTCCGTTTCTACTAAATTGTCGATTGCCGATTGGACGAACTTTTGATCATCAGGCAATTCCTTTGTCCAAATTTCCTCATTGATAATATCAATACTTTTACAAAATGTTTGATCATCAAATATATCATGTTCGTTCATTGCTTGATTTTCATATAGATAAACATCTAATAAACTGGATGATTTCAATACAATAAAGATGTTGAGTTTTCTCTCATTGTATTGGTTGGATACAATCATGACTGTATCAAAAAATGTTTTCCGAAGAAATTGTGAAAGACAATCCTCCCGATATCTACTAAAAAAGAAGACACCATCTTTTTCAAGCGGAGCAAGAATTCCGCATAATGCATCTACATTTTCATGACTCATAATGTCTTCTAAATTGTGAAACTCATTCCACAATTTACCGAACATCGGATGATATTCAGGCGGAATTTGCTCATATATCTTATTGAAATCATCGACGGCTTCCCACGCAGGTTTAAGCTTGATATAGAATTTGTCTACTAGACAACCCATTGTAAATACTCCTTACTGGTTGTTATTGTCAACAATCGATTTGCCCCAATTAGGACGATATATCATGTTGTTTTTCCCATCTCCAAGCTTCAATTGGGTTTATTGATTTACTTTCAATGTCTGTTAGTGTTAGATTTAGGAGGGTACCTTTAACTGGATCATCCATATATAGTTTGTGTGCCTTTATTATTTTACCGGCATAATAGCCATTAACAAATTCAAACAATTGAAGTATACAGATAATTGCAATCAAATCAAAGAACACATTTAAACCAAAGGAGAATCGAGACATACTACTTACAGTGTCTATGATGATTGCATCACCAACAAGCCATGAAGCAAATATGATTATACACTGCTGATAGAAGCATGTTTTATATTTTCTCCTCAGTATTTTCATTCATGATGCCCTCCAACAATTTCAATTCAAAATGATTAAGTCCTTGAAGATCATCAATACTGTATTCCGGAAATTTCATTTCTAATTGGACCAAATGATGTCTAGTCCATTCATTCATATCGTTTTCATATTGGTTTCTGATCAGTGCATCATCCCTCTCATTCACTTTCTTTCGTATGAAAAATATTGATCCAATGATCAGAACCAAAGCAATAACAACAACCAGACTCATTTCCCAATCCTTTTTCTCAAGATTTCTTTATTCTTCTCTGGAATTTCAAGTCGGTTTATGATATTGAGAATGTCTAGAGTTTTAACATCCAAAGAAGGAGGTTCATACGCTACATAATTACTATCATCTACAACATAATATGTCCTTCCATCTTCCAATCCAGCCATTTTACAGGACCAATAACTCAGCAAACCACTACCGCATGCAGGCTTTCCATCTTTGGAGCAATTAGCAGGAACAGATACACAACCACATACTTTACCATCGAGATTCTTTAATTCCTGCTGAATCATCATAGGTCGATCACATGATACTAAGAATTTTTCAAGAGGCTTTAGAAATCCAAGCTGATTGAGAAGATGATATTGTTCTGTCTTTAGAATGTTACATAAACCATATAGGGGTTTGATGTGTAATCCAGCAATACTAAACTTAAAGAACTTTATTGCTGCATCTACAAACCGTTCGCAATTGTCCGGATATGAATTGTGGGTTAACAATTTATTAACAAAGAAATTATTATTTGGTTCACAATAATAATTTATCATTTCCTGTTCACCATTAATAATCTCAATTCTCTCCAAATTCCATCCGTTTTGAAGGGAATATAAAAAATTAGTCACTCTAGATACAATCAGATTGGGATCATCTGTCTCAAGAATTGCCAAGTGATCCCACCCCATTTTTTTATATAATTGATGTCTGTTTTCAATTTCTTCTAAGGTGTGAAAATATCCAATTCCTCCATAGTATTCAACAATCTTTTTTTGTTCAATATTTATAAAATCCGGATTCATATGTTTCCCGCTACTAGTTATCCAGATTTGTCCATCTCCTACAAATCTAAGAGGAAGAGAATGAGATTCAAATAGTAAAATCAATTCTTTCTCTTTTTTATTGGGGCTTTCACATCCACAAATTGATGGATTTATTTTTCCTTCCGCAATCATTTTTAATGTGGCTTGTCTACATTTTTCTCTTCCTTCTGGAGTTTGATTCCAATGAATACCTCCGTTAGCAATCAGTCTTTCCTTATAAACCTGTTTCATTTTTTCGGAAAGAATTTGTTTTACATTTTCTCCTTCTTCTGAACTCCAAAAAATAGATAAACCATTTAGAATTCGTCTTCTATATTCTTCGTCCTTCCAACATTTTTTAGATGAGATTTTTCTGTTTTCAGTATCTCCAGTTTGATGAGTTTTTCCACACCAACACGGAATTGTATTACTACGAATATGTCCAAACATTGGATTTTTATCACCAAGAAACGCTTTCCTTATTTTTTCTTTAATTTCAGGAAGCATTTTCTTTCCAGTTCTCCACGAGGACAGTTTTTGTCTGGTTTCGGCAGACACAGAATGTCCCATTCTACATTTAGATCTTTTTTCAAAATCATATCCAGGAAACGCATTTCCTCTTTTAATGTTATCTTTCAGTTTACACTCTTTAATAGAATAGCACACATCACCAACAAATAATGCGTTCGCCTCCACCCAATTCTTTCCTTTTATAAAAAATGGATGAGTACCTGAAACAAAAAGGATTTTTTCACTTTGTATGCATCCAGAATTATATGTGAAAGTCAATTTGTAAGTGTCTTGGTGATGATTATTAAACTTCTCCTTTATAATGCTTTTTTCCAATAATCCCTTGTCGATATTGAAAGACATTATTTCATCCCCAACATTTAAATCGTTCGGAAGGACTTCTTTTCCATCATATCTTAAAATCCTGTTGTTAATATGATTTACAATACATCCAGATTCTGTTAATTGAAGAAACCCCCCGGTAAGGTAAACGTCGTCGTATTGATTTGTCATTATTAGAGATTCTGCTAAAGCACCCATATGTACAAGCATTAAATGATTACGGAAAGTAGTCCACGCGGCAGTCGTCTTCAATCCTTCTTCCGTTCCGGTTATGATCTTTGCCTTAGGATCTGTCAGCATTCCAAAATCCAGTTTGGACATTGCGTCGCTAATATCAAATTCTCTTAACTCTATTCCAAGAGCCTTAGTAACGTGCCCAATAGCCGCTCTTTCACAATCCTGTCCTCTGTGTCCATATTTAAAGTGAACAGCAATCGGATTCATTTCTGCTGCCTTCAATGTTGCTAGTGTTGTAGAACTATCCAATCCTCCGGAAGCTGCAACAAGGACACATTCTCTCTTCGGTTTTGTTTTATCTTTCTTGTACACATCATACGTCGACGTAATGTATCTTGGTTCAAAGCTACTACCAGACACCATTCCACTATCCAAGTCAATACTAGTAATAGAATATTCCGGTACTCTATGAGCATAATAATCTTCCCAGAGAGCCATTGTATTCTTTTCTATCTTTTGTCCTTTAAGTAAAGATATGGTTTCCCAAATGGATTCTTCTGTAGATGCTGCAAAGAATCCCCAACCTCTCAAATACCCGCAGTACAAAGGTGAATGGGTACAAACTAAGTACATGCAATTCTTCTGAGTATCTACTAAAACAAATGCGAAGCCACCAGAAAGATAGTTCATAGTATCATTCATGTTTCGTCCGAACATAAGATAAGCGTGGATAATTGCTTCGCTATCAATGTCCGTTTGATATTCATATTCAAAACCAGATTCTTTTAATTCTTTCTGAATAATGGATGATACTGCACCATTGTGTACTAAATACAACCCATGCTCCCTGTTACATATTGGTTGGACATTTCTCTCTACGTTACTTACACCGCATTCGGTTTCGGGAGCGGCTCTTGCATTGGATAGAATAACATCTCCTTTTTGAAAAACATCCATAGGATAAGACGGATGCGGCAAATTATGCAATATTGTGGTACATTCAGTTACATCACTTGTTTTGTAGCACACTCCGGGCTGGTGCTGCCCTCTAATAAGGACAGCACCAAACCCATCGGTACCACGTTTCAATGATTGAAGCCATGCTGATTTGATCACATGTTTAGAAATCGATGCTTCTCTCATGTAAAATGCGGTAATTCCACACATTAATCATCCTCCAGTCTTTCGCCATCCTCAAATTGTCCTAAAGAAATTCCACAATCATCAGATTCAAGTTCACATCCTAATTCTCTTGCACCAATATTGAAATCAAACTGATCATCATCTTCCTCTTGTACAAACTCTTCTTCTTCCTCATATTCATCATCCGCATCTAATACTCTTCCTGTTTGTCGCTTACCGTTAAGGTGTTTGAAGATAGATTGTCTTTTAGGAGAACGCTCACGCTCACGCGTATATCCGCCGGATAACTCCATATGAGGATCAATTGAACCATTACACTGTCCCATCATAGCATATCGACTAATTAAATCCATTTCCTCTTGAGAATCAACCCATCCGAACTGATTTGAAAATGCATATCTTTCTCCCCAAGATCCTCGAATGGGCTGCATTGTTCTTTCCGTAATTTTGTTTGATCCTACAATGTCAGTAGTTGAAAGCAATCCTTCATCCGCTGGTGTAAGCTTCAATCTAGCAAAGAAACCATAATTTCCAACAGGTAAAGTAGCAATTGCCTTTACAATACTTCTATCTGTCCACAACAATGAAAATCTAAAATTAGCATTGATGTATCTCTCATCTGTTCCCGAGAAATTAGCGCATCCCGCAGGATGTCTATGCAATACTGTATTAAACTGTAAACCGGGATCTTCTTTGTAATCAATATGTGCTGTAGAAACTTCTTGCTGCGGAATATAATATTCTTCCTCAATTACAAAAGCTTCTGCATCTGCGTTCCAATTTGTCTTACAAAATATTGAAAACTCCGAAGTTTTGAATACATCATTTAGTCCATTCATGACTTTTCGGATGAATGATGGAACAACGATTTTTAGTTCGTGCTTAATTACCAACGAGTTGGTAATGATTGTGTCCTTTCCATCTTTGGTTACTGTTGCCTTACCGCCTTTGATTTCTTCTCCAGTATCTAGATCTTGCATCAGTCTAACTCCACATTTTCGTTGGTATTTGCCACTGGTAAATGTTTTTCAACTATGTTCAAAAAGTCTTGTTTTAGTATATCATCTGTGATTGTCTTTGCGCATTTATCTCCATCGTTTGTCATACGATCCAAAATGACACCTTTAAAGATGTATTCAAGAATATCCTCAACATTAAAGGTAAGAGGATTATCAAGTATCCAACGATATTTACTTGGTTCAGATTGATATCTTTTTATATTGATTGCTCCAACTAATACAAGAAGAGCAGCCATTGATGCGGGAATGATATGAGACGGAGTAATTGTGTATCCCCCTCTCCCCATTACAGGATGATCCATTGGATTGAAATCAATCGTGATGCTTGAGCCATTGTATGCAGCACGAATTATATAGATTTCTTTTTTGAATATTTTGTCAAGAAGATCATAATCATTGTAAAAATTATCTCGACAATCAATTACCAAAACATCCTCGTTTGGGAGAAATGGATGGTGAACAGTGTGATACGTTTCACTTCCAATACCAAATCTCTCAGCAAACCTTGCATCAAAATACTGATTTAAAGGAACAACTGTGAGTAAAGGATTTGACGTACAAAGCATACTTGTTAATGCAGATACTTTCAAATTTCCCACAGTTGAAATATCAAATGGCGTTCTATTGAGATTGGATATTTCAATCACATCTGGATCAACCAATATCAAATACTTCACTGCCTGTATACCAGCTATAAATGTTGCAACCCATGCACCAATTCCTCCGCATCCTAATATCATTACCTGCTCACACATTCTATTGGTACAACTAGATAGAACTGTTTGCACGTCATTGGCATCATCCGCATGATTTCTAGAAAACATTTCGTCAGATATAGTACCTGCATTTTCATACGTATATGAATCCAATGACAATGTAATAAGACTGTTATTGTTCGCGTCCATGTTTCAACCCTTCTTTGTGATCTACTGGAATTTTCTAATCTAATTCTACCCAATCTCTTCCAGTTTCTTTTGTAATGTTTCGTTTAGTATGATCCGCTTCAAATTTTCGAAGAGCATTCTTATATTGTGGACCTAATTGTTTAGGAGTAAAATCATTATTCAATCCCTTGTAGGAAGAATCAAAATTGATAATTTCTAATACTTCTTCAATCTGTCTAAAGAAATATTCGATTACCTCAACAGAAATGTTTTGAGAATCCGATGTTGTGATTGTGTTCCATCTGGAGGTAAGATCATATCCTAAACATACACGGTGATCACTTCTAGACACATTTGGATGATCTCCTTCACAATGAACTATGATTTCTCTTCCTGAAAATAACTTTGGATCTATAATCAATTTATCAACATGATATTTTCTGAATGCATCTTCCAATATATAAAGAACACCATTTTGATAGCATTTTTCTGGAATGATTTTTACCTTTTTTACCCACACTTTTCCATAGTTTTTTTCATCCTTCAAAGAGAAACCACATTTTGCAATTCTGGAAAATACAGACATTCCTAATTGCATTCCTTGATTAAATGCATCTTTTTTCAAGCTATCAGAAGCATTTATAATTTGAATAAGAGCCTTCTTATAAAGGGTTCCTTGGTTCATAAGAAGGGAATAATGTATGCCACTAATATCTATTCCGCCTCGATTAAAATCTGCAACATCTCCCGCACACAACGATCTGAGTTGCTTATTTATCTCATTGATGATTGTTTTATTATCTAATAATGTCATTCTTCCTTCTGCCGCATTTCGCTCGATTTTTAGAAGGATGGATGTAATTAGATCTTTTCCCAATTCTGCTGGATTTTGTCCTTCATATACATCTTTTTGGAGAGATTGAAAATCAAAGATTTTCTTAATAATAGAACAGGTTTTCATTGCTCCAATCTGGTACCACAACGTAGCAATGGCCATTTCGTGAAAATATAAAATCCCATTAATCCCAATAAATGCAATCGGAACTTTAATATCATCCCCAGCAGTAAATACCGCAAACAACCATTTATTCAGGGCATTAGTAACTCTAAAAGACATCTGGGATGCCATGTTTTTGTACAACAAGAATCTACTATTACTGGGAGCATCTACATACATTTCAACCGCTGTATACATATCATAACAATGCAGATAGTTTAGAGTTGAAAGTGTCGGAAGTTGCACAGACACGATGCTCCGAAATATAGATGGTTGTCCTTGCACGTTTTGTGCATAATCATATAATGCTGTATCTATATTGCTGTATGTTGTAACAACAAATCTGCTTGAATTTATTGACAAACAGTTTGCAATAGCTTCAATTCTCAATGAAACAGCGTCATAATCATCATCCGAAAATTTTTGTAAATTTATAGTCCCTTCATTTTTCGAAGCATTCTTTTTTTGTTGATAAACAGATTGATCGATTTTAACGGACGTGATGCTCATTTTCATCTCCTGTTTTAATGGCAAGGGAGAGGACCCTGCTATTAGGATCCTCTCCCTTAGTGACTTTGTTTATTGGCCGGCTTTGTTGTGTCTCTCAACCGCAACGAAGATCAGCACGGGATTGCAGTTAACGTTTTCAGGATCTACAATTCGACCTACCGACAAATCGCGAAGTACGCAATTTTCAATCTGCGTAAGAGCACAATAGCTCTGAATCGCTCCCAAAATGTTTTCCGGAGATTTGATGAGAATGTGCTTCTCTCCATTGATTACCAAAATGCGTTGAGTGCGAGTGATGTTGTGAACACTTGCATTCGGAAACACAACTCGGAAACCCTTGGACGTTTCGGCAATATCATACCCACGACAATCAACCGGAATTTCAACAGAATTCGGATCAAATTCGGACACCGAATACTTCTCATGATTGGCAAGCACGTTTTCATCAAGAAGAGCATACCGCGTATACCGATCATCATTATTCTCTTCAATGGCACCAACTTCCACCAACGCTTCCAAAATTTCACCAAGCTTCTTCGTCTTCTTGGCATAACTCAACACCTGAGCAATCGCATTGCCCGTCAGCATTTCATCATTGTTAACAATTACATCGAGTACTTCTTGCTTCGTCAAAGACATTAGAATTTCCTCCGAGTCATTAATTTTTTATTGTCAAAGAACAACAGCCCACCCACAAGGATGGGTTGCTTATACAAGAGAAGCAGGAAAACCTCCTCCTTTAGGGGGAGGATGAACTGCTCTGAACTAGAAAATTGAGAACAAGTGAATAGGATAAAACTATATATAAGTTTATTCTTTTAACGATTGGAGAGATTATATGAAATTAATGAAGAGTTATACTGCTAGAATTGAAGGCAATGCCTGTAAATCTAGCAATCTGCTCTTCATTCTTTCCAAATTAAAAGAAATGTCCCAATACGTTTTCGAAGGCGGACCAGATTATTGGTTCGACTTCATGGCCATGTATCATGATTGTCGTAAACGTTATCCAGAATTAAACTCGAAAATACTGCAGAATTTTCTGCAACTTTATCGTCCTATTAAAGGACGAAAATTGCCCAAATCTGCAATTAAACCGATTATTGTTCTAGATCAAAATTTCAATTTGAAATTCAATGAATGCTCTAAATATTCGAACTGGTGGTTACGATTCGGACGCCGAAATTATCCCTTGAGAGGAAAGAGAATCCTCTCTCGTATCAAGGACATATCAGGCGTTACAGAATGCCGTATCTTTGTTCGAAACAATAAAGCATATTGCAAATTGACATATGCTGAAGAGGCTCCAGAAATAACATCAACTGATAATCCAGTTGGAATCGATCTCAACACCAAGCGAATTGTTTCCTCTTCAAATAAAGTATACCATATAAAACGATGGTTTCATCGTAAGATGGAGAATAAGAAGAATCGTGGAAAGAACAATATTGATCAATTCACGAAACATACCATTCACCAGATCACGAATCAGATTATC
>Ga0172380_10001972_pt1 | contig 33728 bp, 30 predicted proteins | sample Leawe162metaG_FD_119747 | JGI IMG/M metagenome (GOLD analysis project Ga0172380, IMG submission 119747) | Leachate microbial communities from a municipal landfill in Southern Ontario, Canada - Leachate well 162 metaG | ecosystem: Engineered > Solid waste > Landfill > Unclassified | place... | reverse complement strand
ACTAGACCGCTGGCATGTATTGCTGAACTACATCGTGGCGAAAATAACCAAGCGGACACCCAAAATATACGATCAGTTGTTTGCTATTGGTGTGGGTTAACTGCCGGATTTAGGTTCATTGAACACACATGAGCCGTTGCATCGTATCGATGAGCGACATCAGCCCCAAACGATCAAAGTATAGCTTCGGAAAGGCTTGGTTCATGTGGCTTGCGCCACTGTTCCGCTTCCTGTTCGTCAGGCCAGCGCTTTGCCTTCGGCTTCCTCCAGATTCGCAGTCACCCACGACACCCTTGCCGTTCGGCTAACTCTTCCCCTTGCAGGGCGAGTAGAGGGCTTCTACCTCCAAGTAAGTGCGCCCTGCCGGGCGCACCAAATAAAACACCCCGCTATTCAGGCGGTGCGTTTTGCTTTGGCAACACGCCACAGCTTAATTTTTACAGCATTTTTACTTTTAGGCTGGAATAATCCGTCCGCATGAATCTCAGCTATTCACTCATGCCGTGAACCCGATTCGCCCAAAAGGTGATTTCGCTGCGGCGCTCACCGCACTTTGCCAGCCGCATAGCGCGGCTGCGCGATTGGCATGGGCCGTCGCGGCCTGCGTCTTGGCCACCCTGTTGTCCTGGCCGTTGCGCGACCTGCTAGACCCCGCCAACATCGCGATGCTCTATCTGCTCGCCGTCGCCATCGTCGCTGCGCGCGCTGGGAGATATGCAGCGATTGTCGCTGCTTTCCTCAGCACCGTTCTGCTCGATTTCTTTTTCATCCACCCGGTCTTTTCTTTCACGGTAGGCGATGTGCAATATGTGGTCACACTGGCGGTCATGCTGGTGGTGGCGCTCATCATCGGCAACCTGACTATCGGTTTGCAACGCCAAACCATCGCCGCCATCGAACGCGAGCGGCAAGCGCATGCGCTGTATCAACTTGCTAGCCAGCTTGCCGGCGCATCATCGCTGGAGCAGGTGGCAACCGCGACGCATCATTTCTTGCAGCAATCACAAGGATGCGAAAGCGTGCTGCTGATGCGCCGCAACGACGCACTGCATCCGGTTGGTCAGGCCCGTCTCAATTCGGAACTGCAATCCATTGCCGCATTCGCCGCCATGCAACAAGCGCAAACCCGCAATCTGCAAGATGACGAGGGGCACTGGCTATTTCTGCCATTGCACGGCTCCACCTATGTCCGGGGCGTTCTCGCCGTCGATTTTGGCATTTCCGCCACGCTCAACGTGCAGCAAGCGCTCTATGAAGCAGTTGCCGCGCTGGTCGCCATCGCCGTCGAGCGCCTGCACTTCGTCGAAGTGGCGCAGCGCGCGCAACTGCAAATGACCGGAGAACGTTTGCGCAGCTCGATTCTCTCCGCGCTGTCGCACGATATCCGCACCCCGCTGACCGCGCTCTACGGGATGACCGACATGCTGGCGCTGACACAACCGCCGCTGCCACCGGCGGCGCGCGACATGGTGGAAGCGATGCGCGAACAGGCTTTGCGGCTAAACGGCATGGTGTCCAACCTGCTGGATATGGCGAAGCTGCGCGCCGAGAACATCCGGCTCAATCAGGAATGGCAACCCGTAGAAGAAGTGATCGGCGCCAGCATCAAATTGCTTGGCTCGGCTTTGGCGCAACACCCGGTGAAGGTGTTGCTGCCGGATATGCCGCTGCTGAAATTCGATGCGGTGCTGATGGAGCGGGTGTTGTGCAATCTGCTGGAGAATGCCGCCAAATATGCACCGCCTCTCTCGCCCATTACCATCAGCGCGCAGATAGAGGGCGACAAGGCCGCCGTGTCGGTGTGCGATAGCGGCCCCGGTTTCCCGCCGGACAAGCTGGATAAGGTGTTCGAACTGTTCGAGCGCGGCGACGCCGAATCCAGCGTTCCCGGTATGGGACTGGGCTTGTCCATCTGCCGCAGCATCGTCGAAGCGCACGGCGGCGAGATACGCGCCAGCAACCTCGGCGGCGCTTGCGTGACGTTCACCCTGCCGTTGGGTGACCCGCCGCTCATTGAAACGGACGACGATGAGTGAGCCAGCCACCATTCTGCTGATCGAAGACGAAATCCAGATCAGACGTTTTGTGCGCTCGGCGCTGGAAGGAGAGGGCCATCGCGTGCTGGAATGCGGAACTCTGGCGCAAAGCATGGCGCAGGTACATGAAGCGAAACCGCAACTCGCCGTACTCGATCTCGGTCTGCCGGACGGCGACGGCATCGGCTTCATCCGCGAATTGCGCACCCATTCCGAAATGCAGGTACTGGTGCTGTCCGCCCGCGCGGCGGAATGTGACAAGATACGTGCGCTGGATGCGGGAGCGGACGATTATCTGACCAAACCGTTCGCGGTAGGCGAATTGCTGGCACGTGTACGCGCCTTGTTGCGCCGCAATAAACCGGAGAGTGCAGCAGCCGAAACATTGTTCCGCTTCGGCGAAGTCGAAGTTGATACCGTGCGCCGCCTGATCACTCGCGGCAATGCCATCGTCCATCTCACCCCCATCGAATACCGCCTGCTGTGCGCCATGCTGGCAAATATCGGCAAGGTGATGACCTATCGCCATCTGTTGCGCGCGGTGTGGGGCAACGCGCACATCGAGAGCAACCATTACCTGCGCATCTATGTGAGCCACCTGCGGCAGAAACTGGAACACGACCCGGCGCAACCGCAACATTTTTTGACCGAAACCGGAATCGGCTACCGATTCCAACCCTGAGGGAGAACGCAACATGAATCAACCAACAAAAGATCAAGCCGCCACCGGCACTTTGGCGCTGGCCGCGCTCGGCGTGGTGTACGGCGACATCGGCACCAGCCCGCTGTATGCGTTCAAGGAAGCCTTCGCCGGTGCGCACGGCCTGGTTCCCTCCGAACCGAATGTACTGGCGGCGCTGTCCGCGCTGTTCTGGGCGATGATGCTGATCATCTCGGTCAAGTACGTGTGGGTCATGCTCAAGTTCGACAACAACGGCGAAGGCGGTGTGCTGGCGCTGACCGCGCTGGCGAACCGTTGCGCGCAAGGCTCTACGCGCTGGAAACTGCTGATCGTCACGACGGGCATTTTCGCCGCCGCGTTATTCTACGGCGACGCGCTCATCACTCCGGCAATCTCGGTGCTCTCCGCCGTAGAAGGGCTCAGCGTCGCCGCGCCCGCGCTGGAGAAATTCATCATTCCGATCACCGTCGGCGTGATCACCGGATTGTTCTTCATCCAGCGGCGCGGCACCGGCAGCATGGGCAAACTGTTCGGCCCCATCACACTGCTGTGGTTCGTCGCATTGGCCGTGCTCGGCGCAATCAGCATCGCTAAAAATCCGACCGTGCTGCTCGCGCTTAACCCGATGTACGCCATCAGCTTTGCCATTGAGCATCCGGCGGGCATGTTCCTGCTGCTGTCGGCAGTATTCCTGGCGCTCACCGGCGGCGAAGCGCTGTACGCGGACATGGGGCATTTCGGCGCGAGACCGGTGCGGCTGGCGTGGTACGGACTGGTCTGCCCGTCACTGCTGATCAACTATTTCGGGCAGGGTGCGCTGGTGCTGCGCTCGGCGGACGCGATCCAGAACCCGTTCTATCTGCTGGCGCCAGACCGGTTCATGCTGCCGCTGGTCGCACTGGCTACCGCCGCCACGGTAATCGCTTCGCAAGCCACCATTTCGGGAGCTTATTCGATGACGCTGCAAGCCATGCGCATGGGCTATCTGCCGCGCCTGTTTATCCAGCACACCTCCGATTCGCAACGCGGCCAGATATACATCCCTGCCGTGAACTGGATGATGCTGGTTGGTGTGATTATTCTGGTATTCGAATTCGGCTCTTCCGGCGCGTTGGCGGCGGCCTACGGTATCGCCGTGTCCGGCACCATGATTATCACCACGCTGCTCACCGTATTTGTCACACTGATGCTACCGGGCCGCGCACGGCTGCTGCTGCTGCTGTTTGCGTTGGCGCTATTCGCCCTGCTGGAACTGCTGTTCTTCGGCTCCAACCTGACCAAGGTCGCAAGCGGCGGCTGGATGCCGCTGGCGCTTGGCCTGACGCTGTTCGTCCTGCTTTCCACCTGGAAAAAAGGCAGCGGCCTCGTCGCCGAACAACGGCGCAAGCTCGACATTCCGATGTCCGCCTTCATCGCCGGATCGCAACCGGATGTACCGCGTGTGCCAGGCACGGCTGTCTATCTGACGGCAGACCCGAGCATCGTACCCGGCGCGCTGTTCCACAGCCTCAAGCATTTCAAGGTGCTGCATGAGCGGACGCTATTCCTGCATGTGGTGACCGCCGATGTGCCCTACATCGAACCAGAGCAGCGGCTAAAAGTGTCCCTGCTCGCACCCGGCATGTACAACGTCGTTTTGCATTTCGGTTTCCGCCAGGAAGTCGATGTCCCTGCGGCATTGAAAGGCTTGGCTAAGCACGGAGTGAAGCTCGAACCGATGGGTACGACCTTCTTCATTGCCCGCTCGAACGTCGCGGAGGGCCCCGGCGGCATGTCATCCTGGCGCTGCGCACTGTTCTCCTGGATGACGCGCCAGTCTGAAGGAGCGGCAAGCTTCTTCAACTTACCCACCAACCAGGTGGTGGAACTGGGCACCAAGGTCGTGCTGTAACGACACGGCCTCCGGCGAATCAACTCCACCAAGCAAAACACCCCGATTTTATTCGGGGTGTTTTGCTTGTAGCTAATGTTAACCTACGCCGCAACAAGCGCCTGCGGCGCGTGTTGTGGCTACTCCGTAACTTGCTGCGCAAGTTGTCGTCCGAAAAAAATGGGCGGCTGCGGGCCGCCCAAATAGGAGGAGAGTATGAAAAACAGAGTTGCTTCCAACCTCTGGCTCTGACACTCGGCGCGGAATATATACGCTCTTTTGCAAAAATCATATATGCCGAAATATCTATATATTTCGGCCTAGTTATTTCGGGCAGCCAATCGAACTAGTTCTCTCGAACAGCCTGCTCCGTCAGTTTTGACTTCAGCAACAGTGGTGCGGACACCATCAATCCTTCCTGCAAGCAACCACCCATGTGCGACAGTTTTTCCCCTTCCCCCTTGCAGAGGGAAAAATGGGTTCAGTGCGATTATCGGGCAGGCATTTCAGGCTTATAACAATCCCTTTTCCGCAAACGACAGGGTTTGCCCGCCCGCCACCACGAAATGATCGAGCACGCGTACATCCACCAAGCCAAGAGCCTGCTTCAGAGCGGTGGTCAGAAGCTGGTCGGCCTGGCTGGGTTCGGCGACGCCGGAAGGATGGTTGTGCGCGAGAATGAGGGCGGCGGCGTTGTGCGCGAGGGCGCGCTTGACCACTTCGCGCGGATAGACGCTGGTTTGGCTTAAGGTGCCGTGAAACAACTCTTCCGAGGCGATCACGCGATGCTGGGTGTCGAGAAACAGCGCCAGAAAAACCTCCTGTTGCCGCCCGCCCAGCAAAAGCCGCAAATAGTCGCGCACCGCGTGCGGCGAGTTGAGCGCGTCGCCGCGCTGCATTTCTTCCTGCAACGCGCGCCGCGACATTTCCAGCACGGCTTGCAATTGCACGTATTTCGCCTGGCCCATGCCGTGTGTTTCGCAAAAGTCGGTTTCGCTGGCGGCAAACATTTTCGTGAGGCTGCCAAAGCGGAGGAGCAAGTCGCGCGCCAGATCCACCGCGCTCTTGCCGGTTACGCCGGTGCGCAAAAAAATCGCCAGCACCTCGGCATCGGATAATGAGGCCGCGCCTTTCTGCAACAACTTCTCGCGCGGCCGTTCCCGCTCCGGCCAGTCGGTAATCGCCATAACCGCCTCTCCGCCCATACGGGCCGTTTCTTGTTAAGATGCGCGGCATTATGAAGCAAGAACCCATCAAGCGTATCGTGCTCGGCATCACCGGCGGCATCGCGGCCTACAAGGCGGCGGAGTTGCTGCGCCTGCTGATGAAGCAGGGGATGGAGGTGCAGGTCGCGATGACCGAGGCGGCCTGCCATTTCATCACGCCGACCACGATGCAGGCATTGTCCGGCAAGCCGGTGCTCACCACACAGTGGGATAACACCGGCAACGGCATGGCGCATATCAACCTGAGCCGCAGCGCCGATGCGATCGTGATCGCGCCAGCGACCGCCGATTTCATCGCCAAGCTGGCGCATGGTCTGGCGGACGACTTGCTGTCCTCAATGTGCCTGGCGCGTCTGTGCCCGTTGCTGGTCGCCCCGGCGATGAACCGCGAGATGTGGCAGAACGCCGCGACGCAGCGCAACATCGCGCAATTGCTCGCCGATGGCGTGCGGGTGCTCGGCCCGGATTGCGGCGTGCAAGCCTGCGGCGAGGAGGGCATGGGGCGGATGCGGGAGGCGGAGCAGTTGGCGCAAGACATCGCGGCGTTTTTGCAAACCCAGCCCCTCTCCCTAACCCTCTCCCCCTCGGTGGAGAGGGTAAATGATGTAGGTCGGGTTTCAACCCGACACGGTAGCAATGTCGGGTTGAAACCCGACCTACGCGGCAAGAAAATCCTGATCACCGCCGGGCCGACTTACGAGGCGATCGATGCGGTGCGCGGCATCACCAATCGCAGTTCCGGCAAAATGGGCTATGCCATCGCGCAGGCCGCGCTGGAGCAAGGCGCGGAAGTGGTGCTGGTGTCCGGCCCGACCGCGCTCGCCAAACCGCAGGGCGCGCAAGGCGTGGATGTGACGAGCGCCGCGCAGATGTTCGAGGCGGTCAAGCAACGCGCCGGCGATTGCGATATTTTCATCGGCGTGGCGGCGGTGGCGGATTATCGCGTCGCGCAACCGAGCGAGCAAAAAATCAAGAAAAGCGCTGCCCCGCTCACGCTGGAACTGGTGCCCAACCCGGACATCCTGGCGTATGTCGCCGCGCTGCCTGACCCGCCGTTCTGCGTGGGCTTTGCCGCCGAGAGCGAGAATCTCGCGAAGTACGCCGAGCAAAAACGTTGCGTGAAGAATGTGCCGCTGCTGGTGGGCAATCTCGCGCAACAGGCCATCGGCAGCGACGAAAACGAGCTGGTTCTGTTCGACGACAGCGGCAGCCACGTCTTGCCGCGCGCCGACAAGCTGACTTTGTCCAGACTATTGATGCAACACATTAAGCAACGCTATGAAGGAGCAAGCAATGAAACACATTCCGGTTGATGTGAAAATTCTCGATCCCCGCCTGCATGAAAACATGCCGGGCTACGCGACCGCCGGTTCGGCGGGAATCGATTTGCGCGCGTGCATCGATAAAAACATGGTGATCCAGCCCAAGCAGTGCGAGCTCATCCCCAGCGGCCTCGCCATTCACCTGAACGATCCGGGCTATGCCGCGATGATCCTGCCGCGCTCCGGCTTGGGACACAAACACGGCATCGTGCTCGGCAACTTGGTCGGCCTGATCGATTCGGATTATCAGGGGCAAATTTTCGTTTCGCTGTGGAACCGCAGCCAGATACCCTTCACGCTGATGCCGATGGAACGCATGGCGCAACTGGTGATCGTGCCGGTGATGCGGGCACAGTTCAATATCGTGGATGAATTTCCGTTGAGCGAACGCGGCAGCGGCGGGTTCGGCAGCACCGGCAAGCATTAAGCCCAGAAAAAACCCAGAAAAAACCGTGATCCACCAAGCGCTATCGAGCAAAGCAAACCGTCTATAGAGAAAAGCCCGTTCGCCTTTCCGTCACATTTTGCGCTTTTGCAAGTATCGCCGCGCCGCTGCGGGTAATTCGGTAAGATGGCGTCCGCGCGCCAAGTGCGGCGCACGCCACATATAGACTTCGACTACTGATAAGGCCATTCCATGCTGGAAATGTTTGCTACCCCCCAATTCTGGGTAGACGTATTCAAGATCATCATGATCGACCTGCTGTTGAGCGGCGACAACGCGGTGGTAATTGCGCTGGCGTGCCGCAACCTGCCGCCGCACCAGCGCAGAAAAGGCATCATGTTCGGCGTCGGCGGCGCGATCGGCTTGCGCATCGTGCTGACCTTTTTTGCCGTCAGCCTGCTCGCGCTGCCCTATCTGAAACTGGTCGGCGCATTCCTGCTGCTGTGGATCGGCATCAAGCTGATCCTGCCCGAAGAGGAGCACAGTGCGGACAGCATCAAGGCCGACACCCGCCTGTTCGGCGCGATCAAAACCATCATTATCGCGGACTTCGTGATGAGCCTGGATAACGTGCTGGGCGTGGCGGCTGCGGCCAAGGGCAACGTGTGGCTACTGGTGTTCGGCCTGGTGATCAGCATTCCGATGATCGCGTGGAGCAGCCAGATGGTGCTGAAACTGATCGACCGCTATCCCTTTATCATCTATGCGGGCGGTGCGCTGCTCGGTTATGTCGCGGGCGAAATGCTGGTCACTGAGGCGTTGTTTGCGGCCATGCTCGAATCGCGCCACTATTTGCACTGGGTGGTTCCGGGATTCTGCGCATTGCTGGTGCTGGTTGTCGGCAGATGGCTGGCGCTACGCAAGGCCGTTTCCATACCGGTGCTCGACCTGGTGGACGAGAAAGTAGACAATAAACCGTGAAGGGGAAATTATGAAAATACTGATTCCGGTAGATGGCTCGACCAATGCGCAGCGTGCGGTTGACTACGCGATCAAAAATATCGCCGCGTTAAAGGAGCAACCGCAACTGTTGCTGCTGAACGTGCAGTGGAACGTGGCCAGCGGCAACGTCAAGCTGTTCATCAGCCAGCAAACCATCGACGACTATTACCGCGAACAGGGCATGGCGGCGTTGCACTCGGCGCGCGCGGCGCTGGATGCCGCAGCGTTGCCCTATCAATACCACATCAGCGTCGGCACACCTGCGGAAGCGATCGTGCAATATGCCGACGAGCAGGGCGTCGACCAGATCGTGATGGGCAGGCAGGGGCAGGGCGGCTTGCAGGCATTGCTGCTGGGGTCGGTGGTGAACAAGGTGCTACATCTGGCGACCTGCCCGTTGGTGCTGGTCAAATAAAGCCACCCATTCCATTGAACCCGCAATAGAAACAACAAGATCGCAGGGACGCCGAATGCGCCAGGATTGAGGGTCGCGAGACGCTCACTACAGAAATACGCTATAAATCGAAAGGGTTGTGGAAAGTTATTGAGAATTATCTTAATATTTGCAACGTAATTTGCTAGGCGACATAGACATCGGGGAGTGGCAATGAACAAGGGATCGTTCTGGAAAAAAGACTGGTTCGTCGGTTTGCTGGTTGCATTGGTGTTCATGTTGGGCTCGGGCAGCGGCCTGATGCAGAGCCTGGAGCGCAAGGCTTACGATCTCGGCGTGCTGGCCTCGTCGCGCACGCCGAGCGACAAGATCGCGGTGATCGCGATCGACGAGCAGAGCATCGCCAATCTGGGGCGCTGGCCGTGGTCGCGCGAGATCCATGCCAGGATGGTGGATATTCTGGCGGCTGGACAGGCCAAGGTGATCGGCCATACCGCCTTTTTTTTCGAGCCGCAGGTTGATGCCGGACTGGGCTATATCTACAAAATAGCCGAATTGCTTGGCAGGTCCCAGGTGCTTGAACATCCCGGCGCGGCCAGCTCGGCCGATGAGACCATATCTGTCGATGCAACAAGCCCGGCCGACCCGGCAAATTCAATCGATGCGGCCAGCTCGGTCAGCGCAGCCAGCCCAAGCGAATTTCCCCAGCTCGATGCCTTGCTGCTCGAAGCAAAACATAATCTCGATAACGATCAGAAACTCAGCACGAGCATGGCCAAGGCCAACGATGTGTTGCTGGCGATGTACTTCGAGCTGGGCGAACCGCAAGGTAAACCCGATCAAGCCTTGCCCGATTATGTGCTGCGCAATAATCTCGACAATGTAAAAGATTCCGGCGATTCCGGCGCGCAACCGCTGGCTTCACTGGGTGTATTGGCGCCGATTCCGGCGCTGGGCAGCAAGGCCTTGGCCATCGGCCACCTGAACAGCTTCCCGGATGTGGACGGCGCGGTACGCACCGAGCCGCTGGTGGTGGGTTACTACAACCAGTATTACCCTTCGCTGTCGTTGATGCTGGCCGCCAAGAGCCTCAACCTCGAACCCAAGGACATTCATGTAAGCCTGGGCGAGAGCGTGCGGTTGGGCAACCAGAGAATCGCCACCGATCCGGCCTTGCAGATGCACACTTATTTCTACAAGGACACCGACGGGCGGCCCGCCTTCCCGGTGGATTCATTCTACGACGTGTTCACCGGCAAGATCCCGGCGGAAAAATACCGCGACAAAATTGTGTTGATCGGCGCGTCGGCCGCCGGCGTGGGCACCCTGCAAGTGACGCCGATTTCTGCGGGCATGCCTCCCGCACTGATTCTGGCGCATTCGGTGTCCAGCATTCTCAAGGGGGATTATTTCGTCGCGCCGGGCTGGGGAACGATGGCGCAAATAGGCGTGTTCGTGCTGGTCGCGTTGTATCTGATCCTGCTGTTGCCGCGCCTGGGTGCGGCGATCGGCGCGGCAGTAACCGGCGCGCTGCTGGTGGCGTTGCTGGCGACGCATTTTGTGCTGATGACAACGCAGTCGCTGTGGCTGCAACTGATGCTGCCTGCCGCGCTGCTGCTGGCCGGGCATTTGCTGCTGACCACCAAGCGCTTCCTGATGACGGAAAAGGGCAAGCAGAAATCCGATGCCGATTCTGCGGAAAGCAACCGCATGCTCGGCCTGGCCTTTCAGGGGCAAGGGCAACTGGACATCGCCTTCGACAAATTTCGCAAGGTGCCGGTGGACGACAGCCTGATGGAGGTGCTGTACAACCTGGGGCTGGATTTCGAACGCAAGCGCCAGTTCAACAAAGCCGAGTCGGTATTCAAATACATGGCCGAATACAACCTCAAGTTCCGCGATCTGGAGCAGCGCCTCAACCAGGCGCGGGAAATGTCCGAGACCGTCATTTTGGGCGGCGGCGGGGGCGGGCGCACCAATAGCAGCACCATGATGCTGGACAAGGCGGGGGTGTCCAAGCCGATGCTGGGTCGCTATGAAATCGAGAAGGAACTCGGCAAAGGCGCGATGGGCGTGGTGTATTACGGCAAGGATCCCAAAATCGGCCGCGTGGTGGCGATCAAGACCATGGCGCTGGCGCAGGAATTTGAAGCGGACGAGTTGCAGGATGTGAAGGAGCGCTTCTTCCGCGAGGCGGAGACGGCGGGACGCCTCAACCATCCGAATATCGTATCGATTTACGATGCCGGCGAGGAGCACGACCTGGCCTATATCGCGATGGAATTCCTCAAGGGCAAGGACTTGGTGCCGTTCACCAAGCCGGACAATTTGCTGCCGTTGCCAAAAGTGATGAGCATCGTCGCGCGTGTCGCCGAAGCACTGGATTATGCGCACAAACAGCATGTGGTGCACCGCGACATCAAACCGGCCAACATCATGTACGACCCGGAGAACGATACGCCCAAGGTCACCGATTTCGGCATCGCGCGTATTACCGATTCGAGCAAGACCAAAACCGGCATGGTGCTGGGCACGCCTTCGTACATGTCGCCCGAGCAACTGGCCGGCAGAAAAATCGAGGGGCACTCGGACCTGTTCTCTTTGGGGGCAAGCTTATACCAACTGGCATGTGGTAAGCTTCCGTTCGTGGGAGACTCGATGGCGCAACTGATGTACCGTATCGCCAACGAACCCCATACCGATATTTTGAGCGTCCGGCCAGATTTGCCGCCTTGCCTGGTGGCAATCATCAACAAGTCGCTGGCCAAACAGATCGAAGACCGTTATGCCAACGGCGCGGAGATGGCTGCAGCATTACGCCAGTGCGCAGCCGGCTTGCAGGAGTGAACTATGAAAATAGAAGACGCGCTTGAAATAGTCAGCCAAACCCATCCGGGCATGGTGCGCTCGCACAACGAAGACAGCGTTACCCAGGAATTGGCTTGCGGCTTGGTCGTGCTGGCGGATGGCATGGGTGGCTATAATGCCGGTGAAGTGGCGAGCGGCATTGCCGTTTCGGTGGTCGCGACGGAAATATGCCAGCGCTTGCAGAACGCCAGCCCGACGGACCGCGACGAAGCCAGCGGTGAGGAACTGGGGGTGTTGGTGCTGCGCGATAACATCCAGCGCGCGAATGCCTCGATTTATCATGCCGCGCAGAGTCAGCCGCAATATGCCGGAATGGGCACGACCATCGTTACCGGGCTGTTTTATGACAACCGGGTGGTCGTCGGACATGTGGGGGATTCGCGCATGTACCGGTTGCGCGGCGAGACGCTGGAGACGATCACCCGCGACCATTCCCTGCTGCAGGAGCAGATCGACGGCGGGATGATCAGCATCGAGGATGCGCGCCTGTCCAGGAACAAGAATCTGGTGACGCGCGCGGTCGGGATCGACGCCGACGTGGTGCCGGAGATCCATGTGCACGATGTGCTGATCGGGGATATTTACCTGCTGTGCTCGGACGGCCTGAACGACATGGTGGAGGACGATGATATTCAATCCACGCTGTATGCGATGCAAGGCAACCTGCCGCTGGCGGCCGAGCAATTGATCCAGACGGCGAACGACAACGGCGGTCGCGATAACGTCTCGGTGATACTGGTCAAGATCACCGGCGAATTTGCCGTACCGCGCGGCTGGCTGGCAAGGCTGTTGCATTGGTTAAAAAAATAATAAGCGGTTTAAGAAGCAAGCGGCAGTTAAAGAAATAATGGGCGGTTAAGGAAATAACAGGTTCCAAATTCAGTTTGGGGAAGGGTCAAAAATATGGCTGCAAAATTGATACTGAGCATGGATGGGGTGGTCATCAAGGAATACCCCTTGAGCAAGGAGCGCATGACCATCGGGCGCAAAGCGCATAACGATATTGTCATCGACAACCTGGCGGTGAGCGGCGAACATGCCGCAGTCGTCACTATCCTGCACGATTCCTTCCTCGAAGACATGGACAGCACCAACGGCCTGGAAGTCAACGGGGTTCCGACCAAAAAGCATTTTCTGCAAAACAACGACCTGGTAGAAATCGGCAAATACAAGCTGAAATACGTCAACGATCAGGCTGGCCAGGCCAACCCCGCAGATTTCGAGAGAACCATGGTATTGCGTGCGCCAGTCAAGCCCACCGCACCTGGCGCGGAAAAAGGTGAGACAACCTCGGGTGCGATGAAGGCGCAAACTCCCCCCGCTACCAAGCCTGCCGCAGAAGCGTTGGAACAAACCGGCACGCATCAGCCGATCGCGCCGGCGGCCAAACCCGCCGTGCAACCGGCCGCACAACCGGCTAACGCACAACCGGCTGCGGCCGCCCCGCCGGCCACCAAAACGGCGGTGGTGCAAATCCTCACCGGCCCCAACGCCGGCAAAGAGTTGGAGCTGGTCAAAAATCTCACCACCCTGGGCAAGCCCGGCGTGCAGGTGGCTGTTCTGACGCGCCGCCCGCACGGCTACTTCATTACCCATGTGGAAGGTGCAAGCCATCCGACGGTGAATGGAACACCGTTGAGCGACCAGCCGCATCAGCTTAACGATCGCGATGTGATCGAGTTGGCCGGGGTGAAAATGGAGTTTTATTTCAAGGGATAGCCAGAAGGCGTCATGCAGATGACAGAGAACAGAGGACAGAAGACAGAGGCGTTGACGCGGCTTCGCCTCGCTTTTATTGAAAGGCTGCCGCGCAGCGGCAACGAGACCTCTGTCCTCTGGTGTACATCGTGAAAAAAAATGCAATTCTAATCGGATTGGGGTTGCTGATAACCCTGCTCTTTGCCGGCAGTGCCGCGCGCCTCTATCAACTGACGGTTGTCGATAAGCTTTCCGCAATTCTGTACGACTATCGCTTGCAGTTGACCATGCCGCGCACGTTGGACGAGCGCATCGTCATTGTCGACATCGACGAAAAAAGCCTCAAGGAGGAAGGCCGCTGGCCGTGGAGCCGGGATCGCTTGAGCTTGCTGATGGACAAACTGTTCGACAAATACGGTGTTCTGGTGGTCGGCTTCGACGTGGTTTTCGCCGAAAAAGACGAGAGCTCCGGGCTCCGGGTGTTGCAGAAAATCGGGCAAACCGAGCTCAAGGATAATGCGCCATTCCAGGCGGCCTTGGCACAAATCCAGCCGCAACTCGAGTACGACAAGCTGTTCGCCAACAGCATCAAAAACCGCAATGTGGTATTGGGGTATTACATGACCAACCACAAGGAGGCGAACAGCTCGGGCGTATTGCCCGAACCGGTTTTCTCCGCAGACATGTTCAAAGGCAGACCGATCGAATTCACGGCCTGGAACAGTTACGGCGCCAACCTTCCCGAATTGCAGCAAGCCGCAGCGGGTGCCGGGCACTTCAACCCGCTGGTGGATGCCGACGGCGTGGTGCGCCGCGTGCCCATGGTCTCCGAATATAACGGCGCCTATTACGAATCCCTTTCGCTTGCCATGGTGCGCACCCTGTTCGGTCATCCCGAATTGCTGCCGGGTTTTGCCGAGGGCAAAACCGCAGGCTATGGCGGCTTGGAATGGCTGGAGCTGGATACCGCCGCCGGCAAGTTGAGAATTCCGGTAGATGCCGAGGTGGCAACTCTGGTGCCCTACCGTGGCGGGCAAGAAAGCTTCCGCTATATTTCGATCGCAGACGTACTGCATGAACGCGCCGCGATCGACCAGCTCAAGGATAAGATCGTGTTGGTCGGTACCACGGCACCCGGATTGCTCGACCTGCGCGCCACGCCGGTGGCCGAGGTTTATCCGGGCGTGGAAATCCACGCCAACATGATTTCCGGCATCCTCGACCAGAATTTGAAAGAGCGCCCGGCCTATATGCTGGGGGCGCGAGTGGTCTGGCTGCTGCTGCTGGGCATCGCGTTAAGTTTCCTGTTGCCGCAACTGACACCCGTCAAGGCAATCCTGACTTCGCTAGGCGCATTTGCGCTGACGCTGGGCATGAGCATGGCTGTCTGGTACTACGGGAACTTGTTGATGCCGGTCATCAACAGCCTGCTCATGATTGCCATGCTGTTTGCGCTGAACATATCTTACGGCTACTTCGTCGAGTCGCGCACCAAACGTCAGATTACCGGCTTGTTTGGCCAATATGTACCGAGCGAACTGGTCGAGGAAATGGCAGCGAATCCGGCCAGCGTCTCGATGGAAGGCGAGAGCCGCGAAATGACCATCCTGTTCTCGGATGTGCGCAGCTTTACCACTATTTCCGAGGGGCTGGACGCCAAGGAATTGACGCTGTTGATGAATGAATTTTTGACGCCGTTGTCGCGCATTGTTTACAAACACCGCGGCACCATAGATAAGTATATGGGAGACTGCATCATGGCATTTTGGGGTGCTCCCTTGCCGGATGCGGCACATGCGCGCAACGCTATAACGGCTGGGCTTGAGATGCTGGCGGTTTTGAAAACCTTGCAGCCGCACTTCAAGGAACATGGCTGGCCGGAGATACATATCGGCGTGGGTATCAATACCGGGCGCGTCAGTGTCGGCAACATGGGTTCGGAAGTGCGCGTCGCTTACACGGTGATGGGCGACGATGTAAACTTGGCATCGCGCCTGGAAGGCATCACCAAGCAATACGGCGTGGGCATCGTGGTCGGTGAGAATACCAAAAATATCGTAACCGACTTTATCTACCGCGAACTCGACCAGGTGCGGGTAAAAGGCAAGGATAAGCCGGTGACGATTTATGAACCCATCGGGCTGGTTAGCGAAGTGAGCAAGGATTTGCAGGATGAAATCAAGTTGTTCCACGAGTTTCGTCGCCTGTATCGCAGGCAGGATTGGGATCAGGCCGAACTGCAACTGATGAACTTGCAGCGCCTGTCGCCTGAAACCGCGCTGTATGGAATCTACGCCGAACGCATCGCCTATTTCCGCAAGAGTCCGCCGGCTGCGGATTGGGATGGCGTGTTCGTGTTTCAGACGAAGTGAAGGGTGACCAAACAATGAAGCTCAGGACTCTTGGATGTAGCGGTGGGATCGGTGGCAATCTGCGCACCACCTCGTTCCTGCTCGATCATGACGTGCTGATCGATGCGGGAACGGGTGTCAATGAACTCGGCCTCACCGAGATCAGCATGATCGACCATGTGTTTGTCACCCACTCGCATCTCGATCACATCGCCTGCATCCCGTTCATGGTGGACAGCACCTGGGCCATGCGCGACCGCCCGCTGAACATTTATGCCACACGGGAAACCCTGGACATCCTCAAACAGCATATTTTCAACTGGAAAATCTGGCCGGATTTCACGGAAATTCCCGATGCCCTGCACCCTTCCATGCGTTACCGGCCGATAGCGCTGGGCGAGACGGTCGTGCTGGGCGAGCGCAAAATAACCGCCATCCCGGCCAGCCATACCGTACCTGCGGTCGGCTTTCACCTGGACAGCGGCGCGGCGAGCCTGGTATACAGCGGCGACACTTCCAGCAATGATGCGCTGTGGGAGGTGGTCAACCGCATCGAAAACCTGCGCTACCTCATCATAGAAACCGCGTTCTCGGATAACGAAATAGAGCTGGCCATTCTTTCCAAACACCTATGCCCCAGCTTGCTGGTTGAGGAGTTGAAAAAATTCCATGGCAAGGCGGAGATATTCATCACCCACTTGAAGCCCGGCGAGGTAGAGCTGACCATGCAACAAATCGATAACGGCGTTCATGAACAGCGCCCCCGGATGTTGTTGAACAACCAGGAATTCGAGTTCTAGTGTTTTATTGCATAAACCTTGCTGTGTTTGACCGGCCTTCGGAGGCAATTTGCCGGTGCTGGCCGGGTGCGATGTGCAAGCGTTAAACAGTGGTCTGTGGCCGACATCCAAAACGGCACAGCAATAGAGTGGCAAAACAGGAGCAGTAATGAGCACAGCAATAGCAACCAATAGCGCACCGGGTAATGTCGGAGAGAGCAGTCTCAGCCTCAAGCTCGAGTTCACCAAGAACCTCAATCACGTTATCAACAAGATACATGCCACCAGCAATATCGACGAAATCATGCTGGATGTCAGCAAGGACATCTGCACGCTGTTCAATGCCGACCGCCTGACCATTTATGTGGTGGGCGAAGACAATGCCTCGCTGGTTTCCAAGGTCAAGACCGGACTGAACTCCTTCAAGGATCTCAAGCTGCCCATCGCCGAGCAAAGCGTCGCCGGGTTTGCGGCGATGCACAAGAGGCTGCTCAACATCAAGGATGTCTACGACGCGCAGGAACTGGCTACCTATAGCTCGCACCTGCGCTTTTTGCAGGAGGTGGACAAGCGCACCGGCTACCGCACCAAGCAGATGCTGGTCGCGCCCATCCTGGATACCAGCGGCGACCTGGTCGGCGTTATACAGGTCATCAACAACAAGGCGGGCGCCCCTTTTGCGACCATGGTCGAGGAAGGCATACAAGAGCTGTCGCAGAGCATGGCGGTGGCATTGCGCCAGCGCCAGCAGATTGCCACCGTCAAAACCAAATATGATTTTCTGGTGGCCGATGCGGTGCTCTCCGCCGCAGAATTTGAATTGGCGACCCGCACTGCACGCCGCAAGGGCGTCGATATCGAGGAAGTGTTGATCGACGAATTCCAGGTCAGCCTCCCCGCGCTGGGCAAGGCTCTGTCCACCTTCTTCGGCGTGCCTTACGAACCCTACAAGTCGGATCGTATCAAGCCGTCCGATTTGCTGAAAAACATGAAGCGGGAATATGTGCAAAGCAGTCACTGGGTTCCCATCGAGGAGACCCAGGAGGGTCTGGTGATCATGACACCCGATCCGGAGCGGATTCAGACTTCGCGCGTGGTCAACAACATTTTCCCCAAGAACCGTCTGGTCTACAAAGTTTGCTCGCAGCGCGAATTCAAGCAGACCCTGGACTTGTTTTATGGTGGCGGTGGCGGGGTTGATGCCACCGGCGGCTTTGCCGCAGACGAATCGTCGATGGACGATCTGCTGTCCAGCATGGGCGGAGAAGATGAAGAGAACGCCGGCGCAAGCCAGGACGATGTCAGCGCTGCGGCCGATAACGAATTGGTCAAGCTGGTCAACAAAGTCATCATCGATGCTTACCGGATGGGCGCCTCGGACATTCATATCGAACCCGGGCCAGGCAAGATGAAAACCCAGATCCGCGTGCGCAAGGACGGCTCGCTGCTGAATTACATCGAAGTGCCGTCCACCTATCGCAATGCGCTGGTGACACGCCTCAAGATCATGTGCGACCTGGATATTTCCGAGAAGCGCAAGCCGCAGGACGGCAAGATCAAGTTCAAAAAATACGGGCCGCTGGACATCGAGTTACGCGTTGCGACCATCCCCTCGCAGGGCGGTGTCGAAGATGTGGTCATGCGTATTCTCGCTTCCGGCGAGCCGTTGCCGCTGGAGAAGATGGGCTTTTCGGCACGCAATAATGAGTTGATCAAAACGACGGTCAGCAAACCCTACGGGCTGTTCTTCGTGTGCGGCCCAACCGGATCCGGCAAAACCACCACGCTGCATTCCATCCTCAAATACATCAACAAGCCGGATACCAAAATATGGACGGCGGAAGACCCGGTGGAAATCACCCAGAAAGGCCTGCGTCAGGTGCAGATCAACAAAAAGGCCGGGCTGGATTTTGCCACCATCATGCGCGCTTTTTTGCGCGCCGATCCGGACGTGATCATGGTCGGCGAAATGCGCGACAAGGAGACCGTATCCATCGGCATCGAAGCCTCGCTCACCGGCCACTTGGTGTTCGCCACCCTGCACACCAACAGCGCGCCGGAATCCATCAACCGCTTGTTGGATATGGGCATGGACCCGTTCAACTTCGCCGATGCGCTGCTGGGAATTTTGGCGCAGCGTTTGGGCAAGCGCCTGTGCGGCGACTGCAAGAAGCCGCATATTGCAACCGCCGAAGAAATAAAATTGCTGCTCACCGAGTACAGCGGCGAGTTGGTCAACACCGCGACCTGGAAGAAAGATCCGGCTGCCGCGACCAAGGCGCTGTATGCCGACTGGGTCAAGCTGTTTGCCGATGACAAAGGGCAATTTACGCTGTACGAGCCGGTTGGCTGCGACAAATGCACCGGCACCGGCTATCGCGGGCGTGTCGGTTTGCACGAGTTGCTGATCGGCACCGATGCGGTCAAGAAGGCCATTCAGGAGCATGCGCGCGTCGCCGAGTTGTTGGCTATCTGTCTCGAAGATGGCATGCACACCCTCAAGCAGGACGGCATGGAAAAGGTATTGCAGGGCATTACCGACATGCACCAGATACGCGCGGTTTGTATTAAATAGGCCCGGCATCTTACCCGTTGAGCCTTTGCATTTTCTGACAAGATCGGCATCCCATACAGTTTTTTGCAAATTATTTTAAATCATACAATGACACAACCTCACAATCTTCGGCAACGCTTGGATGAATTAAATGCCGTAGGTGTTGCCCTCTCCAGCCAGGATGACCTTGACCACTTATTGGAAAAAATATTATTGGCGGCGAAACGCATCACTCATGCGGATGCCGGCACGCTTTATCTGTTCGATGCAAAAACTCAAGCAATGCAATTCCAAATTATTCGCACTGATTCGTTGAACATCGCGATGGGCGGAACGACGGGCAAGGCGATTAAATTTGAACCGGTACCGCTGTATGACAAAATGGGAAAACCCAATCATTCGATGGTTGTGTCTCATGCTGCCTTAACTGGAAAAATAATCAACATTGCTGATTCTTATACGGCTGAAGGTTTTGATTTCTCCGGCATCAAACTTTTTGACCAGAAAAATAATTATCGCTCCACGTCTTTTCTCACCGCGCCCATGTTCGACCAAAAAGGCGAAACCATAGGTGCGTTGCAACTTATTAACGCGTTGGATCAGCAAAGCGGCGCGGTTATTCCTTTTGACCAGGATGACGAACACTTAATCAAATCACTTGCCTCGCAAGCTTCTATCGCTCTCACGAACCGACGTTTGATCAAACAACTGGGAGATTTGGGTATTGCGCTCTCCAGTGAGCACAACATTAACCGATTGCTGGAAATTATTTTGGAGGCGGCCAAACACATTACTCATGCGGATGCCGGCACTTTATATTTGCTTGATGCAGAGAAAAAAATGTTGGCCTTCGAAATTATCCGCACCGACTCTTTGGGTATCGCAATGGGCGGCTTCTCGGGTAAGCCAATCACGTTTAATCCGATACACCTATACAACGAAGATGGGACGCCAAACCATGCGATGGTCGTGGCCTATTCGGCGTTGAGCGGTAAGACCGTCAACATCGCTGATGCTTATACGGCCAAGGGCTATGATTTCTCCGGCACCAAGGCGTTTGACCAGCAAACCGGCTATCGCTCCACTTCATTCCTTACCGTACCCATGCGCGACCATGAGGGCGAAATCATTGGAGTGGTGCAACTCATTAACGCATTGAACCAGCAAAATGGCGCCATCATTCCTTTCTCGAGCGATGATGTTCACCTGACCGAATCCCTTTCTTCGCAGGCCGCCATCGCGCTCACCAATCGCCGCCTGATTGATCAGCTGCAAGAGTTGTTCGAATCTCTCATCCAGCTCATCAACACCGCGATCGACGATAAATCCCCCTACACCGGCGGGCACTGCGCGCGCGTGCCGGTGCTGACCATGATGCTGGCCGAGGCGGTCAACCGCACCGATAGCGGGCCTTTGAAAGATTTTTCAATGAGCGAAAAAGACCGGCAAGAATTGAAAATCGCCGGCCTGCTGCACGACTGCGGCAAAATCACCACGCCGGTACATGTGGTGGACAAATCAACCAAACTGCACACCCTGTTTGACCGCATCCACCTGATCGAGACGCGCTTCGCGGTGCTCAAATGCGACGCCGAAATCACCCTGCTGCGCGCTCTATCCGCTGAACGCGGAAATGAGGATGCGCTCCGCACCGAATACGAGACGCGTATCCGGCAACTCGATGATGATCGAAAATTCCTGAGCCGCTGCAACATCGGCGGCGAGTCCATGACGGAGGAGGCGCAGCAGCGCGTGCGCCGGATTGCCGCCTATCAATGGTGTGACGCCGATGGCAAAACGGGCAACTTCCTCAGCAACGATGAGGCAGACAACCTCAGCATATACGCCGGTACATTGACGGAGGAAGAGCGCGAAATCATCAACCACCACATCGTCGTCACCATCAAGATGCTGGAATCCCTGCCGTGGCCGAGACAACTCAAGAATGTGCCAGAATATGCGGGCGGACATCACGAACGCATGGACGGCAAGGGTTACCCGCGCGGACTGACGCGCGACCAGATGTCGGTACAGGCGCGGGTAATGGGCATCGCCGATATTTTCGAGGCGCTCACCGCCAAAGACCGTCCCTACAAACTGGGCAAAACCTTGACCGAATCGCTGACCATACTCGGAAAACTCAGACTGGCCGGACACATCGACCCCGATCTGTTCGATGTGTTTATCCGCGAAAAAGTTTATCTCGACTACGCCCGGCAGTTTCTCGCACCCGAACAGATCGACGAAGTGGATTTGAGCAAAATCCCGGGCGTGAATTTGACTTCCCCGGATGTGAACTTGAAATCATAGCGACCGCCCTTCTGCAAGGGTGAGCCATACCTGTCCTACAATTTATTTCCGGTTCGTCCGGCTCAGGCAACTCCCAATCATTGACTTCTTCAACGACAAATATCGTCATTCGCGCTTCGGGATTGCAAAAATCCTACGCGGGACATCGCGTGGTGGACGGGCTTGACCTGAACATCCGCAAAGGCGAATGCTTTGGCCTGCTCGGGCCAAACGGCGCGGGAAAAACCACGACGCTGCGTTTGCTGCTCGGCCTGATCGCGCCGGATGCGGGTAAGTTGCAGTTGCTGGATCATGCCGTGCCAGGAGAAGCGCGCGCCGCGCGGTTGCGCGTCGGCGTGGTGCCGCAGATGGACAACCTCGATCCGGATTTTACCGTGGCAGAAAACCTGCTGGTGTACGGGCGTTACTTCGGCATGAGCGATGCGGCCGTCGAGGCGCGTTTGCCGGAATTGCTGGAGTTCGCCAATCTGACCGGCAAGCGTGACGCAAAAGTGCCGACGCTGTCCGGCGGCATGAAGCGGCGGCTGACCCTGGCACGCGCCTTGGTAAACGACCCGGAGGTCATTTTTCTCGACGAGCCGACCACCGGACTCGATCCGCAGGCGCGTCACCTGATCTGGCAACGCCTGCGCGAGCTGACCGCGCGCGGCAAGACGCTGCTGCTCACCACGCATTTCATGGACGAGGCCGAGCGGCTCTGCCACCGCCTCGCGGTGATGGACAACGGGCGTCTCATCAGCGAAGGCTCGCCGCGCGAACTGATCGAACAAAACATCGAGCCGCAGGTGGTCGAGGTGTTCGGCGAGCACGCGGCGGCATGGGCGCAAAGCCATGCGGCGCGCCATGCGCAACGTTTCGAGGTGAGCGGCGAATCGGTGTTCTGTTATGTGCAAGATGCGCAACCGCTGTTGCTGGAATTGCAGCAACATCACGAACTGCGCTACCTGCATCGCCCGGCGAACCTGGAAGATGTGTTCCTCAAACTGACCGGGCGGGAGATGCGCGAATGAATAGTCGCGTTACACGTGAGAGAAGGGGCAAGGGAGAAGAGGGAAGGGTGCGCGCTTCGCGCGCTTTTACCCTTGAGCGGCAACGCCGCGTTCCCCTCCCCCTTCTCTCTTCATACATGCGATACGAGCACCCATGAGCAAGAATCATTTCTCCCTGCCGCGCCCGAGCCTGCGTTTCATCCCCATCTGGCGACGCAACTTTCTGGTATGGAAAAAGATGGCCGGTTCGTCGATACTCGGCCATCTTGCCGACCCGGTGATTTATATGCTGGGTCTGGGTTACGGGCTGGGCGGGATGCTGCCGGAAGTCGGCGGCATGTCCTACATCGCCTTCCTCGCCGCCGGGACGGTATGCTACAGCGCGATGAACAGCGCCAGCTTCGAAGCCTTGTATTCCGGCTTTGCGCGCATGCACGAACAGCGCACCTGGGAAGCGATCCTCAATACGCCGATCACGCTCGACGACATCGTGTTTTCGGAAATCGTCTGGGCGGCGAGCAAAAGCCTGCTGGCCGGCATGGCGGTGCTGGCGGTCATCTGGACTCTGGGGCTGTCGCATTCGCCGCTGACCCTGTGGCTGATTCCGCTCGCGCTGCTGGTCGGCCTGTGCTTCGCATCGCTCGGCCTGATCGTGACCGCCGTCGCGCCCGGCTATGACTTTTTCATGTACTACTTCACGCTGGTGATCACGCCGATGGTGCTCCTGTGCGGCGTGTTTTTTCCGGTCGCCCAGTTGCCGCCGTTGCTGCAAAACATCTCGGCTATCCTGCCGCTGACGCACGCGATCGACCTGGCGCGACCGCTGTTGAATGGCGTGATTCCGGCGCATTTTCTGTGGCATATCTCCGTGTTGCTTGGCTACGCGCTGCTGGGGTTTTATGTGTCGCTGGTGTTGTTCAGAAAAAGGTTGTCACAGTAACGAGCTGTTTTTGGAATTACAAAACTGCAAAGCAGAACTTCGTGAACGACGGGTCAGTGCCAGAAACGGACGGTCGCAAGTTGTCCGCGTTGTAGCGTGAGCAGTGAAGAATGGACTGAAGTGAACTTGGCCGATTGAATATATCTCGAACGCAGAATTATTGGCCGCCATACAACTGGTTGCTACGTATTTGCTACTTATTGACAAATCAAAGACTTTTTGTGAGAGAATCGAAAAATGAATAGTCGAGTGTATGTACTTCCAGCTCCTTGCAACCTGTCTACCGCACAAATCGCGGAGGGAGCCGAGGAGGTCGCAAATGTTTTGAAGCTACAGCCCGGTGGTGACTTAGAAGAAGTCGTCCACGCTTTGTGTGGGCGAGTTGTTTATGAAAGCACTGATCCATGGAGCGACGAATCAGGCTCAATTTTCATTGAGACAGAGGATGACTTTGAAATTGTTTTACCGTCTCACACCAGTGTTGCCCGAGATAGATTTACTGTTGCACATGAGTTAGGGCATTACTTTCTTCATTTTGCATTCCCAAATTTAACTACACCAATGCGCGCCCAGAGATTTGGGAGTGGCTTGGTGGAAATTGAAGCAAATATTTTTGCAGCGTCATTCTTGATGCCCGAAAAATTGTTCTCTGAAAAATTTGCTGAATTTGAAGGACATACATTATTGCTCGCGGACTATTTCAAGGTCTCGCATAGCGCTGCTGCCGTAAGAGAGAAAGTGCTAAAACTTGTCCGATGAACTGACTAAGTTAATAAGTACAGCGCCACCTTTTCTACAACCCAAGCTGCTTCTCTTTCTAAGTGTAGATATTGTAGGCTCGACGGCCTATAAGCAAACTTCTCACTCCAATAAACCTACGGACGATCCTGTTGAGCCATGGGTAACCATGGTTACACACTTCTATCGAGATTTTTCAACAAACTTTGTTACGGAATGTCAAAAGTTTGAACGACTGTACAAAAATAACTGGATCGGAGAATGGAAAGACCCAGCATTGCCGTTTTTATGGAAGGCGGCAGGTGACGAGTTAATTTATTGCGTCCACTTAACTGATCATAGATTCTCAGTCCTATTTGTTTCCGCATGGGTGGAAGCAATCAAAGCAGTTCGCCCAATATTACAAACTTATTCCCTCAAATTAAATCTTAAAGCGAGTGCTTGGCTTGCGGGATTTCCCATAAATAATACAGAGGTAATTTTAGGATTAGGTGATTCTAATGGCATTTCTCTGGCCGGTAGCCATAACACTGCATCTGATCAAAACATGCTCAAACTTCACAAGCACTATTCAGAAAAGCCGGCAGCTCTAAGTGTAGGCGAGGCTGTAGATTTCATTGGGCCATCCTTGGATATTGGATTTAGATTAGGGAGCATTGCTACTACAAGACGTATGATTTGCTCTATCGAACTGGCTTGGCAAATTTGCAAGGCACTTGAAGATAAAAACGTCAGATCAGTTCGCGATTTGGCTGAAAACTGCAAAGATAATGCGTCTGTATTCCACATCTCTGAGCGCCAGATTTTGAAAGGGGTGTTAGATGGGATTCCATACCCTATTATCTGGATTGATATTGGAGAGCATAAAAAATTTAACAGCGTGGAAGATAAGATTTTCGCAAATGCACCGCATCCTACAGAAAACACAGCAAAGTACTGTCAGGCATTCGTTGAGTCTTGCAATATGGGTTATTTATCTTTGCCATTTATCGTGAACGACCAACATTCTGAGCCAAGAGATTCGTATATTCAAAAATACAAGAAGTTATTGTCAAAGTGGGAAAAGGTTCTAAAAGACCATGAAGATGCTACCCCAAAAGAATCTCAAGAAACAACAATGACGCTAACTGCAAGAGACCACGCTATGATAAAAATTCTAAGAAAGCGACTGGAAGAGAAGATTACAAAACAATCGAAGCAATAATTTCAATAGGCATAATGCGCTTGCCTGTTCGTGGGCTTCACCCGCCTTCGTCGGTGTTTCTGAGCGGCTGCTATGTGTCGTTTGCCGAAATTCACCAAAGGGAAGCAGGTACCCAAAACTGCCATTTATGCGTAAGAGATAGAGCAATATGCCTTATTTTGGCTTTGCAGATTCCCTGATGCACGGCGCTACCCGTATAATTCGTCCATTGTAAATTCAAGTGACCACCGATCATGTTATGGGTTAAGTCGTTTCACATTATTTTCGTCGTAAGCTGGTTTGCCGGCTTATTCTATTTACCGCGCATCTTCGTGAACCACGCGATGGCGACAGAGGCTGCCGAAATCGCGCGGCTCAAGCTGATGGAGGGCAAGCTGTACCGTTTTGTCACGCCGATCGGCGCGCTGGCGATCCTCTTCGGCTTCTGGCTGTCGATCGGCTACGGCTTTTCCGGGGGGTGGCTGCACGTCAAAACCATGCTGGCGATGCTGCTGGTGGCTTATCACTTGTATTGCGGCCATCTGGTCAAACAATTCGCCGCCGACCGCAACACGCGCAGCCATGTTTTCTACCGCTGGTTCAACGAAGCGCCCGTATTGCTGCTGACCGCTATCGTCATCCTCGTCACCGTCAAACCATTTTAATTTATGCCCGATTTTTTCGCCCCCTGCCCGCGCGGCCTGGAAGCCATCCTCAACGGCGATCTGGCAGCGCTCGGCGCAAGCAACGTGCGCAGCGCCGAGGGCGGGGTGCATTTTTCCGGCGACTGGACGCTGTGCTATCGTGCCAATCTGGAGAATCGTATTGCCAGCCGCATTTTGTGGCGCGTCGCAGAAACGCAATATCGCAGCGAACAGGATATTTACAAGGCGGTGTTCGATCTGCAATGGCAGCGCTGGTTTGATGTGACTCATACCATCCGCGTCAACACCACCGCGATACGCTGCCCGCTGAAGAGTGTGGAATTTATCACGCTGCTGGTCAAGGATGCGGTATGCGACCGCTTCCGCGCCCACTGCAACGAACGCCCCAGCGTGGACACGCTCACGCCTGACATCCGCATCCATGTTTTCATCGAAGACAGCAGGCTGATGCTGTATCTGGACACCTCCGGCGACGCGCTGTTCAAGCGCGGCATACGCCAGCACACCAACATCGCGCCGATCCGCGAAAACCTCGCGGCGGGCATTTTGCGTTTGGCAAAATGGCAGCCGGGCACACCGCTGCTCGACCCGATGTGCGGCAGCGGCACGTTTTTGATCGAGGCGGCGCAGATGTCGCTGAACATCCAGCCCGGCATCGCGCGCAGTTTCGCCTTCGAGAAGCTGAAAAATCTCGATGCGGCGAAGTGGCAGGCGATGCGCGAGCAGGCAATTGCCGCGCAACTGCCGCCCAGAGAAATGCACGCCCCGCTGGAAATTTTCGGCAGCGACCTGTACGGCGATGCGATGAAGACCGCATGGCGCAACTTGCAGGAAGCGGGTTTGGCGGAATGCGTACAGCTCAAGCAGGCCAACATTCTGGAAATATCGGCGCCTGCCGAACACGGCGTACTGGTGGCGAATCTGCCCTACGGCGAACGCATGGGAGAGCTGGATGAACTGGCGGAGCTGTACCCCAAACTGGGCGATGCGCTGAAGAAAAAATTCGGCGGCTGGACGGCTTATTTGTTTACCGCCGACAAGGCGATTTTGAAACTGATGCGCTTGTCGCCGTCCAAACGTACCCCGCTGTTCAACGGGGCAATCGAATGCCGCTTGCTGGAATATAAAATCGTGTCGGGCAGCAATCGCCCGAAACCGGCGGTAACAAACCCGCAAAGCAGTTAGCTCAGCTTCAAATTCTCCGTACCGCTCATCACATCCCGGTCGCCGCTCAGCTTGCTTTCCAGCTTGATGCGCAAGCGCAGGTCGTTGACCGAGTCGGCGTTCTTCAGCGCTTCCTCGTAGGCGATCATGCCGGACTCATACAAGTTGTACAGCGCGCCGTCGAAGGTCTCCATGCCCAGTTCGCGCGACTTGGCCATCACGCCCTTGATAGAATTCACCTCACCCTTGAAAATCAAGTCGGCAATCAGCGGTGAATTGAGCAGGATTTCGATTGCGGCGGCACGGCCGGCGCCGCCCTTCTTCGGGATCAGTCGCTGCGAAATCAGCGATTTGACATTCAGCGACAAGTCCATCAGCAATTGTTCGCGTCGCTCTTCCGGGAAAAAGTTGATGATGCGATCCAGCGCCTGATTGGCGCTGTTGGCGTGCAGTGTGGCCATGCACAGGTGGCCGGTTTCGGCGAAGGCCACCGCGTATTCCATGGTCTCGCGGTCGCGAATTTCGCCGATCAGAATCACGTCCGGCGCCTGGCGCAGCGTGTTCTTCAGCGCGTTGTGCCAGTTCTCGGTATCCACGCCGACTTCGCGGTGGGTGATAATGCAGTTGGCATGCTCATGCACGTATTCCACCGGGTCTTCGATGGTGATGATGTGTCCGTAGCTGTTCCTGTTGCGATGGCCTATCATCGCCGCCAGCGTAGTCGATTTGCCCGAACCGGTACCGCCGACCAAAATCACCAGACCACGCTTGGTCATCACGATGTCTTTCAGCACCGGCGGCAGCCCCATCTCGTCGAGATCGGGAATCTTGGTGGTGATGGTGCGCAGCACCATGCCGGCGCGCTGCTGCTGCATGAAGATATTCACGCGAAAACGTCCGATGCCGGGCGGGCTGATCGCGAAATTGCATTCATGTGTCGCCTCGAATTCGGCGGCCTGCTTGTCGTTCATGATGGCGCGCGCCAACTCCTGGGTATGCACCGGGGTCAGCGCCTGATTGGAAACAGGCGTCATTTTCCCGTCCACCTTGAACGCCGGCGGAAACCCGGCGGTGATGAACAAGTCGGAAGCCTTCTTGCCGATCATGCCTCGCAATAAATTGTGGATCAGCTCGGTGGCCTGGTCTCTTTCCATGAATAACTCCTAATAATCTAGCGGGTAACCTGTAGGGAGCCTCTATAAATCCAAACTACGTCGCGATACTGCGTTACTCAGAAAATTTTAACGCTTACATATCAAACATATGCGGCGCGCTAAAATTTTCTTCGCGCCTTGTCTCGCTTAGTATTTTGGATTTATAGAGGCTCCCTGTAGCTTGTGGCAATAGCTTGGCTACCGCAGCACCCGCTCTCAGCCAGGGAACATATCCTTGTTCATCGCCTTGCTGCGCGCTTCTGCCGGTGTAACCTGCCCATTTTTAACCAGGACGCTCAGGCATTGATCGAGGGTCTGCATGCCCAGATTCTGGCCGGTCTGGATGGCCGAATACATCTGCGGCACCTTGGCCTCGCGGATCAAATTGCGGATCGCCGGGGTGCAGATCATGATTTCGTGCGCCGCCACCCGCCCGGTGCCGTCCTTGGTCTTGAGCAACGCCTGCGAGATCACCGCGCGCAGCGACTCGGACAACATCGCGCGCACCATTTCCTTCTCGTCGGCGGGAAACACGTCGATGATACGGTCGATGGTCTTGGCTGCCGAGCTGGTATGCAGCGTGCCGAACACCAGGTGGCCGGTTTCCGCCGCAGACATCGCCAGGCGGATAGTTTCCAGATCGCGCATTTCGCCGACCAGAATGATGTCCGGGTCTTCGCGCAACGCCGAGCGCAAGGCGTTCTGGAATGACAGCGTATCGCGCCCGACTTCGCGCTGGTTGATCAGGCATTTTTTGCTTTCATGCACGAACTCGATCGGGTCTTCCACCGTCAGGATGTGGCCCAGTTCGTTTTCGTTGCGATGGTTGACCATCGCCGCCAGCGTGGTGGATTTGCCGGAACCGGTAGGTCCGGTGACCAGCACCATGCCGCGCGGATAATCCGAAATAGTCTCGAAACTCTTCGGCGCTTTAAGGTCTTCCAGCGACAAAATCTTGGAAGGGATGGTGCGCATGACGGCGGCTGCGCCGCGATTTTGGATGAAGGCATTCACGCGGAAACGCGCCAGCCCCGGCACCTCGAAGGAAAAATCGACTTCCTTGTTTTCCTCGTAGAACTTGCGTTGCTTGTCATTCATGATGTCGTACACCAGCGCATGCACTTCCTTGTGTTCCATCGCCGGCAGATTGATGCGGCGCATGTCGCCGTGCACGCGTATCATCGGCGGCAGGCCGGCGGAGAGGTGCAGGTCGGAGGCTTTGTTTTTGACGCCGAAGGCAAGTAGTTCGGTGATATCCATTATAATCTTCCCTGTTTGATGTTGCGGCCATGAACCGCGCGAAAAGGATTAAGCAGCGCATGGGATTATGACAACAATCGCTTCCAACTTGCAAGCCGTGCGCGACGCGATGGCGGCAGCGACCGCCGAAGCAGGCCGCGCCCCGGACGACGTCAACCTGCTGGCCGTCAGCAAAACTTTCGCGCCCGAAGCGATCCGCGAAGCCTATGGGGGCGGGCAGACCCGCTTTGCCGAAAGCTACCTCCAGGAAGCGCTGCACAAAATCGCCGCGCTGCACGATCTGCAGATAGAGTGGCACTTCATCGGACCGATTCAAAGCAACAAAACGCGCGCCATTGCGGAACATTTCGGCTGGGTACACAGCGTGGACCGGCTGAAAATTGCCGAGCGATTATCCGCACAGCGCCCCGCGCATTTACCGCCGTTGCAGATATGCCTGCAAGTGAACATCGGCGGCGAGGACAGCAAGAGCGGCGTGCCGCCCGGCGCAGCGGCGCAACTGGCGAAAGCGGTCGCGCTTCTGCCGCGTCTCAAATTGCGCGGGCTGATGGCCATCCCCGAGCCCAGTGACGATGTTGGCGCGCAGCGCAGAGCATTTGCGCAGTTGCGCGAATTGTTTGAGCAATTGAACCGCCAGTACCTGCAACTGGATACCTTGTCGATGGGCATGTCGCACGACTTTGCCGCAGCTATCGCGGAAGGTGCGACCATGGTGCGTGTCGGCACGGCGATATTCGGCGACCGAATTTATCAAAAGGAAACAGTATGAATATTTGCTTCATCGGTGGCGGCAACATGGCATCCGCACTCATTGGCGGCCTGCTCGGCAAGGGGTTTGCCGGCGGGCAAATCGGCGTGGTGGAGATCGACGCGGCCAGCCGCGCGCGGCTGCATGACGATTTTGCGGTACGGGCTGTGGACAATCTTGCCGAGGGCGTGGCGGGCAGCCAGTCCATCGTGTTGGCGGTGAAGCCGCAGCAATTGCGCGGCGTGGCGCAGCAGCTCGCGCCGCTGCTCGACGGGCAACTGCTGATCTCCATCGCCGCCGGCATCCGCGCCGGCGATCTGGCGCGTTGGGCAAACAATCCGGCTGTGGTGCGCGCCATGCCCAACACCCCGGCGCTGGTCCAGAGCGGCATGACCGGCCTGTATGCAATGCCCGCCGTCAGCGCCGCGCAACGCGAACAGGCACAGAACATCCTGGCGGCGGTGGGCGACACTCTCTGGCTGCAGGACGAGGCGATGCTGGATGCCGTAACGGCGATTTCCGGCAGCGGCCCGGCCTATGTATTCTATTTTATCGAGGCGCTGCAACAGGCGGCGCGCGAACTGGGCTTCAATGACGCAGAGGCGCGCCGCCTGAGCCTGGCGACCTTTCTCGGCGCCAGCCAATTGGCCGCTGGCAGCGCCGAGGATGTCAGCGTATTGCGCGCGCGCGTCACCTCGAAGAACGGCACCACCGAACGCGCCCTGTTGAGCATGGCCGCCAACCGGGTCGCCGAGCATATCGCGCAGGCCGCCCAGGCCGCCGCAAAACGCGCCCAAGAGATGGGCGATGAGCTCGGGGCGCAGCCATGATGAACGAAGCCCTGCTGTTTCTGTTCGACATGCTGCTGCAACCGTTCGCGGCGATCCTGCTGCTGCGCTTCCATTTGCAGTGGCTGCGCGCGCCGCTGCGCAATCCCATCGGTGAATTCATCATGGCGCTGACCGATTTTCTGGTACTGCGCGCGCGCCGCTTTATTCCTGCCGTGCGCGGGCTGGACAGCGCGACGCTGCTGCTCGCACTGTTGGTTGAAATGCTCTATCTGGCCGGTGCTCTGTGGGCGCAGGGCTATCCGTTCCACGGTTTCCCGCTGCCGGGGCTCATGCTTCTGGCGCTGGTCAAGCTGCTCAAGATCAGCCTGTACCTGCTGATGGCGGCCGTGTTCGCGCAAGCGATCCTGTCCTGGGTAAGCCCACACTCGCCCATCGCCTCACTGCTGTCGGTGGTCACCTACCGCTTCCTCCAGCCGTTGCGCCGCCTCGTGCCACTGCTGGGCAGCGTAGATTTATCACCGTTGTTGCTGTTCATCATCTGCCAGCTTATCTTGATCGTGCCGATCAGTGCGCTGGAACGCTTCTCGACCGGAATGCTGTAAATGGCCGGATGGTATCGCCGCAGCGGTGAGGTCATCACCCTGACCTTGCATGTGCAGCCCGGCGCAAAGCGCAGCGGGATCGCCGGTTTGCACGGCGAAGCGCTCAAGCTGCGCCTGGCCGCGCCACCCGTCGAAGGGCGCGCCAATGAGGCCTTATTGAAATTCATCGCGGAATTGTTCGGCGTGCCCTTGCGCCAGGTGGAACTCAGGCAGGGCGGACAGTCGCGCCATAAGGTTGTAGCGATCACCGGCAGCGCCCTCGATCCGGAAAGCTTGATCTTGATACTGTAGGTCGTGCTTCAGCCCGACTAAATCTTGAGGCGTTCGACCACCCTGCCATGGCGGAGATGCTCCTCGATGATATCGTCGAGGTCTTTTTCGTTCGCGTAGGTGTACCAGATGCCCTCCGGGTACACCACGATGACCGGCCCCTCGTCGCAACGGTTCATGCAGCCGGCGGTGTTGATGCGGATATTGTTCTGGCGTTTGGGGATGTCGAGTTCGGCAACCTTGTTTTTCATATAATCGCGTGCCTGCTGCGCGCCATGCTTGCCGCAGCAGTCGCCGCCGTCCGCCCGTTGATTGGTGCAGAAAAAAACATGCTTGTCGTAAAAACTCATAAAGTGCTCCCGTAGATTGAAAGTGTCCAGGCATGGCGCTTGAATGCTTCGCCCGCCCCCTGCCGCGCGGAATTATACTTTTTTGATGCGCCACAGGTGAAACAACAGCAGCAGCGGGAAAACCAGGGAAATGGTCTGCGCCAGCCCGTTGTAATTGAGCAAGTGCCCGTAGTGCCAGTGATAAACCGACATAGCGGCGGCAGGCGTATTGTCGCCGAACACAAAATTCACCACGGCAAAATAGGCCAGCGCCACCGCCGCACCGAAGATGATCGCCACGCTGCGCGGCAGCGATAACATTGCAAACAGCAGCACCATCCCGAGCAGCATTCCCAGCACCGCCTCGCTGTTGATCCACAGCAGCAACGCCCAGGATTTCAGCAGCGCCGCCGCCATCAAAAATTTTACCAGCGCCACCACGCTCAATATCACCGGCAAGGCGACCACCGCGTTGCGCGGGGTGCGCAATAAGGTCAGCAACAGCGTGCCGAGCATCAACAGATTCAAGGTGACGGCGCCGCTTTCCCACCAGTCGAACGGAACAGGCGTGAGCGTGGCAAACGGCTGGCGCGCCACCTCGCTGATGAACACGTTTCCGAGCATCGGCAAGGACGGGTTGATCTGCCCGAATATCCACAGCGCCAGCAGCGCCAGGCCGAAATCCATCTCCTTGCCCTGGTGGAACAAACCGCTGCGCCAGTGCGTCAGGCGAACTGACAACCCGGTCCACGAGGCCATGCTCATCGCCAGCAGCACGCCAAGCAGCGCGCCCGCACTATTGGCCAGCAAATCCATATTCGAACTGATGCGCGCGGGCAAATACATCTGCAAATACTCCATGCCCGCCGACAGCATCGCTCCCAGGCACAGGCCGAAAATCACACTGGCCAGCGCCCCGCAACGGGCGCGCAATGCCAGCCCGGCCAGCAGCCCAAACGGCAGGTAGGACAGCAGATTGACGGTCGCATCGAAGGCGGTATAGGTATACCGCAAAGGTTCACCGAGCACCTCGATGAAATCCAACCCCTGCTCGCGCCAACCAGAAAAGGGCGACAAGCTGGCATACACGATAAACAGCGCATAGCCGATGGTCAGCCAAGTGCGCAGCCGCGCGCGATTTTCAGTGACGAACAGCTCCTTCATTTGTTGAATTTACCATTTATCTGGTAGCAGCCTGCCCTGCTTTTCGTTAACCCCACCCACATAAAGTGCAATCTAAAGCGTTTACCTTAAAACCTCTTTATCGCCCACGAAAGATACGATACCAATCAATAGGTAGTGTCTCAGTTTGAAATTAACAAATGAAAAACCCTCCGAAGCGGGTTAAAAGTTAATCTAAAAGTTGCGACTGACCTCGTTTTGTGATTTTCACTTCTTAATGCTTGGTCTCACCATTT
>Ga0172380_10001971_pt1 | contig 33737 bp, 33 predicted proteins | sample Leawe162metaG_FD_119747 | JGI IMG/M metagenome (GOLD analysis project Ga0172380, IMG submission 119747) | Leachate microbial communities from a municipal landfill in Southern Ontario, Canada - Leachate well 162 metaG | ecosystem: Engineered > Solid waste > Landfill > Unclassified | place... | reverse complement strand
TTTGTATGAATTAGGTCCGAGTAGATTAGAAATAATTAAACTTATTCCTAACGCTGATAGAATATATATTGTAATATTTTTTACCGGTCTATAATCAGGATTTTTTACAACAAGAAAAAGATATGCGACCAATATTATTTCAACGATGATCCTAAAGTAAAAACCCTTCCCTGCCACATATGGAAAATAGAGAGATTTTGTAATTATAAAGGGAGTAAGCAGTGAGGCAAAAATCAAAGCTACAATTGTCCCGGCTAGATATTTTTCAGCGTATTTCATACCAAAAACTATATCACGATGACTTTTTTTATACCACCTCAACTAAAATAATCGTTTTTTACCTCTCTTTGTGTTCAGATTAAATAATTTTTTTCACAAAATGTAACAACCACACAGGTAATCTTCCTAAAATAGGGACGATGGAATTCCACCTATTACTATAATAGTCATGAAGCTTGGGATGCACGAACGATAATGCCTCTCCGTTACCATTTTCTATTTCTATTTGTAGTTTAGGAAAAAGTAAAATTTTACTTTCTTTTATAAAAAAGATTATATTTTGCGAATAAAAAAAAGAAACTCTTTTGTTTAACCAAATCTTTCTCCTGATACAATCGACAGGGATATACCCATTTCTTTTAAATTTTTCTGACCAATATTCTAACCATTGCTCGTTCACATGGTGTGTTCCGCCCTGAAGTGGTATGGCAGCGGAAAACAAGACCAGAGGAGCAAGGTTGGTTAGATTTTTTACAAAGATATCAGCGTACTTTTTATCAATGTGTTCTGCGACCTCTAATGAGACAGCCAAATCAAATTCCCTTTTTAAATCAATTTCTTTAGATAAATCTTTCTGTAAAAATTTATTCTTTTCTATTACAAGATCTTTTTCATTTACCCACTGACCATCTATAGCAAGAACATCCTTAACTCCACTTTCATTAAATGCTTTAATCCAGATCCCCGTACCAGACCCAACATCAACAACTGATTTTATCTTTGCAAAATACAAAACAATCGGAACAATAATTCGTGCAGACAACAGATTCGCGTCTTTCATTTCATTATAAAACTCTTTGCTATATTTTGTTGACATAGTTTAAGATAATTTTTTATTAATACTTTTTACATTCTTTCCATATATACCAAAAACTATATCTAAATCTTTCTTTGTTTTGAGTAACAAATCGATATTTTTATCTCGAATCGACTCCAGTGTTTTTGTACCCAATTTATCATTTATCAAATCTCTATGCATATAAATAAAAGCTTCAAAATCTTTTACAAAACAATGCCCACCAGCTCCTCTTCCGCTTTTATGAATCGGATTTAGATAATAGTGACACATCATCTTGTCTGCTTTAAAGGAATCTTTCAAGGTCTCCCAATTCATATTTGTTTTTTCTGCGAGATCGAAAAGAAGATTGGTAAAAACAATTTGAATATAACCATGAATATTATGTGCGTATTTTATCAATTCCGCTTCATTAGATGAACAAATATTTTCAAATGGTGCCTTAGGTAAAATGGCGATAACTTTTTTTGCCACTTTTTTATATTCTTCTGTTTGATAAGGAATACCGATAATATTTCGCTCTGGATTGGACGCATCAAATCTAGCCGTAGCTTCAACTAAAAATTCTGGGGAGTGCATTATGAACCTATCAGGATACATCTTTTGTATCTCAAGAGTCTTCCCGATTGGTAAAGTCGATTTAATGACTACAGTACTTCCGATTCCTGTTCCTTTAATTGCATTCTTTAAAATAGAATCGCCAAAACCTTTTTTTGTAGTTGGTGTCGGGACAGCAACAAAAACGATTTTACATTTTGAGACCTCTTCTTTATTTTGAATATATTTTGGTTCGAGAGAATACCTGACAACATCAAAACCGCGATCCTCAAAATCATCGGCATAATTTTTCCCAATCCAACCCTGCCCGATGAACCCAATTTGTTGCTTTTTCTGCATATGATATTTCCAGATTTATACTAAATACGATAGCATAAATTGAACAACAAACAAATGAACCTGCCTGACACCATTTGACACTACCGTTTTTTTCATTAAAATATAGCCATGACCGAAGAAATAAAAGCAGGTACTATATATACAACAGCTGAGACTCAAAAAATCCTTAGAATTAGCGAGAGTACTATTAAACGTTTGCTAAAAAAAGGATTACTTCGAGCCAATAAAGTTGGTGGTCAATATAGAATACTCGGGAAGGAAATCCTTCGAATCATATCTCCAACTCTCGAACAAGGAGCAACGACTTCATATCTGACAACAAAAAGAAAAATCGTGAATAAAATAAATAAGTGGTAGAATTCAATCACATAAATACATTGTTATGGAAAAGACTCCCACTTTAATAATAAGGCCTAAAAAAATATTCCACTTAAGAGATCTTAAGGAATTATGGGCGTACAGAGAGCTAATGTTTTTCTTTACATGGAGAGATTTGAAAGTGAGATACAAACAAACAGCAATCGGGGTTGCTTGGGCGATATTCCAGCCTTTAATCACAATGATAGTCTTCACTGTTTTTTTTGGAAAATTTGCCGGAATGCCATCTGATGGTGTTCCCTACCCTATCTTTGTCTATATCGGTTTATTGTTTTGGCAATTTTTTTCGTCATCTCTTAGTGATGTAAGTAATTCTCTAGTCTCAAATACTTCTATTACAACAAAAGTCTATTTTCCAAGAATCATCCTGCCTATATCTAGTGTTATTACAAAGTTCGTAGATTTTCTAATAGCCTCAATAATTTTGATAGGTCTAATGTTTTATTATGGTTACAGTCCGAACCTGTATGGACTTTTAATATTACCTTTGTTGTTGGTAATATCTTTTTTTGCCGCATTAGGAGGCGGACTTGTCCTTGCCTCAATCAATGTAAAATATCGCGACGTGAGATATGCCCTTCCATTTTTCATTCAAATACTTTTATTTCTAACTCCAGTAATTTACCCACCAAGCATTGCTGGACATTATTCGTGGTTACTTGCATTAAATCCTATGACAGGAGTAATAAAAGGAGCAAGAGGAGCCCTCCTCGGAACAGAGCCAATAAATTGGACACTATTAGCAATCTCATTTGTTGCTGTTATGATATTATCTATTATTGGTATATTTGTATTCAAAAGAACCGAAAGATATTTTGCAGACATTATATAAAATATGAAACCAATTATTGAAGTAAAAAATATTGGAAAGAAATACCAAATCTCTCACAACAGAGGCGGTTATGTTGCACTTAGAGATGTAATAATGGAAACAATTAAACATCCATTTCGTTTTTTAAAGATTAAAGCAAAAGAAGTAACCGGTATGCAAACAAAGGAAGATTTTTGGGCACTGAAAAATATAAACTTTACAGTTGAAAAAGGAGAGGCGATTGGTATTATTGGTTCAAATGGTGCCGGCAAGTCAACGCTTCTAAAAATTCTCTCCCAAATTACCCCACCAACAGAAGGGGAAATTATCATGCGTGGAAAAGTTGGCTCACTGCTTGAAGTTGGGACAGGCTTCCATCCAGAACTTTCTGGTAGAGAAAATATCTTTTTGAATGGTGCGATTCTCGGTATGACAAAAAAAGAGATTGAGAAAAAATTTGATAAAATTGTTGAATTTTCAGGAGTAGAAAGGTTTTTGGATACTCCAGTAAAAAGATATTCTTCGGGGATGTATGTAAGGCTTGCTTTCGCAGTAGCCGCCCATATGGAACCAGACATCTTGATTGTTGACGAAGTACTGGCGGTTGGCGACGCAGAATTTCAAAAAAAATGCTTAGGTAAAATGGACGAGATTACAAAAAGTGAAGGAAGGACAGTTCTTTTTGTTAGTCATAATATGAACGCAATACAGTCTATCTGTAAAAGGTGTATTCTTTTACAAGACGGGAAAATACTAAAGATAGGGACGTCAGATGAAATCATTTCGAATTATCTTGACGAGAAAAAAAATCAACCTGTCGCTTTTTTTCCTGAACCAAATATTCACAAGAAGAGAGCGCACATAAGTAAAATTGCGATAATAGACGCCAAGGGAAATCATTCTTCACATCTCAATATGTCAGCTCCATTTACTTTTGAAATAGATTATGAATTAAAAGAAAACGAACCAGCCTATGTCGTCTTGAAACTTTTTAAAGCATCCATACCAGGAACCTACATCACCGTTTCCTTAAGTAACGACAATAATCAAAAAAATTATTCGGAAAAAGGCAAATACAAAGCTACAGTAAAAATTGATCCGTTTTTAAATGCTGGAACATATTCCATACTTGTCGGTGTTGCAGTAAATACAGAAAGTTATTTAGATTCAATAGAAGAAAAAGACTTCTTTTCCATAGATAAAACAGGTGATTTTCCATTTCCAATCACAAACAACGGCAGACAGGATTCAATTATACTAAAGAAAATGGACTGGGAAATTTCTAAAAACAGTTAAGAAAGTATTTTTTTGATACTAAATTTTTCATTCTTTAATTTAATATTGATTATACAACAGTTCCCATATTTATCGTTTGATGCTAAGGATATTTTTTCTATATCATCAATTGGCACGGTATACCTATCAAATGTATAGAAATAAGTCTTTTTAAATTCTCCAAAATCAAGGTTATCATGGAAATACTCACCATTTTTTGTCTTAATAGCTAAATATGGCTGTGGGCCGAAGGGTTCCCCGCATACAATATCGACACTCAGAACATTCTCCTTTAGAACACATTCAAAGTCTATACGATTCTCTTTTATCTCTTTTTGATTTAAACCAAGAACATTTCTAAAGGCTTCAACAGATTCAGAAAATTTATACTTAACCTTAGGATATTTAGATGAAATACTCTGTAACATATTCCTAAACATCTCTATTTCTACCGACATTTCTCTAAAATCATGATTGGTTACTCCTAGATATACATCTTGCCCTTTCTTTGCAATCCTAAAAGCTTTCTCGATTTCTTCACTACTTATATTTCTAAAACGAGAGTCCAAATTTAACACTCTCCCTATGACCCTATTTAAATGTCCCTTCTTTCTCCAATCATAAATATCCGGATGATAAAGACTCCAATCACTCGGTGCCCCTGCCCAATCTCCGAATCTACCATTAATTGCATCTACCTGAACTTCATTATCTTTTATTTCTACTGATTGATTAGAAGGATCAAAAGGAATCCATTGTTCCAAAAAACAATTTGAGTCCGGTCTCTCCGAGTGAAATCCAGCGCGATTCACTTTTGGAAACCAGTTTTCTTCAATTAACCGTCTAGATAAAATCTGATGAATTTCTGTAAAGGAATTTTCATAAGACGTGGCGCTAACGTGAGCTTCCTTAAAAAAAGAAATGGGGTGAAAATGCCAATGTATTCCATCCTGTCTTGAATTAGTTTTTTTTATAATATCTTTATAGTGATTAAATATTTTAAAGTATCCAAGATCTCTATACCTCTTATTTGTTTTAAAGCCAACATGGTCCATGATATGCCAGTTAAAAATCCACCCACCACTAAAACTATCAGGGTTGTGATTACGAAACTTTTTGTTCATGATTAAATACAACATCGTATCTATATCTTCCCATTTCTCATTTAAATCTAACGAATGCGAACTTAGAAGTTTTTTTACCTGCTTGATTAAAAGTGGATTATCTCCAATCAATTCTCCTCTTTGTAATTTTTTTAGATTTGCTTTCGTCCTCGGAAAATCGATCTTAATATTAAATGTATTTTCAACTCGTTTAAAAGTTTCCGATATAGGCTCACGCATTGGACCTTCAGTGTCGACGTGATGAACTATAAAAATAGTACCGGATTTAATCATTGAATTGTTCTTTGTGATATTTAAAAAAATCTAAGACATTATCAAAACCAGCACTTTTTGACATTTCAATTGCTCTGTCACTATATTCATCACAGACCGCAAAATCTTGTTCTCTAGTATAATCACCAACCTTTTCAAAAATAATCAAAAATTCATAAAATGGTCTTTTGGTTTCAGTTAATATATCAAAACAGTCGAGTTCTCCAAAACTTCCCCTATTCGTAAAACCCCAAGCCTCTCTAACTTTTAGACCGAATACTCTAGCGTTATCAATTAGCCCATAGACATCAGTAAAATGATTAGGAAAATCTTTTAGTTTTGCGTTTCTCTCTGCAACAAAAGCATTATAATCGTCATCTCTGTAGTCTTTATTCTTGCCGGTAATTAGCAATAAACCATTATTTTTCAAAATCCTGTTTTCCTCAATCAGCGCTTCTTTTTGCTCTACCACATCATAAGTCGCCCAAGCAACGATTTTATCAAAATAATCATTGGTTAATTTTGTATTTTCGGCGCTAGCACACGTCAATGATTTGTAACAATTAGACGAAGCTAATTTTATAGCTTCTTCGTTAACATCAATACCAAAAACATTTTTCGATAAGGAACCCAATATTGGAAACAATCTACCGTGTCCACAACCTAAATCTAATACAATATCATTAGACTCAATACCCAATTTTTCAATAAAAAAACTTTCGACTTTTTCATCTGGAACTCTTGAGCCATCTAGAGAGATGACGACTCGCTTCTGCCAATATTCCGCATATTCTTTATTAAAATATTTTTTTGTCATTTTTTGATTTATGATTTATTGGTCTTTCACAATCCAAAATGTATAGAGTATGCTTTAATCAAACTTACCATTATATAACTACAAAATAATAGATAAAGCAAATGTAGATTAAAAACTTTACAAAAAAAGAGAGGGAAGCAGTTGCCTCCCCCCTCTACGCGCCCGGGGCGCTCTTGACGGTCAGCCTGCCAGAATTGGCAGGATCGCCTCAATCATCCTCCTTACGGATTCTCCTTTCTCTTTAGGTTGACAGAACACATCTTGCTTTGCCTGCATTCCCGCAAAGCCATGAGTGGTACACAGGAACTCAATCTCCTTCGCAAGGTCGTTTGGATTCGGACTTACCAGAGAAGAGATCCCTGCCAAGACCGCTTCGAGCTCCAGCATCCCGTTGATTAACTCGAGCTGTCTTGCGGCCATCCAGGATTGGAAGGTTATGCAGGGCTTCCTCTGGTAGGCTGCGCACAAGGTGATCGACGTTCCGTTGTCAACAACAATGTCACAGCCAGCTACTACGTCTGGAGTAGAAAGGCTGAACTTGTTGCCCCTCATAAGCAATGTCGTGCTGACACTGTCGGGGACACACATTACTAGCCTCTCATACAGACCGAGCGACTTGTGGCTGTCGCCGTCAACCTGAAACGGAAGTCTGTCGCCGGGATGGACAGAGAGTATCAGACGGTACTTCTTGCCACTCCACTTCGACAGAGTATTCAACGCCTCCACGAGTATCGTCCAGATGACGATGTTATCCTCGGGGAATGTCCCTCCTGGTGCCAACACAACGATCTCGCCCTCGGCGATTCCCAGTTTTCCCCTCACCTCTTCTCTGGTTATACGAGGAGGAACTGCCATCTGATCGCGGAGCGGATTTCCGGTCCCGAAGCACCGTGCATTCGGGAACGTCTCTTTCGCTTCGTCGGCGTCCTTTTGGTCAATGCCGAAATAGAAAGACACGCCGTTTAGTAGCTGTTCATTACCGAACAGACGTGCCCGTCTCCAGCATCCCACGATGTCACCGTAGAAGCCGTATGGAATTCCAGCGTAGCGAGCAGTTACGGCTGCCAGCAACTCAACTTGGCGCATGGTGTCAGAAGACGACATCCCGAGGATGGCAATCTCTGCCTTGCTTACCGTGCCAATGACCTCTTTGTCCGCGAACGGATTCGGTTTGCCTATGCAGAGATACTTGACCACCTCAGACCTTGGATCTCCCTGTAAGGTTTCGCCCAGTTGTTCGAATGCTCCAGATGGAGCTGCGTCACCCGCGACAAGCACAATACGTTGTTTACACATCCGTTAGATCCTCCGATTGGTTGTTCGACGTCAATTTGCGATTCCTCTATTATTATAATATATATGTACTAAATAGTCAATTTTTTTAAAAAAGTTGTTTGTTTATCTTTTCTAGATATAAATCGAAAAAGCAAAAGCTCCGCTTTTGCTTTTTACTCGTTCCATTTTAAAACAAAATTAACTACTGGTTATATCTTTTAATGATATTAACGAATCAGCTTTTATACTTCTTTTTGCCTTCTTACCGACTATTTGAAAAAAGACCTTTGGTTTTAATCCGTTATTTGGTCTTTTGATCTCAAGATTTTCTAAACTAAATATCTCCCCTTCTTTTATATCTTTGGATGCAACGAGACTTCTTCTAACAGTTTTCTTCATTTTTATCTCTTTAAGAGTCGGCTTCTTTACGGGAGAACCGAGAATAATTCCTGTTTGTTTTACAACAGAAATCATTTTTTGTAATTCCGCAAATTCCATTGAAGTACAGTGATCTGGGCCGGGCATATTTTTATCAAGGGTAATATGTTTTTCAATTAAACTTGCCCCCATTGCACATGCCATTATTGCTACATGATCGCCTATTGTATGATCAGAATAACCAAAAGGTAGATCAAACTTTTGTCCTAATGTCTTCATAGCTAAAAGATTAACATCTTGATTCGGACAAGGGTATTCACTGGTGCAATGTAATAAAATTATTTTATCATTTCCAGTTTTCTTTATACATTTTACAGCTTCAGAGACCTCATTTAAGGTCGCCATTCCAGTTCCAAGCACCATCGGCTTTTTAAATGATGCAGCGTATTGCAAAACCGGTAAATTAGTTAGGTCACCAGAACCGAATTTAAAGGCTTGAATTCTATATTTATTTAATAATTTTACAGATTCAAAACCTCCATGTGGAGTTGATAAGAAAATAATTTTTTTCTTTTTACAGTAATCAATAACTTCCGGGTACCACGATTCATCAAACTCTAAGTCTTTAAGCATTGCCAATTGACTTTTGATTACCCCAGTATTTTTTTTCTGATAATCGGCCATTTCACCAACATCAGTTACAACCTGATTCGCTCTAAATGTTTGAAACTTTATGGCATCAGCCCCCGCCCCCATTGCCATATCAACCAGCTTTAATGCTAATTTAAGCGAACCATTGTGATTAACGCCAGCTTCAGCAATTATGAACGGCGTTTTATTATTTATCTCTTTGTTACCTATTTTGAAAGTTTTCATATTGTCCATCCGCCATCCACCACAATATTCTGTCCGGTCATATATGATGATAGATTTGAGATTAAGAATAATAATACACCTGATACATCACCGACTTTTGCCATACGTTTCTCTCCTAACTTTATATACTGAGTATATTTTTTAACAAATTCTCTGTTTTGTCCATCAAAGACACCACCTGGAGAAATTGAATTTACTCTAATATTATATGGTCCAAGGTACGAAGCTAAATATTTTGACAGATTAATAATTCCACCCTTTATAGCAGAATATTCTACCGGCATTGTCATTTCTGTCCCAGAATACACTTCAAATTTTGGGGCAGAGAAACCATAAATTGACCCCATAAATATAATATTCCCCGCTTTCTGTTTTTTCATTATTGCCGAAACTTCTTTTGTAACCAAAAAATATCCACCAACATGATTGCTTAAATTCTCACAAAAATCAACAAATGAGACGTCTTCGAACTTTTTTCCGTAATTTTTATTTCTTGGGTAAGCATTGTTGACCAAAACATCTATACGCCCAAATTTTTTAAGAATATCTACTGTGGCTTTCTTTATTTGTTTTTCATCTAGTATGTTACATTTCTTAAATATAACATTATCGTTCTTATTCTCTTTGTTTATTGATATTGCAAGTTCTTTACCTTTTCTTTCGTTTAAGTCGATAATTACGACTTTGGCTCCGTTCAATGCGCAAACCCGGCAAAATTCAGAGCCTAAAAGTCCAGCACCGCCTGTGATAATACAGACTTTCTCTTTTATATTTAAATTATCTTTTTCCATATTTTTTTAATAATATCACATTCTTTAGATCGTGGATGCCTTCGTCTATATTATTAAAATACTCCCCCCCTTTAACCTTTTTGATAAAAAAAGACTGTTCATCCTTATAGATATCATTACTGGTTATTTTTACAGTCTTTGGCAAATGTCCCTTCTTTATTATTTTTACTCCATCATTAAAGCTGTCCCATATTGCAATACCTTTTGTGCCAACTATCTCACAATACCGTCTTGAAACACTTTGTAGACAATCTTGGTGTACAGAAACTATTTTTCCTTTTGATGTCTTAAAAACACTGTCTGAAATATCTTCTGCCTTCATATCAAAATGTCCACTCTTAAATACGGAGCCTGATACAAAATCAATAGATTCGTCAAGAATCCAAGCAGGATAATTTATCTCGTGTATCAAATCGAGAACTACTCCGCCACCCTTCTTAGAATCATACGAGTAACTCTCCTTGTAATCTCTATCTCTCCAAGTCCTAATGTCCTGACCTACAGATATGCGTATATACAGGACATCCCCGACTTCTTTCTTTCTAACTATATTCTTTAATTTAATGATAGCGCTATTAAACTGCAGACAATATCCAATAAAAAAAGATATCTTGTGTTCTTCTATTTGGCGCTTAATGTTTTCTACATTTTTAAAACTGTGTGATATTGGCTTTTCAACAAAGATAGCTTTCGGAAGATTTTTTATACATTTCAACACCGTACTTGCATGTTTGTGAGTCTCATTGGTAACAAAAAAAATATCAAATTGATTACTAAAAAAGTCTCTTTCCGAGGAAAGAAAAACTACCTTACCATAATTCTTCAAATCTTTTCTCTTTGTGAGAACTTTTACGTTAAAATTAGAATGATATTTTAATATATTTTTCAGGTGCCTCTCACCTATCGATCCGTACCCAATAATGCCGACGTTCATAATATCTATTTAAAATGATTAAGCTGTTTTTCTATCCTTTTCTTGTTTTTATATAAAAATTCAGCCATTATCCAGTCTTCTTTATTATCCAGGTCAACAGATCGCCACTTCGGACAGATTACCCCGACGGTTTCTCCTTTATTATCGATATCAACAAATTTTTTTGTCTTTAAAAATTCCGCAGTCTTTACCATATAAACCATACATCCGTTGAATGCATACCCCATTGGTACATCTTGGGTATTTGTGCTCTTTTTTGTCTCTTGATTGATCAAAAATATTCTTTTTTTACTAGATAAGTTCAGAAACCAAGGACTTGTCTCACAAACAGTGCAAACTGATTTAATCCTATTGTCAGACATTACTTCAAAACACTTCATTAGGTCAGATAATTCTCTCAATGGGGAAGTTGTTTGTAGGAGAGATATGGCATCGGGTTTATACCCCTGTTCTTTCTTCAGTCTCTTTAACAAAAAAACCACAACATCTCCAATCTTTGAGTTGTCCTCTGCTAATTCTGCTGGCCGTAAACACGGCACCTCAGCCCCGTATTTTATAGCAATTTTTGCAATTTTTTTTGAATCTGTGTCCACAATTACCCTATCAAAGATACCGCTTTCAATAGCGACTTTTATGGAGTAATAGATTAAAGGTTTACCACAAAAAGATTTAATATTCTTTCCCGGTATCCTTTTTGAACCATACCTTGCTGGTATAATAGCCAGAAACTTTCTTTTATCTTTGTGTGTCATTGTAGTATTGTCTGCTACTATAATACTAATCCTAACATTATTCAAGCAATGACAAGTGTAAAATTACGAGTATTATATAAGGATAATTTGTATGCAAAAAATTATTCATTATGTTTTACAGACCACAAAGACGATATCTATGTCTTTTTCTTTTGTGGTTAGATTTATTCAAGACAGGCTAAAGCAGGATGTGCTCATAATTAACAACAAGGGTGACCGAGATACACTTGGTCTATTTCTAGTCTACTGCCATTTAAAATATAAATACAAGCTAAAAGTAAAAATACATTCTACTATATTCCTTCAAAAATTTTGGATAAAATTATATCGTCCAACTGTTTGCGTAAACATATTTATTGATAATAAAACTACAGAGGGTTGTTATCGACTACTAAAAGAAATTGGCACAAGAAGGATTATGTCCCCAACAGAAACATTTGTATATGGTGACGAAAACTTTTTTTTAGGACCTTATTATTTTAACGAACATGTCGACAAAATACTCTTGGCTGGAGATAAGATGAAAGAGGTCTATTTAAGAAATAACAGAGTAGACGAGTCGAAAATTAAAGTTATTGGTTATCCGACTTTTGATTGGAGTGGAATAGTTGGCAAAGAATGTATGCCAACTAAAGATATACTTTGTAAAAAATACGGCATACCAACAAATAAAAAAATAATACTCCTCGCAACATCTTTTAATATGGCTGACTTAGAAATGGACAAGTGGGACGAAAAATATATACACCTGAATATCACAAAGGAAAGAGCTTTGGAAATAAAAGAAAACACAAAGATAATTAGAGATAAAACATTGCAGTATATTACAAAGTTACTTGATAGAAACCCAGATTGGTGTTTTGTAATTAAGAAACACCCATTTGAAAAACCAGACGAGTATCTAAAAAGATTTTCAAAAAACAAGAATGTTTTTCAACTTCATTCTACGCAATTTTATGATCTGATGTTTCTTTCAGACGTGCTCATTCATTGGCACTCTACAACATCAATTCAAGCTTGGATGGCAAATAAATCAACAGTTTTACCTTGGTTCAAAGAATCAGCTATTGTTGGGGTAGAGAGGAAATCAGATCAGCAACTAGGAAATTACATTTGCCAAACATTTAACGAATTAGAGAGTTCAATCACAAAGATTTTAAATGGTGACAAAATTCCTAGAGATCAGTCATTGGCGAGAGAACGTTATATTAAAGAATGGTTCTATAGTGACGATGGATTATCATCAGAAAGAGCTTCTGGTATTATCTATGCCGATTATTTAGCAAATAAAGATAACAAAATCAAATACACGTTAACTCCAATTGAATTATTAAGGAATATTCCAAAAATAATCAAATATCTATCACTATTACAAATAACTAAATTATACGAAAAAATTGGTATCAACTTTGATAAGTTCAGCCTATTAAAGGTTTTTCCTGAGTATGATAGTTTTTGTCTAGAATTGCACAGAATGCGTTACGAAAGTAAAATCAAATCATACCTTAATGATAAAAATTAAATCAATATTAAAAAAGATAGCCGATACAATGCTATATAATAGTATTAAATTAGATTTATATAGAGAAAAGGATAAGTATAAATACATAAACCTTTGTAGCGGAGGAATAAAAATACCGGGTTATTTTAGTGTGGATATTAAAAATGCAGATCTTAATATTGACTTAAGAACAAAGAGACTCCCCTTTCGAGATAGTTCTATCGAAAGGCTCGTGTGTATATCATCTATCAATTATTTTTCGAAAGACAGAGCAAAAATAATTATCGGCGACATTTTCCATATGATGAAAGAAGGAGGTGTTGTTCGTTTTGCAGTTCAAGATCTAAGAAAGATTGCAGAAAAATATATCGCCAATGATAGAGATTTTTTCTTTCAAAAAACAGAAAGTGGCAAACAAAGATTTAGAGGAGAAACCCCATGTGAAATGTTAAACAATTGGTTCTATGGAGGATATGCAACCGCAGGTAATAATTTCTGTAAATTCTTTTATGATTTTGAGACATTAGCACTGATGTTTACAAAAGCGGGTTTCAATGAAATTAAACAAAAAAGATATCTGGAAAGCGATTTAGATACGATAGACAAAATCGACAATAGACCAGAGCAGATGTTTTTCTTAGAAGCTAAAAAATAAAAATGAGAAAAATAATAAATATAACAATACGGTTAGTCAAAAGAGTAAACCCACTCCCTTATTTAACTAAAACTCTAATTAACAGACTCACATACAGTGAGTTTCTTAAACCACCATTTAATTCCTACAACGAACGATCTGTAGAATATGCTTTTGTTTTTGAGCAAATCACAAAGTTAAGACCAAAAACAGTTTTGGATGTCGGTACGGGACAGTCCGCTCTTCCTAGTTTAATTGCCACCTGTGGCCCAAAAGTTACTGCCATAGACAACGTAAAAGATTACTGGAAAAAAGGAATGCTAAACCACCATTTCTATGTCATTAACGATAACATAACAAATTCAAAAATTGCGAAAACATTTGAGGCGATAACATGTATAAGCACACTTGAACATATCGAAAAATTTGATCAAGCAATAAAAACAATGTTTTCTCTACTTTCTCCACTTGGGCATATTATATTAACTTTTCCATACAACGAAAGTGCTGGGGTAAGTAACGTATATGAATTAGCAGAGTCAGACGTCAAGCCAATTCCATCACACAAAACTCGTGCATTTTCAAGAAAAGATATAGATAAATGGTTAAAAGAAAATAACTCCAAAATAATCGAACAGGAGTATTGGCAATTCTTCACAGGAGAATATTGGACCACCGGTAAAAAATTAGATAAACCAATAAAAACGGATCACGATCAAATACACCAGATATCTTGTCTCGTTTTAGGTAAAAGATAAAAATGTATTTACTTGGTATAACAAAAAAAGAAATTCTGAAGGTGCTTTATAAAAGTATTATTTATGCAAAATACCCATCGATACTTCTATATCCCATACTTGAAAACAAGGAAAATCAATACCACTTAAAAAAAGCTATCCATTGGTTAAAAAATGCGCAGGATAGTTCCCTATCAGCAGGTATTCCTGCACATTTTAATCTTCTATCCGGAAAGTGGGGCAACCCATACAGAGAGACAACAGGGTATATAATTCCTACCTTTATAGTATATTCAAAAATTTCAAAAGACAAAGATTTGTTTGAGAGGGCAAAAAGAATGGGTGACTGGGAAATTGAAGTGCAGGACGAAGGTGGCGGAATTGGTGAAATTAGAGAAAATGGAAATGTTGTTTTAAAAATTTTTAATACTGGTCAGGTAATATTAGGCTGGTGTGCTCTTTACGACGAAACAAAAGAAAAAAAATATTTAGATGCGATTATTAAGGCTTCAAACTGGATTGTTTTTAACCAATTTATTGACGGTAGTTGGCAAAACTTTTCAAATAATGGTGGAAAAACTTTTGATAGCCGTGTTGCTTGGTCACTACTTGAAGCCTACAAAAGAACAAACGATCATAAATATAAGATTGCCGCGGAAAAAAATTTAAAGTGGACACTCGGTATGCAAACTGACAATGGATGGTTCAAGGAAACTAGTTTGGGTAAAATTAACAGACCTTGGACACACCTCATTGCTTACACAATTGGTGGAATAGTTGATTGTGCAAAAATTTTGAATGATAAAAATCTTATAAAGGAAGCACAAAAACCCGCGTTAGAGATTGCAAATTATTTTCTTGCATTACCTAAAGACAAATGCCTCCCCTGCACTTTCAATCCTGAATGGCAATCAGATGATAATTATTCATGTCTAACTGGAAATTGCCAAATGGCAATAATTTGGAGAGACCTTTTTTTAATCACAGGGCATGAAAACTTTTTAAAAGCTTCGGAAAAAATGATTTCTCAGATGAAAGGTCTCCAGTTTTTATCTGGATCAAAAGATATCGCCGGAGGATTACCAGGATCATTCCCCATAGATGGTGCCTATGTAAAATATGGGATACCTAATTGGGGTGTAAAATTCTTTGCAGACATGTTAATATCGATAGACAATAAAAATAACAACCTTCTAGGTTAAACAAATATATGATTTTGCTAAAGAAAAATATAATATATGCACTGGCATCTTTAGCAAAAAAGTTAGGACGATTAATCATAAAACTCTATGGCACAATTATTGGGATTAAATATTCGCAACCAAATTATTTGTTCAAAGGCGATTTTAACAATGAAAGTATAATTATTGATGCGGGTTGTGGTTTTGATGCTGATTTTTCTGTTGAAATGATAAAAAAATATGGATTAAAATCTATCGGAATTGACCCAACAAAAAGACATGCTGAATCATTATCTCAAATTTCAAAATCATATGGGAATCATTTTGTGCATAAACAAATTGCCATTAGTTCAAAAGATGGAAAAATCAACTTTAACGAAAGCGAAGATAATGTGAGTGGTTCTATACTTACACAACACAATAATATTCTGAAAGATTCTGTAAAAAATTATGATGTTGAATCTGTAACCCTAAGACGGTTACCAAAATATTTAAAACTTGAGGAAATAGAGTATATAAAATTAGATTTAGAGGGTGCTGAATATGAACTGATAAAGAATTTAAATCAAGATGATGTTTCAAATTACAAACAGATCTTTATTGAATTTCACCATCATTGCACAAATTACACAAAGGCTGACACTTTAATGTGTGCAAAAAAAATTGCAAATTTTGGTTTCAATATGTTTTCTTTAGATAATCACAATTTTTTATTTTATAGAAAATAATCATGACTAACGAAAACAGTAAACTGCGAGTAGTTTTTGAACAGTGGGTGATTCCTAACTACCGTGTTCCATTTTTTACTGAACTTTCAAAATATTGTGACTTAGTAGTAGTAATCAGTAAAAATAAAAGTATTGATGGTTTAATTTCAGCTCATCAAGACGCAACATTTAAAGTCGTGCAGTTAGACGAGGATCAAAACGGTCCGCTGTATCATCCGGATATTTTTTCTGTTTTAAAAGATCATAATGCAAACATCTATGTTTCTTGGGGACAACCACTTCCACAAATTTTTTCAAACCCAGATTATCGAAAAAAACTAAAATCATTGAAAATAAAGACGGTCTGGATGGGTTGTGATGGTTTTAAAATCCAGAACTATCCCCTAGCACTTTTAAAGATGGTGTGCGGACCAAAAAGATTAATGCGCTATCTACGAGAGCGGATTGCAATGTCTTATGTTGATAGATATGTTGTATATTCCAGCCACACAAAGAACTTTCTCTCATTTGTAAAACTTATACCAAGGTGGAAAATATTCGTCGCACACAATGCAATTGACGTAACGAACATAAACAAAAAGTATCACGAATTGTTATTGAAGAATATAAAAAGAATTCCAAATAGCATTATCTATACCGGACGTCTCACTGCCGGAAAACGAGTTGATAAATTAATAATTGCATTTTCTGAGGTAATCAAAAAAATACCAGAAGCAACACTAAAGATTATCGGGGACGGTTCGGAACATCAGAATCTCAAATTACTTTCAGAAAAATATAACCTGGGCGAAAAAATTAAATTTTTGGGCGGAATATATGAGGATGATATTTTATGCAAGCACCAAAGTGAGGCCTCGCTCTCGGTCATGTCTGGCCTTGGTGGTTTGGGTTTTAATACAGCTATGGCCTGCGGTCTGCCAATAATCTATACACATGCAGATGGGACAGAAGAAGACTTATTCACCGATGGTATAAATGGATGGTTTTTTGATGGAAGCACAGTAGATTTATCGAAAAAAATCATAATCGCTTTAAGTGATAAAAATAAACTTGTAACCGCAGGGGAGATATCTGAAAAAAAGATTACTACCGAAATAACAATTGCGGGCATGGTAAAAACATATATTAAAGTGTTTAATGATCTAATATAATTAAACAAAATTGACATTCTTTCGGAGCAATCTTGAGTTCAAAATCTATACTTTTGACTTTTTTATGTTAGACTTTAATAGAATAAAAGATACGATAAAATGGCGAATGAAAAAAACATCAAAATAGCGATTGTCGTAGGTGCTAGACCAAATTTTATGAAAGTTGCTCCCCTTTTTAAGGAACTCAAACTTCATAAAGAAATTATTCCTATTCTTATTCATACTGGTCAACATTCAGATTTTTTAATGTCCAGTGTGTTTTTTAGGAGCCTCGGTCTACCAACACCAAAATATACATTGGATATAAAAAGTCCCGACGCAACAACGTTTATTGGGAGAGCAATAGAAGAGCTTGGCAGGATTTTCAATAGTGAGAAACCTGATATGTTAATAGTAGTTGGTGATGTAAACTCTACTTTATGTGCAGCAATCGCAGGAAATAAATGTGGAATAAAAGTAGCACATATTGAAGCTGGACTACGAAGTTTTGACAGAAGTATGCCAGAAGAAGTTAATAGAATAATAATAGACAGTATCTCCGACTTTCTCTTTATTAGTGAACAATCAGGCATTAAAAACCTATGTGATGAAAAAATTGATTCTAAAAAGTGTTTTTTTGTTGGAAATGTAATGATAGACAATCTATTATGTAATCTTCCAAAAGCAAAAAAATCGAGAATCCTATCTAAATTAAAAGTTAATAATGATTTTGCCCTAATTACAATACACCGTCCATCAAATGTTGATAACAGAGAAGGACTGAAATCAATTATAAAAATGATCCCCGAAATTACTAAAAGGTATAAAATTACTTTAATTTGGCCAATGCATCCACGTACGAAAATTAGACTAAAAGAATTCAATCTCGATAAAGTAGTCGACGGATTTGACAAGTTAATAATAACTGAACCTATGGATTTTCACGATTTAATCAAAACAATGCTTCATAGTAAATTTATCTTGACTGATTCAGGCGGAATACAAGAAGAGGCAGCATTATTGAAGGTTCCAACAATAACCCTAAGAGAAAACACAGAAAGACCATCGACAATAGACTGCGGAGCAAATGTCTTATCATCGTTCACTCACCAAAATTTTCACGAAATAGTAAGAAGTGCAATAATGAAAGATAGAAAAAAGATAAAAGTTCCAAAATATTGGGACGGAAAAGCCAGCAAGAGAATAGTTTCAAAGATAATATCTTTACTTAATAAACATGCCAAATAATATATCGTTCATAATTCCCGCCTATAACAGCGAAAAAACTTTGGATAAATGTGTCCTATCAATTATAGATGGAAACATAGAAAAAGATGATGAGATAATAATAGTAGATGACGCATCTACCGACAGAACACCAGAGATCATTATGAATCTCCAGAAAAAATATCTCTGCGTAAAAAGTACAAAACACAATATAAACAAATGTACAGCCGCAGCAAGCAGAAACACAGGGATAGATATATCAAAAAATGAGATAATTTTTTGTTTAGATTCAGACAATCTTCTAGCAAAAAATAGCATAAGTAGATTGAAAGGATTGTTACTTGAGAATAACGCCGATGCAGTAGCTTTTGGAGAGATACGTTTCTTTGTCGAAGATCCTCAAACCATAAGTCACAAATGGGTTTTTGAAAATAAAATCACTTTTGCAGGATGTCTCAGAAACCACAACAATCCGCTTACTTCTGGTAATTACATGTTTACAAAGGATAGCTGGAAAAGGGCCGGTAGATATTTTGAACCAAAACTTGAAAATCAAACTCTCGATTCATGGACATTCGGCATTAGGCAACTTGGAACTGGTGCAAATTTTCTAACACTCCCGGACACCTATTACTATCACAAACACGGACATCAATCACATTACATTAGGGAAATATCAAAAGGAAATGTTTCTCTTTCTGCTACTATAGCAATAATCCCCTTTTTAGATAAAATTAAAAATAAAGATGTTGATTATATCTTTAGTAGAAGACACAGAGATAACTGGTGGAAACTTGTACCCAAAAGACCCATAAGATTAAAATCTGATAATGAAACAAAGAGAGAATTTCAAATAAGAAAAATAAAAAATAATTGTTTTAAGATTGCTCGTATAATATACAGAAAAATAAGACCAAAAAAATATGAGACGAATTAATATCAAAAAGATACTAAACAAAATTAGAAATGTTTTTCACTTTAAGAAAAGCTTTGCGGAATTTAACAGGTTAGCAAAAGAACACGGATTTCCGTTAGCCAAGTGGAGCGAAATATACCCTATTTTAGGAGAAAATACTAAAGAGACAAGTTTTGATTCGCACTATATTTACCACCCAGCATGGGCGATGCAAGTAATAAAGATAATCAATCCTATAAAACACACTGACATTTCTTCAATATTGTCTTTTTCTGCCAATCTTTCGGCATTTGTTCCAACTGAATTCTACGATTATAGACCCGCTAATTTAAAATTAAAAAATTTAAAAGTCGGTCACGCCGATCTTACTTCCCTTCCGTTTCCTGATAATAGTATTGAATCTTTATCATGTATGCACACAATAGAACACGTAGGACTTGGAAGATACGGGGATGAAATAGATCCAAACGGTGATAAAAAAGCCGCCCTTGAGCTGAAAAGAGTTCTAAAAAAAGATGGCAATCTTATAGTGGTTGTTCCCGTTGGAAATCCGACGATAAAATTTAACGCACATAGAATATACTCTTTTGAACAAGTTCTAGAAATGTTTAGCGGTCTCACGTTAATTGATCATATGCTGGTACCTGACAATGCTATAGAAAATGGTATCATTGAGAGACCAAAAGAATCGCTGATAAACTCACAAATATACGGATGCGGGTGCTTTTGGTTTAAAAATAAATAGATATTAAATGATCATCTCAAAGATATCAGGGGGCTTGGGAAATCAGATGTTTCAATATGCTATCGGCAGATCACTTTCTATTTATAACAAAGTCGATTTTAAAATGGACATTTCTTTTTATAATACAGACAAAAAAAGAAAATATACGTTGGATAAATTTAATATTGTAGAAAAATTTGCAACAGAAAAAGAAATAAAACATTTCAAAAGATATGAGGAAAAATCTGGCAGAAGAAATCTACTACATAACATATTTTTTGCTAATAGAAAAAAATATTACAAGGAAAAAATGCAAGGTTTTTCGAAAGAAGTTTTTGATCTCAAGCCCCCTATTTATATAGATGGAGTCTTTATAAATGAAAAGTATTTGAAAGACGTTGAGCATATCATTCGAAGAGATTTAACTCTTAAAAATCCACTTTCTGCGTATTACTCGGAGTTAGTAAAAAGAATTAATAATACCAATGCAGTGGCTTTAATGATAAGAAGAGGTGATTTTGTAACTGAAAAAAAGACTAATAGTTTTCATGGACTTTGTAGCCTTGATTACTACTATGAGGCAATAAAACAAGTTTGTAAGTTTGAAAAAAATCCTACCTTTTTTATATCTTCAGACGATATTGAGTGGGCAAAAGAAAATCTAAAAATAGATCACCCGGTTTATTTCATTGATGCCCCTATTCCAATTGACTACGAAAACCTCATCGTAATGTCGAAATGTAGACATTTTATCATAGCCAACAGTACATACAGCTGGTGGATAGCATGGCTCAGCGACAATGAAGACAAAAAAGTGTATTCTCCAAGCAGATGGATAAACAAACCAGGAGCTGATGCGAAAAGTGATTTTTTGCCTGAATCTTGGATAACTATTAATAAATAAAGATATGTGTGGAATTACAGGTGCCGTTAATCTTTGTAGCAACAGTATAGATATTAATACTATAGACATTATGCTTGGCACATTAAAAAAACGCGGCCCAGATGAATGTGGCATGATTCAGTTTCCCAATTGTATTCTTGGACATACAAGATTATCAATTATCGATCTCTCAACCGGCAAACAACCGATGGCTGATATAAAAAAAAGATACACAATAACTTTTAATGGCGAAATATATAATTATAAAGAATTAAAAAAATCACTAGAGAACAGAGGCCATACATTCCTAAGCAATTCGGATACCGAAGTGATTGTTGAAGCTTATAAAGAATATGGTACTGGGTGTTTAGAATATTTAGATGGAATGTTTGCTTTTGGTATTTGGGACGATAAAAAGAAGGAATTATTCCTGGCAAGGGATCGTTTTGGAGAAAAACCACTTTTTTACACCTTCGTCAATAATACACTTTATTTTGCCTCAGAAATTAAGGCGATACTAAAAACTTCAGTCAGTAGGGAAATTGATTTAACTTCTCTTGATAATTATTTGTCTCTACTCTACGTTCCACCATGGAGAACAATTTACAAAAGTATTAAACAATTAAAACCAGCGCATTATATTTTATATAAAGGAGAAGAAATTGAGCAGAAAAGATATTGGAAAATTGAAAAGACAAACAAATATCGAAATATATCTGAAACAGAAGCAAAGAAAACAGTTTTAAATATTTTATCTGATTCAGTAAAAAGTAGAATGGTTTCCGATGTTGAAGTTGGTACTTTTTTGAGTGGGGGCATCGATTCAAGCATAATCGCAAGCTTGGCACAAAAAAAATCAGCTACGAAAATCAAGACCTTTTCTGCAGGTTTTGAAAATTTTATTGACGAGTTACCTTTTGCTAAAGAAGTTGCAAAGATAGCAAAAACTGAACATTACGAAAAACAAATTAATTTTGATTTACTCAATTCGTTCAAACAAGTATCTGCTTATTTTGATAGTCCTTTTGCTGATTCATCAAATATTCCAACACACCTCATATCGAAATTTGCCAGAGAAAAGGTAAAAGTAGTACTAAGCGGTGACGGTGGCGATGAACTTTTTTGGGGTTATGGCCAATATACTGAGCACCAGCGTCTACCCCGATTAAAGAAAATCATTAAAAAAATATTTTCTAACCCCTTCTCTGAGTATTTAAAAAAAATCCAGCACTTTGATGTTGGTGAAAGAAGACTTTTACTAAAAGATACTTCTTCAATAGAAAGTGATCCCACTACAAATATTGACTTTAGTGAAGCAAAAACAGACTTGGAAAAAATCAATCTTGTTGATTTCTATATGGCGCTCCCGGGTGACATTTTAACAAAAGTCGATCAATCGTCTATGATGAACTCACTTGAAGTAAGAGCACCTTTTTTAAATCACAAATTGGCTGAGTTTGCATATAATATTCCACCTTTTTTAAAAATTAACAACTCACAAGGAAAGATTGTTCTAAAGGAAACTTTCAAAAATATTTTACCTAAAAATGTCTTACTCAGAAAAAAGCAAGGCTTTGGATCCCCTATTAAAGAATGGCTTTTAGAAGATGATTTTAAAGAGTATGTAAACAAAAGTCTTCTCTCAAAAAACACTTTGATTGAGAAATATCTTAATTTATCAGAAGTTCGAAAAATTGTACGAAAGTTTTATGCAGGTGACTATAGTTTAAAGTATAAAGTCTGGATACTTTTATCGCTTGAAGAATGGCTAAAAACACACACCAAATGATATATAATTTAAAAAAGAAAATTATGTTTGAACTGTCCGGAAAGACGGTTCATCTAAGGACAAAATGTTCAACATTAAAAGGAAACGTCTTGATCTCATATATCACATTACCTTTTTTAACAAATTCTGATATTTTAGACGGTCACACAAACAGATTTGAATGTTTAGAAATGACAAATATTTTCCTTACTCGTGGTTATAACGTTGATGTTATTGATTGGACAAACAAGAAATTCCTTCCTAAAAAAGATTATAAATATTTTATTGACATACATGATAATCTTGAGAGAATATCTCCCTATTTAAATAATGATTGCCTGAAGATTCTACATATAACAACCTCGCATTGGAAATTTCAAAATGAAGCAGAGATGAAAAGATTGGATGATTTAGAAAAAAGAAGAGGAATAAGACTTTTACCAAGAAGACAACTGGGGCATTCTCTTGGTATAGAAACTGCAGACATAGCAACAATGCTTGGAAATAATGTGACAAAAAAGACGTATGGTCACGTAACAAAGAAAATCTATCAAATTCCGGTGTCGACGACACACACATTTAGATACCCAGCCAGTAAAGATTTTTCTTTTGCAAAGAAAAACTTTATCTGGCTTGGAGGATCAGGAATGGTTCATAAGGGTTTGGATTTGGTTTTGGAAGCCTTTGCCCAAATGCCTGAATATCACCTATCAATATTTGGCAATGTTGCTGGTGAAAAAGATTTTGCTGAATTCTACAAAAAAGAATTACTGCATACTAAAAACATAACACTATTTGGCAAAATAGACCCAGGAGGTGAAGTGTTTGAAAGAATCACAGGCGAATCTATTGCAATAATAAATCCTTCATGCTCTGAAGGACAATCAGGTGCAGTAATAACAGCTATGCATGCAGGCTTAATTCCGATTATAAGTAAGGAATCTGGTGTTGACTGTCTTGATTTTGGTACAATTCTTCCTTATTCAAACGTAGAGACAATTAAAACAGCAATCAAAGAGACGGCTAATTCTACTAATTCTGTACTAATGGAAAAAAGTAAAAAATCATGGCAATATGTAAATAGCAACCACACACGAGAGTCTTTTTCTCGTACATATAATGATTTTGTTGATATATTAGAAGGTAAATAAATATTACATATGGAAAAACCACTTATCTCCGTCATTATTCCAACATATAACGATGAGAAATATATAGGGGAAGCTGTCGATTCAATAATAAGACAGACATATAAAAATTTAGAGATTATTATTATTGATGATAATAGTACCGATAATACTCCAAATCTGATTGTAGATATCGCAAAAAAGGACAATCGAATAAAATTACTTAAATGTCCTTTTATTGATCCTCATAGATATGATTGGCGCGGAGTTAATATAAGCGTTGGATATTTAGCAAGAAATTACGCAATGGATGAATCAAAAGGTGAATGGATAACCTTTCAGGATGCTGACGATACTTCTCTTCTAAACAGAATAGAAATCCAATATAATCTAGCAAAAAAATACAATCTGACACTTTTGACGACAAGTTGGCAGGGTCTAAACCAAGACAATATCAACAGAAAGTTTGATTTAAATTCTTGCATAAATGATGGAAAATTAAAAATAATTACCCCAAAAGAAACGACTGCCTTTGTAAGAAAAATCAGAGGGGTTCTAATGGCTAATTGGTTTCCTCATAAATATATTCCATTTATTATTCAAAAATGGTTCCCTTTCTTTAGATATCTCTTTTTTGGAGATCAAAGTTCTTACCCAGGAGCAGACAACAGTATGTTCTTTCATCGTGAAGTTATAAAAAAAGCACGTTTTAGAAGACTTCGAGATAGACAGTGGCCAGCAAAAAGCGGACGTGGCGTTGGTCGCGATTTTGTTTGTCAGGTGGCAGATATTTTTGAAGACAGTTACTCATTCAATTTACCAATATATCTTTGGCGAGTGGGCTGGACAATGGAAGAATATAGTAATTGGGAAAAATATCTAATATGAAATTTTCAATAGTCACCCCTTCACTTAATTGTGAAAAATACGTTGCAAAAACAATTGAAAGCGTACTCTCACAAGAGGGTAATTTTGAAATCGAATATATATTTTTTGACGCATTATCTACAGATGGAACATTTGAAATCGCAAAATCATACCAAGCAAAGATAGCTAATGGTTCTTATAAAATAAATTGTAACAGCGCAACCTTTAAATGTTTTAGAGAAAAAGACTTTGGTATGTATGATGCGATCAACAAGGGATTCACTATGGCGAACGGTGATGTTTTTGCTTGGATTAATACAGATGATTACTACGAAAAAGGAGCCTTTAGTAAAGTCATGGAGATATTTACAAAGTTTCCAGAAATAAAATGGCTTAAGGGGATTTCAGATTTTATCGGAGAAGACGAAGAACTGCTGGTTAAAAACAAATGCTACGTCCATAAACAAGAATGGATACAGAATGGTATTTATGGTAGGAATGCTTATCACATAACCCAAGATAGTGTCTTTTGGAAAAAAGAATTATGGGACAAGACAGGAGGAATCTCGGAGCATCTAAAGTTCGCCGGAGACTATGAACTTTGGATAAAAATGTCCAGAATTGAAAAATTATGGTCAATTAATGCAACATTAAGTTATTTTAGAAAAAGGAAAGGGCAATTAAGTAAACAAATAGGTAGATATAAAGCTGACCAACAAGAAGTTGCGCCACAAAGTATTTTTTCTAATTTTTTCATAAGAATATTTTTTAACTTTGAATCACGTTTTAGATCTATTCAAAAAATATTTCTCATATTATATTGCATTGTCTTTCAAAATAAACCTGAAATATATATTGAATGTACAGGTGGTATTTGGAAAAAGAAAAAATCCCGTTCGTATATAATCTAAACAAAAGATTTAAAGTACGATGCCATCATTTCAGCACCTTTTCCTTTAGTTAGATTTTTTAGTGCAAATTCACGGGCTTTTTTCCCCAATTCCTTTCTTTTTTCTTCATTATTTAGAAGATACAAAATAGCATCTTTCATATCTTCAGAATCACCCTGATTGACCAATATGCCATTTATCATATTATCAATGTATGACTCCATGGTGGGTGTTCTAGTTACAATAATCGCCTTCCCCATAATCATAGCCTCTACCAACGTTGAGCACCCCATCGCATCATTTTTACCTCCAGTAATATCCAACGGAATGACAATGATCTTTGCTATTTCATATTGTCGCAACAATTCTAGTGGATCAAATCTCACAGCCTTAATATTTGAAGGTAATTCTCCGAGCTTTCTAAACTTCTTTTGATCTCCCGAAATTACAACTTTTGTATCAATATCCTTACACGCCTCTAATAAAGTCTTGTGGTCACGACCGACATCAATTCCAACTGATAATATATTATTTCCCTCGTTCAAATTTTGCGGTTTAAAAAAAGAATCATCTACAGAATATGGAATAAAGCATATTTTATCCTTTTTGGAAGGAAACATTTCTCTTAATAGTTCAGCTTCTTTTTCACAAAGGGTAATAATTCCATCAGTCTTTGATATCATCCACCTAAATATCCTTTCCTTGAGTGTCTGCCCTTTTCCGATTAGTCCAACAATACTAAAATCGTATACCACCCATTTCGGTTTACTCATAAAAAGCAAGCTTTTTAGAAATAAACTTCCAAAAGCCGTTGGAGAAAACACAATGTCATATTTAAAAAATAACAAAAAAAGAGGAAGATGAACGAGATAAATATTCAATATATGTTTCCTTAAAAAAACACAAAACCATAGCGGAAAATATTTTTCTATTTCAATATAGCCAGCATCAATTCCATATTTATTTATGACTCGCATTCCATACAAATGTCCATCACTTCTCTCTCCCCTTTCTATCATTTTAATATCATCTATCCTTGGCTGATTAAATAAATATAAAACTTTTTTCATATCACTTGTTTCTTTCTAGTAATTTCATTAAGCCAAAACCAATGGCTTTTGGTGAATATTTTTCAATAGTTTTTTTGTAACATTTGTTTGCAAAACCTTCTCTCTTGTCTGGATTATTCCGAAGAAATCTAATTGCAGAAGCTATTGACTGAGGATCAGATTTTACCATAAATATTTCGTCCTCACTATACATTTCTCTAATCGCGGGTGAATCCATTGTAATCACGGCTTTTCTCGCCGCACACCCTTCATAGACCTTATTAGGAACTACTCTTTTTGCCTTATCTGAATCGCCAAATATTCCTAAAACAATTTCTGTTACACTTAAATATTCATTCAATTTCTCATAACTAACTCTATTGACGATTTCTATTTTATTCTTCATATCTAATTCCATTACTAACTTTTGAATTTTTTCAAATTCTTGCCCATTTCCGATCATCCTAAATGATATATCTTGATTATTTTTTAAAAGAGTAAAAGCCTTAACTATTTTATCAACACCTTGGAGCGGTATATAGTTACCGTAAAAAGTTACTGTAATGTTTTTAATATTTTCCGACACGTTGTTTGTTGGATAAATCCTTTTTACATCAACTCCGTTTGGCACAATAAAAATCTTTTTGCCGTTGACCAAAAACCACGACGCCCAGTAGTTTTTATGCATTTCCGTGTCCACTAAAATAATATCAGCCACAATGACACTTAACCAATCCATTATTAGAAGCCTGAGCGCTTTAGGATGAAATCTATAGTATTCCTTCCTGTCATTTACAACGGCATCATACATAGAATAAAATGCATCAACTACTATTTTCTTTCTTGAAAAGATTTTTGCCAATATTGCAGGGACAGGTGACGGATATGCAGAAAAGACATAATCGTAATTATTTTTTAGTTTCAATAATTTACTTATTAATAATTTATAACGTTTAGGGTTAAGAGCATCTTCATTACACTCAATTATTTCAACACCATTTTCTCTTAAACCATTAATTAAGATATTATTTCTTGCATAATCTTTATTGTATATTCCAAAAAAACAAATTCTCATATTTTTTGTTTTAAGTATTTTTCTAATGTCCCACCGATCTCTCTATGATTATATTTTGCAGATAATAAATTACGAGCATTAATGGCGTTATTTTTGTAGGTTTTTATGTCGAGACAAATAGTCAAAATTGCTTCAACTATTTTTTCTGGATCACCTGGCGGAACAAGAAATAAATCTTGCTCGTCAAATATCTCCCTAATCGCTGGAGTGTCTGCTGTAATTGTCGGTACCCCAAGAGCGACGTAATCGTAAACCTTATTGGGAATTACTCTTTGTGTTTTTTTACCTTTACCAAAAACACCCAAGGCGATATCAGAATTTCTTATTTCATTTAGTAATTCCAAACTTGTAACTCTAGGTTTTAACTCAACGTTTTTTATATCTAGTTTATTGATTTGAGATATAATATTATTTTTTTCTTGACCATCTCCAACCAAAACAAATTCGATATTTTCATTTTTTTGTAAAATCTTTGCCGCCATTATGATGTATTCTATACCTTGCAGTGGAATATAACTTCCATAAAATATCACTCTGGTTTTAGTATTTTTTTTATTAGTGTAAATATTCTCAATTTCAGAAAAAATTGACCCCACGGGGATACTGACCATCTTCTTTTTATTTATGTGATATTTTTTTGATACATATAATAAATTTGCATTTGTATCAATAATCACCATATCAGCTAAAGTAACCGAGATCCAATCTAACAACCAATAATATAACGACTTTAAAGAATACTTTGTAGCTTGTGCTCTATCATCAACCATTGAATCGTGGATTGAAGCAAACAAATCAAAAACGATTGGCTTTCTAGTCGCAAGAAATGCAATTGGAACTACACTGAAGCCGGGGAAAGCAACCAACACAACATCAAAATTGTCTTTTAATAATCGTAGCTTTGTGAATAGATCGAAGTATTTTTTTAGTCCTTTTTTATCAGTCCTACATTCTATTATATCTATTTCATTTTTCTTAAGTCCATTAAGAAAAATAAAGTTTCTACTATAGGACTGATCGTATATTCCAAAATAACAAACTTTCATATTTAAAGTGATTCTAGATTAATCCTGATTTTCGTAATTAATGATGATATATCGAATTCTTTTTGGACTTTATCCTTCAGCTCTTCTACCATATCATCTCTCGTTTTATTATCCATTCTAAAAAACTTCTCTATTTTCTGAGCTAATACCTGCCCGTCTGTATCCTTAAAAGTAAATATATCTTCATACTTTCCAAAAAATGTTAGGAAGGCTTTATTTGAAGCAAAAACAGGTACTGACGACGCCAAAGACTCTAACACAACCTTATCCATTCCTGTTTGGGGCGCAATATTAACTGTTGCATCTGCCTGTCTATACATTTTTGGCATCTTATCATTAGAGGTATTCCCTAGAAAAATAATATCATTTGTTAAATCGTATTCCTGAATTTTTCTTTTAATCTCGTTCAAATATATTTCATCAGTTTTATTTTGGGGGCCACCAACAAAAGTAACCCTATTCTTTATTCCGACATCGTGTAAATGTCTACATACATCAATTAAGACATCTTGGTTTTTAATTTTTGTTATTCTACCCACACACATCAAATTTAAAATATCGCTCGAATTTTTTTTTGTAAATATATTGTATATTTTAGTATCTATACCGTGACCAGTTACCACAAGTTTTTTTGTCTTAACCAAAAAACTTTCCTTTGATGTTGAAAAAATAACATTCGCTAATTTTGTAGCTATCTTTAGTTTCAAATCAACAGATCGGTGGCTATACCAGAGAGAAATTTTCTTTTTACAAAGCCTCCAATATAGACCACAGAGCACAACATAAATCGGGTTCATGTGAACAAAAACGACATCGTAATCTTTTCTTAAAGAAAAAACTTTCTTATAGAATCTAAATAATATACGCACTTTTGAAAAGCCCCTTTCTTTACCCAAAGAAAAAACGTTCACATTATTTGGTAGGTCATATTGGCCTACCCTCAAACAGACAACATTAACTTGTTCAAACTCCCTCGAGAAGGCAACGAGCCAGGAATAAAAGAAGCCAAGAATCGGATCGTTTACATCTACAGTCTGAGTAATGATTAATAATTTCTTCATTTTTTTAAAATAATTTAAGGAGATTAGATATTGTAGACTCAATTGAAAACATTTTTGATTTTTCTTTAGCGTTCAGCACACAGGTATTACGAAAAACATCGTCTGTTAAAAAACGAACAACCGCACTTTTTAGTTCATGTTTTGAGTTATATTTTACAAGTAAACCTTCTTCTCCTGAATCGATTATTTCGGATAAATTACCGATTATTGTACTAACAACAGGCAGATTACAATTCATAGCCTCAACAATTTGAAATGAAAAGCTCTCAAATCCAGTATTTAACACAAAAACATCTGCTGCAAAAAGGTATTCATACAGTTTTGATCTACCAATAGAACCTAACATAAATACATTCTCTTGAAGATTCTTCTTATCAATTAAGGAACGTAACTTCTCGTTATCTGGACCATCACCGACGATATAAAGACAAATATACCTTCCCTCCTTCTTAAAATCACCAACTAAGTCTATCAACAATTCAAAACCTTTCCATGGGACTAACCGTCCAGCAGAAAACAACACTTCAATATTTGTGTCTATGTTTAGTTTTTTTCTAGCAATTGATTTATCAATGCTTTTACTATTTAACTCTACTCCATTGTAAATTGCATGAACTTTTTGTGGGTTATTACACCACCTCGATACAAGATTTTTAAAGTAAACACTAGGCGTGATAACGACATTAGCGTTGTTTACAACCAATCTCTGTATCATCTTTAATATTTCAGTACGTAAATTATGTCTCTTGTTTTGAAAATCATCAATCGAGTCTGTTACTCCAAATCTTTGAGTTGCCTGTTCCCATGCATAATCTCCAGGAACACGGACAAAAAACTTTTTTCCCATAATTTTTGTGACTAACATAGATGGTAACCCAACACTTACTGTATCCTGTGCAAATATGATATCCACCGAATGTGCTAGTTTCAAAGTTTTAAAAAAATACAAAAAGTGTCGGATTATTTTAGGATAACCTCTAACCACACTAAAAGGTAAGACATCAACTTTTACATTATAAAACGGTAATTTATCAGACAAGAGTTTTGAATAGGTAGCTGGACCGCCTATTTCTGGTGGATAAACTCCTGTGGTTATTAATATTCGTCTACTTTTTTCCATAATTTAATATCTAAAATATATCATTTATAGTGGCAAAAAAACAGGCATCACTTAAAATAGTGTCATTACTTATTAATTAATATCTGTGTTATAGTATCACACTATAACAATCATTATGGCAAAAAAAGGAATTATTTTACAACACACTGGAGGTGAGATAGGCAGTCAACTGTGGAATTTTGTTTCTGTATATGCATATTGCCTCGAAAGAGGTATTTCATGCGAAAATCATTCGTTTTACGAATTTTACGAATTCTTTCCACAATTCAAGCCTAAAAATATACTTGTGTATATTTTATTTTTTATCCCTTTTATAAGATATCGTGGGAGAAAGGACGAACCTTTTGTAAAATTTTTTAGGTTTATATTTAGAGTATACGTAAGGATTATAAAGACCATTTTTAAAAGCGGTATCATTGTTTCTGATGAGACAAACAAAGATCAAATGTTCTATCTTCCCCCCTCAGGTGAACTACGGGAAATAAACGTAATGGAGAAAAGAGATACTTTCTATTTTGACAAAAGAATATTTAGAAATCCAATTGGCATAGAAAAACACCGAGAAAAAATCATCTCGGCTTTCACTCCTCAAAAAGATATCCGGGACGAAGTTGCAAACAAACTCAAGAGAATCCGTTCCGAATTTGATTTTGTGGTTGGAGTTCATATTAGACAAGGAGAATATATGACATTTAAACGAGGAAAGTTTTTTGTTGACCAAGGACACATGAGAACATTCATTGATGAATTTATATCAAAATTTAAAATAGATAAAAAGAAAATTTGTTTTTATATAACTTCTGATTCACCTATAGAAGAAAGATTCTTTTATGGGCTTTCATATAAAATTGGTGGAGATAATTTAGCAATTGAAATGTTCACCCTCGCAGGGACTGATGTAATAATAGGAAGTGATTCGCATTTCGGAAGTTTTGCTTCATATTACGGAAACATCCCTCATATTGTATGTCACAGAACAGACATAGATTGGGATTACTACAAAGACAAAGACACTTTTTTTCAAAATAAATATTGGAAAGTCTCTAAAGCTTAATTTAGATAATTAATTATTAACAAATAATCTATCTCCTCTTTAGCGTTCTTTTCCAATTTTCTACTATCTTTTCAGAGTAATCCTCTTCTTTCATTTTAAATAATTCAACTTTGGCTTGTATTTCACTGGATTTTTTTTGCCATGTCCTTTCGTCTGTAAGAAGCAATAGAATTTCACCTGACACAAGATTATCCTTATTTATAATTACGGCTCCAACCTCTCTGGCAATTCCAACGTCAGTTGACACAATAGGTAGAGCACATAAGCCAGCCTCTATAAAGACCATACCAAACCCCTCAAATTCTGCAGTGTGTAATAAAAAAGTGGCTTTTGAATATTCAGACGCAATATTGTCAACATGTCCCAAAAATCTTACTTTATCTGATACTCCGTATTTATAGGTTAATTGTTCCAATTTTTTTCGCATTGACCCATCACCAGCAATTCTTAATGACACGCCATCGGTTCTATCTAAAATACTTCTAAAAAATCTGATAGCATATTGGATATTTTTTTCTTTTTCGAGACGAGAGACAATCAATATTATTTTTTCTTTTTTCTTGAAAGAACTAAGCATTGGTTCAAACTTTGTAATAGCAATTGGAAGTATATATGTTTTTGATTCAAACAATGGGTTGATTAAAATGATACATTCCTTAACTTTTTGGCTCACCGCCCTAATAGAATTTGCCCTGCTTAAACTATATCTAGCAAAAAACATCACCCATTTTCTAAATCCATTGGTCGCTCTATTTATATCGGTATGAACTTGTATCTCAGTCGGTACATTATAAATCCTTGAAAGTAATATTGCCACAAAACCGTAAAGAAATGGGTCCTGCGCTGTTATTATGTAATTTTTTCTTTTACTATGTTCAAAATACAAAAAAAATAAAGATTTTATTAAAATATTAATGTAAGAAAGAAATTTATTATTTGTACCGGAGACAATAACTTTTGCATTATCACAGAGAATTATTTCTTTACCTGTTGCTTTAAATAATGAATAGGTGTTCTTTTTCAACCCTATTGGCAAACTAACTGATTGATTCTGGGTTGGATATTCGTTTTTTATACCTTTAACAAAAATAGTTATGGAATCTACTCTTTTAGCGTATGACAAAACGCGTGAGCGAAAGGCACTCTCTGTACTTAATATTTTTTTGTCTCCAGACAACATCAGTACATTCATATAAAAATATAGAAAAAGATTTAATTTATTCAAGATCAACAAGAGTTTTGTTGATAACAGATGGACAATTCTTCAAACCAAAGATTAAGGGATTAAATTATATTGAGCGATTAAATTTACAAATACATTCCTCATCTGCTTAGATATTATATCCCAATCATATCTTTCTTCAACCATTTTTTTAGCATTTTT
>Ga0172380_10001970_pt1 | contig 33744 bp, 34 predicted proteins | sample Leawe162metaG_FD_119747 | JGI IMG/M metagenome (GOLD analysis project Ga0172380, IMG submission 119747) | Leachate microbial communities from a municipal landfill in Southern Ontario, Canada - Leachate well 162 metaG | ecosystem: Engineered > Solid waste > Landfill > Unclassified | place... | reverse complement strand
GGCTTATTTTGCCGGAATCGAGGTCAGAGAGGTTCATCTTTCCGGTGTTAGCGACGGAGAGGCCCACCGGGAAATTACCGAAAAGGAGTTGTTGTTTCTTGAAAGTTTAAAGAGAGACAATCTTCTGGTCAATATCGAAGTTTTTGAATTTAAAACATTGGTTAACAGTCTCAGGAGAATAAAAAAATGGCAAAACCAGTTCAGGAACAATTAATAAAAGAAGCACAGGAACATTTAGATAGCCTAACCAAACCAATTGGCAGCTTGGGAATGTTAGAAGCGATTGCGGTAAAAATGTCAACCATAACCGGTCAGGTTAAACCGGCGCTTCCCGGAAAGAAACGGGTATATGTTTTTGCCGGCGACCACGGGGTAGTGGTTGAAGGAGTTTCGGCCTATCCGGCGGACGTAACTACGGCCATGGTCGCCAATTTTCTGGCTGGAGGCGCTGCCGTAAATGTTTTTGCCCGGCATACCGACACCGAGGTTTTGGTTGTAGATGCAGGCGTGGCTTCCGATTTAAAACCGGCGCCGGGTTTGGTTATTCTGAAGGTGGAAAAAGGAACCAGAAATTTTACGCAGGGACCAGCCATGACTCGTCAAGAGGCAGAACGTTCTCTTGTTTATGGGAAAGAACTGGCCGCACAAGCGGTCGAAGATGGGGTTAAGCTTCTTGTGGTAGGCGATATGGGTATTGGAAATACCACCACCGCCACGGCGGTTTCGGTCGCTTTCGGTTTTGGAATCAATGATGTTCTTGATATTGGAACCGGCATAGACCAGGAGGGCTTGAAGAAAAAGAAGGAAACGGTTCTGAAGGCCGTCGGTCTGAATAAACCCGACCCTAGCGACCCAATAGATGTCCTGACCAAGGTAGGTTCGTATTGTTTCGGTGAAATTGCGGGTTTAATTCTGGCTGCTGCCGAAAACGGTATTCCGGTGGTTCTGGATGGATTTCCAACTACCGCAGCCGCTTTGGTTGCCTGGAAAATCGACCCCAAATCGGTTGATTATCTCTTTGCCGGACATCTTTCTGCGGTAAAGGGTCACCGGATTTTGTTGGAGACGATGGGGCTTGAGCCAATTCTGAATCTTAAAATGCGGCTGGGTGAGGGAACCGGTGGCGTTTTAGCTACGTTCATTATTGAAGCAGCAATTAAAATGGCCTGCGAAATGGCTACGTTTGAGGAAGCAACGATAAGTCGGGGAAATGAAAAAGATATTAAATGAAATTGGCCGGTCATTTTCTTTTTTGACCCGCATTCCGGTCAAAGTTGACGGAAAATCGGGGGACCCGGCTTTTTTCGTCCTGGTCGGATACGCGGTCGGTCTGGCGTATCTTATTCTTTTGCGGCTGACGCAATTCATTAATTTGTCCGGGCCATTATCGGCGATTATCGCAATGGCAGTGGTTTATTATTTCTTTGAACTTTTTCACTTTGACGGACTGCTGGATACTTTTGACGGTTTTTTGTGTCAGAAAGAGAAAAACAAACGGATGGAGATAATGAAAAAAGGCAACATCGGTCCTTTTGCCTTGTTTTACGGCGTTCTCTTTATTCTGGCCCATTTTTACCTGATAAATCAGTTAGCTTTCCGGCCGTTTCTTATTTTTGTAGCCGGACCAATTTCCCGCTGGTCAATGGTTCTGCTTCTGGCAATTTCCAGTCCGGCTAAGAACGAAGGTCTGGCCGCTTCTTTTTATCCCCTTTCGTCCCGTAGCTTTTTTTGGGCAAGTATTTTTCTTTTGCCGGTTATCATTTTGGCGCCGGTTTTTGCGGCGGTTGCAATTACCGGCGTTATCGCAATTACACTCATTGTCAATCTGGCTGCGCGGAGACTTATTTCCGGCGTTACCGGGGATACCCTGGGAGCCACCTGTTTGATTGCCGAGGTTTGCAGTCTCTTTTTTATGAACATGATACCGATTTAGATAGGCTGATGGTCGTCTTCAAAGAATGGGAAACGAAGGTTTTGTTTTTCACAATATTTTACTGATTGTTCTTGCATACTTGGCCGATTTGCTCTTTGGAGATCCGGTATGGTTTCCGCATCCGGTCAGAGGTATGGGCAAACTCATTACCCGGCTGGAAAAGTATTTGCGCAGAGGAGGTAATCGAAAGAATGAAAAGGCCAAAGGAATCGTTCTTTTCTTTTTGGTGGTGGGAATAAGTTCTTCTTTTTCTTTTGTTGCGCTGAAATTTTGCACTCAATGGAGCAGCTTTTTGGGAGATATTCTCTGGATTTATTTGAGTTATACTGTTTTGGCGACTAAAGATTTGAGAACAGAAGCGAGGGAAGTCTTTAGAGAATTAAAAACCGGTTCACTTATTGGAGCGCGGCGGAAACTCTCCAGAATTGTGGGTCGGGATACTGCCGGTTTGAGCGAAGAAAAAATCATTGTTGCGACGGTGGAAAGCGTTGCCGAAAGCACCAACGACGGGATTGTTGCGCCCCTTCTTTATCTTTGCCTGGGTGGTCCGGTTTTAGCTATTGCTTATAAAGCCGTTAATACATTGGATTCAATGGTTGGACATCGAAACGACAAATATCTTAATTTTGGCTGGTTTTCCGCCCGAATGGACGATGTTGCCAATTTTATTCCGGCGAGATTAACCGGGTTGTTGGTTTCGTTTTCCTCCCTGCTGACCGGCCGAGGTTTCCGAAAACCATTTTCCACCATAATTCAGGATGGGCGAAAACACCTCTCACCCAATAGCGGTATTTCCGAGGCGGCCATGGCCGGCGCCTTGGGGATAAGGTTGGGCGGATGCGTTTCCTATGATGGTGAACTTTTCGAAAGACCTTATTTAGGTGAGGAGCGGAAAAAACCGGTTCCGTCACAGATAAAAGAAGCAATTAAGATTAGTTTTGTTTCCTCCGTTTTGGCGCTTCTTTTGGGGGTATTGCTCCGATGGTTAATCTATTAGATTTTTCACACGGCGGGAACGTTCAGGAGGTTGAGCGGAAGACCGGGAAGAAGATGACCGATTTCAGCGCCAGCATTAACCCGCTGGGCTTGCCCCGCTCGGTAAAAAAGAACCTTCTTCAAAATTGGGAGAACGTTCTGCATTATCCGGATACGGAAAGCCGGGAGTTGAAAAAGAGGATAGGCTGTTATTGGGGGGTAGCTCCGGATAACATCCTGTTGGGCAATGGTTCCGCCGAACTTATTTATCTGGCCTGTTTTTCTTTTAAACCCAGACGGGTTTTTATTCCGGTTCCTGCTTTTTCCGAATACGAAAGAGCATCCAGGATTGTTGGAAGCAAAGTTTCTTTTTTAAAACTATCGGAAGAAAATAGTTTTTCCCTGGCGGGTAGCTTTCCTTCCGGAGGCGCTTTATTTCTTTGCAATCCCAATAATCCGACCGGAAATCTGGTTTTGGAAGGGACGGATACCAGCCGGTTTAAAGGATTAACCATCATCGACGAAGCATTCATGGATTTTCTGCCGGACGAAAAGAAACGCACCTTGATTTACGAGGCGGTGAAAAATGAAAAGATAATTGTTTTAAGGACCTTTACCAAATTTTTCGCTTTGCCCGGTTTGAGAATCGGATATCTGGTGGCTTGTAAGAAGAACATTGATTTTTTAAAACAATATCAGGTTCCATGGAACACCAATGTTTTTGCCCAGGTTGCTGCTTCCCTGGTTTTGGATGACGAAGAATATATACAGAAAACTAGGACCTTGATCAAAAAAGAACGAGAATTTTTGATGGAGGCGATAACGGGCATTAAAGGTCTAAAACCATTTCCCTCGGTCACTAATTTTATCCTGGTGAAGATTGAAAAGGAAGGCGTTACCGCTACTTCTTTGAGGGCACGTCTTATTGACCGGGGACTTTTGGTTCGGGACTGCGGCAATTTCCGTAATTTGAACAATCGATTCATCCGAGTGGCGGTTCGTAATCGCAACGATAATCGGAAGTTGACAACGGCTTTAAAAAAGGTTTTAAACGAAAAACCGGAGGTGCTATGATTTAAACGATAAAAATAAAACAAGAAATGATACGCATGAAAATTTTGTAGGTGTAAACCGGATAGGCAAAGGAAATCCTTGTTAGATTCAAGGTGCTGTCCCGCAACGGTAATGGCCAATGACGGCCGAGCCCGGTCTATTGTCTATCTTGGAAAGTATTCCCGCGGAGGAAGAAAATGTATCAGGAAAAAACCAGGAAGGATAGAGGTTTCACTTTGATTGAGTTGTTGGTAGTGATAGGTATTATCGGGGTTCTATCCGGGTTGCTGCTCCCCGCGTTGAGCAAGGCGAGAGAAGCGGGAAGAACAGCCGTGTGCATTTCCAACCTGAGACAGCTCGTATTGGCGGCAACCATGTACGCGGATGATAACGACGGATATTATATGCCGATGATGCAGGCCGGGAATGGAATTTATTAGTTTGGCGTGAAAAAAGCGGATGGAACATACGAACCAAAAGGAAGTCCGCTGTATCCTTATCTGCCGGACGGTGAAATTCGCTGGTGCCCGACCTTCAAGAAACATCAGACGGGAGGATTTTACGGTTCGGCTACCGGCGGTTACGGCTACAACGATCAGTACATAGGGTCCAGCGCCTATCTGGACGGTAATTACAGCAAGGTCCGTCCGGCAAAAATAGCGTGGATTAAAAATCCGACAGAAACAATCATCTTTGCCGCCGCCGGTCTTTACGATACAGGAAAGAAAAATGTTGTAGAAATGCCGTGGCTTCATGCACCTTGCCTGCAAAGCGCCGGCGGAAGGTACGATGCAGTTATCCACTTCCGCCACAACAAAAAAGCCAACGTCGCTTTCTGCGACGGACACGTGGAAAGCCGGTTCTGGGATTATCCCGGTACGATGGCGATGGCCGGCGGCGATACTTCCCGGTACGGACTGGGTTTTCTCTCCCCCGTTCCCGTACCGAGCGGAACAGTTCCGGCGGATAAACGTAAGTTAGTCAATGCCTGCTTCGACCTTGAGTAAATTTTTTTGTACAAAGTCGGTAAAAACTTCCCGGGTTAAATAAAACCGGAAGGAGGGTGATGCAAAGAAAGGGATTGATCCAGGTTTATACCGGCGACGGCAAGGGTAAGACCACCGCCGCAATCGGACTGGCCTGCCGGGCACGCGGCCATAACTTAAGGGTTTGCTATGTTTCTTTTCAAAAAGACCCGGAAAGGTGGGGATGCGGGGAACATAGGGTTTTGAAGAAACTGGGTGTAGACGTATTCGGATTCGCTAAAAAACACCCCCATTTTCATAAAAACACAGACCCGGATGATATCCGCCGGGAATGTCTTAAAGGTGTGGAGTTTATCAAGAAAATTTATCAGGAAAAGAAATACGATATTCTCGTATTGGATGAGATAAACGTCGCTTTGTGTAACGGGTTTTTAAAAGAGAAAGAGATTCTTGATTTAATGGAAAAAAGACCGAAAAATCTGGAGTTGGTTTTGACCGGTCGCAACGCAACAAAAAAGATAATGGAAAAGGTGGACCTGGTCAGCGAGATAAAGAAGATAAAACACCCCTATGATTCAGGAGTGAAAGGAAGAAAGGGAATTGAGTATTAATTAAGGATAAATTTTAGCACCGGCCGGATAGGCAAAGGAAATCCTTGTTAGATTCAAGGTGCTGTCCCGCAACGGTAATGGCCAACGACGGCCGAGCCCGGTCCATTGTCTATTTTCGGTAAACATCCCCGAGGAGGGAAAGATGGAGAAAGAAAATGTTGGGAAGGGAAGAGGCTTTACGTTAATTGAGTTGCTGGTGGTCATCGCCATCATCGCGATACTCGCGGCGATGCTCCTGCCGGCACTCAGCCAGGCCAGGGAGAAAGGTAGGCAGGCTGTTTGCATGAATAACGTCAAGCAACTCCATTTGGCGGTGACAATGTACACCCAGGATTACGAAGATTATTATCCTCCCGCTGCCAGTGAAGACAACAACACCCGCTGGTACGGAAAAAGGGCGGATAGTTCTTTCCCGTTTGAACCGGAAGGAAGCCCGATGTATCAGTATCTGCCCGGAGGGCGGATTCGTTACTGCCCGTCTTTCAAACAGCCTGTTTCGGGCGGTTTTGAAAACGGAGCGGGAGGTTACGGATATAATGAACAGTATGTCGGTGGTTCGCCGAGCGCGTCGTGGCCTTACCCTTATTTGACACCGGCGAAAACTTCCCAGATTAAAAACCCTTCCCAGACGATAATGTTTACCGATACGGCGTATCTTTATGGCGGCGGGCTTATTGAATATTCTGCCGCCGAAGCGCCTTTTTTTGAAGCATACGGAAACGCAGAAACAACTCCAAGCATCCATTTTCGGCATTCGGGAATGACCACGGTCATTTTTTGCGATGGACACGTGGAGTCGCGCAAAATGGATTCGACACATGGAGATTTGGGCGGAGTTGGGTTAGGTTATATCGGAACTGACAACACCCTTTACGATAGGAATTAAGTTAACGGTCGAATCGTTCAGTGAAGAATAAAATTAGGACAATCCAGGTTTGCGGAACCGGTTCCGGCGCCGGCAAGAGCGTCATTGTCGCCGGTCTGTGCCGGCTTTTTCTCCAGGACGGTTTTAAGGTTGCCCCGTTCAAGGCGCAGAATATGGCACTCAACTCCGCGGTTACCAAAGACGGTTTGGAAATTGGTCGCGCCCAGGCGATGCAGGCAGAGGCCTGCCGGATTCCGGCCACCGTGGATATGAACCCTATCCTCCTTAAGCCGACCGGCGAGGCGGGTTGTCAGGTAATCGTCCGAGGTCGGCCCTTCAAGAATATGTCCGCCGGAGAATATTATACCCATAAAAGGCGGTTGTTATCGGTGGTCAGAAAATCGCTTTTCCGGTTGATGTCTGAATACGATTTGGTGGTTATCGAAGGGGCTGGTTCGCCGGCCGAGGTCAACCTTAAAGACCGGGACATAGTAAATTTAAGGGTGGCCCGGATGGTCGGCGCTCCGGTCATTCTGGTCGGTGACATTGACCGGGGCGGAGTTTTTGCCTCGCTGGTGGGGACTTTGCAACTACTGACCAGAAGTGAAAGGTCGCTGGTTAAAGGGTTTATTATCAATAAGTTCCGCGGCGACCTGTCTTTGTTAGAGGATGGGCTAACCTTTCTGGAGAGAAAGACGGGCAAGAAAGTCCTGGGCGTGGTTCCTTATCTTAAAGACCTGCGGTTGCCGGAAGAGGATTCGCTCTTCTTCGATCGGAAGCGGGATTCCGGTTCCGGTCCGGTGCGGATCGCGGTTGTCCGGCTGCCGTATATTTCCAACTTCACCGATTTCGACGCGTTGGAAAAAGAACCGGATGTTTCCCTGATTTATACCGTTAATCCGGAAGAGGTATCGGCGGCCGACTGCGTTATTTTACCCGGTACTAAGAATACCGTAGCCGACCTGCTTTTTTTACGAAAGACCGGTCTTGCAAAAGAAATAAAAATCCAAGTTCCGACAGGAAAGGAAATCATCGGTATCTGCGGCGGTTACCAAATTTTAGGCCGGAAGATTAGCGACCCGTTGGGCGTGGAGTCAAAAGAATCTTTGGTTTCCGGGCTGGGGCTGTTAAACGTCGTTACGGAATTCGGGCGGGAAAAAGAGACCAGTCAGGTAAAGGGAAAACATCTGGAGACCGCCATTCCGGTCGGAGGTTACGAAATACACCACGGCCATACCGAAAGACTGTCCGACAGCAAACCGGTCTTCCTGATTAATCGCCGGGGCGGCCGGGACGTTTCCCTGGAAGACGGCGCTCAAAACCGGGACGGCCGGATTTGGGGTACCTACCTGCACGGGATTTTTGACGATCCCGGTTTTCGGCGATGGTTTCTGAATCGGCTGCGCGCCAGGAAAGGGTTGACACTTACGGAGAATGTGACCGGGACTGATTTTTTTGACACCCGGTACGACCAGCTGGCCGATGTGCTGCGTAAACACTTGGACATTGCGGCTCTGCGCCGGATAGTTTTTCGACCGGAATCGGAGAAAACGGCATGAGAGCATTTGTCTCTTGGAGCGGCGGAAAAGACAGTTCTCTATCTTTGTATCGAATTGTGCAGGATCGGTCGGCCGAAATCACTTATTTTTTGAATATGACGTCCGAAGACGGCCGAAGGGGCCGCTCCCACGGCATAAATTCCGTCCTTTTGGAAAAACAGGCGGCTGCGGCGGGCGTCCGGTTGTTGTCGCGCGGATGTTCCTGGCCCACCTACGAAGAAGAATTCAAAAAATCCCTGTTGTTTTTGAAGGGTAAAAAGGTTAAAACGGGTGTTTTTGGGGACATAGACACTCAGGAACATCGGGATTGGGTAGAGAGGGTTTGTCGGGAGACCGGTATAGTCCCGATTTTACCGCTTTGGAAAGAGGAACGCAATGTCTTGATGGAGGAATTTTTGGACGCAGGGTTCAAAGCTGTTGTGGTTTCCGTGAGGTCCGACGTCTTGGGTGAAGATTGGTTGGGTCGTATCATCGATAAAAAATTTGTCGAGGACGTTCGGGCATTGGGTAACGTCGATATCTGCGGGGAAAACGGCGAATACCACACGTTTGTTTTTGACGGTCCGATATTCAAAAAGCCGGTAGACTTTTCCACCGGACGGATAACCTTAAGCCGGAATCGTTATTTTCTGGAATTGTTACCAAAATGAAAAAAACAGGGTTTGCAGTTGGAGTCTTACTGGTTTTTTTGGCGGAGTTTTTTCTCCAATCGTTATCGGCCGCAGTTTTACCACAACGTATTATTTCTCTGGGGCCAGCCCTTACCGAAGAGATTTATCTCCTGGGCGTTCAGGACAGACTTGTAGGATGTACGGTTTATTGCCAGAGGCCGGAAGCCGCCAAGCATAAACAGAAGGTCGGTACGGTGGTGGAGGTGAGCGTCGAGAAGATTGTAGCACTGAAGCCGGATCTGATTTTGGCGACGTCCCTGACCGACCCACGGGCGAGGGAAAGGTTTCAGCAATTGGGGATGAGAATCGTTACGTTTCCGGAAGCCGATAATTTTGACGGGATTTGCCGACAATTTTTTGACCTGGGAAAGATGGTGGGTCGGGAAGAAAAAGCCCGGAAAATCATAGAACAGGCAAAACAAGAAGTGGATTTGGTGACAAGGCGAGCGGCCGGAACAGTTAAACCGAAGGTTTTTCTGGAAATAGGGACGAAACCGTTATTCACCGTGACCCGTGACTCCTTTATTAATGAATTTATCGTTCTGGCTGGCGGCGTGAACGTGGCGGCAGAAGCAAGAAGCGGCCTTTACAGCCGCGAGAAGGTGGTAGCGCAGAACCCGGATGTGATTATTGTCGTGAGTATGGGGGTGGCATCAGACCAGGAAAAAAAGTTGTGGCAAAAATTTAAAATCCTGTCGGCAGTTAAAAATAACCGGATTTATATTCTGGACTCGGACAAGGTGTGCAGTCCCACGCCGGTCAGTTTTGCGGAAGTTTTGAAAGAAATTTCGTTACTCCTTTATCCCGCTGATTATGAAAAATAAAATTGCCGTTTGGTTTTTCTGGACAATTCTTTTAACTTTGCTTTTACTGGTCGTCAGTCTCTTTTCGCTGGGTGTCGGTTCCAGCGGAGTGACGCTGCACGGACTCATTTCCGCAATAACGCAAGGCAGGAATACAATCGAGTACAGCATCCTTTTTGATATCCGTCTGCCGCGGATTCTTTTGGGTTTTGCGATCGGTGGTTCGTTGAGCCTGGCCGGTGTTATCCTGCAGGGGATGTTTCGCAACCCGCTGGTAGAACCTTATACCTTGGGTATTTCCGGCGGGGCTGCCCTGGGAGTTGCTCTCAATATCGTGCTCAAGATATCCCATCATTTCGGAATTTTATCCCTGCCGGTATCCGGATTTTTAGGCGCGGCCGCCGTCTCTTTTCTGGTCTATTTTCTAGGCGTGAAAAAGGAAGCGTTGAGGACCGATTCCTTTCTGCTTACCGGTGTGATGGTTAGTTTCGTTTCCTCATCCCTGATGATGCTTCTTATGGCTCTGGCACGTTCCGAAGACCTACACGGCATAATCTTCTGGATGATGGGTTCTCTGGAAGAACCGAACCGGCTCTTATTGAAAAGTGAACTGATTGTGGCTGTGCTCGGTCTACTTACTTCCTATCTTTTTGTCTTTGACCTTAATGCGTTCGGATTGGGTGAAGAAGAAGCGCTCCATCTGGGAGTAAACACGGTTCGGAGTAAACGAATCCTCTTTATTATTTCTGCCGTACTTACCGGATTTGCCGTTTCGGTGGCCGGTATTATCGGGTTTGTCGGTTTGGTTGTGCCTCATTTTGTCCGGATGTTCCTGGGCGGAGACCACCGGATACTGCTTATCGGTTCTTTCCTTTCCGGCGCAATATTTTTGATTCTCTGCGATACCCTGGCCAGAACCATCATCGCACCTCTGGAGCTGCCGGTCGGTGTTATCACGGGGATTTTAGGCGGCACGCTTTTTGTGTACGCGATTACCAAAAGGCGGATTTGAATATGCTACAAGTCAAGAATCTCTCCTGCGGGTACGGTAAAAAGGTTATTCTCCAGAATATCACCTTTCAGGCGAAAGAAGGGGAGATGCTGGGAATCATCGGGCCCAACGGTTCGGGAAAAACGACACTCCTGCGGGCGATTACCAAAGCCATCAAACCCATACAAAGCGAGGTTCTTTTGGAAGGGAAAGAAGTCAGCCGGATGAATTTTCAGGAATTCGCGAAGGTGGCTGCGGTCGTTTCACAAACCCTGCCCGGTGGTTTCATCACCCTGAAGGAATTTGTTCTTTTGGGGAGGATACCCTACTTTAAAAGATTTCAGTTTTTTGAAAATGGAAGAGACCTTGAGGCCGCACAAAAGGCGATGACGCTAACCGATACCTGGAAACTGAAAGACCGGTTTCTGGAAGAAATGAGCGGCGGGGAACGCCAACTATCTTTAATCGCCCGCGCCTTATGTCAGGAGCCGTCCCTCCTATTTCTGGACGAACCGACCAGCCACCTGGATATTTCCCACCAAGTGTATATTTTGGACCTCATCAAAAGGTTAAACAAAGAACTTTCCCTTACGGTGGTGATGGTCTTGCACGACCTGAACCTGGCCAGCGAATATTGCGACCGTCTTATCCTGCTTCAAGACAGCCGAATTTACCGTATGGGCTCCCCCAGGGAAGTTTTGACCTATCAGGCTATTGAAGAGGTTTACCGGACCGTAGTGGTGGTTGCAAACAACCCGACATCCGGAAAGCCACATATATTCATCATTCCCGCTGATCAGCGTCACCCTTAATGATTTGTATTATAATTATGGTTACGTTCTATTAAATAAAGTGGGGGAAAATCATCTGCTGTCATTACAATCGCAATTTTCTTCGCGGATTTTATAGCAAATCACCAACTTAAACGCCTTGCAGGAAACCATTTTTAAAAAGTTAGAGTAGTTTCTCTAAAAGAAGGGGTTTCTCATGCTGTGTCCTCACTGTAACCACAAAAACGAAGAAGGGATTAGGTTTTGTACCGGTTGCGGGGAGTTGCTTGGTAAAAGAGTATTGGGACGGCCGGCGAAAAAACCGACAGCGGGAACGTCGACAACAAGAACGCCGGTATGGATTCAATCTGTGATCGGAAAAGGTTTTTTATTAGTTCTTGCCGTAATTGTCATTTTTGTGCTGATTTCAATAACTTTAGCCATACATCGGGCTTCGCATCGTTCTGTTCCTACAGTAATTCCTTCTTCAGTCCCTCCTCTACCCTTTCCTGCACCACCGAGAGAAAACGTTCCAATCCCGGCGCCGGCAGTTTCGAAACCCTCTCTACCTTCTCCTCAAACCAGTGCCATAGAAAAGGAATCTGTTGCACCACCGGAAAAAGAAAAAGTTGTTGAAAAATCAGTTCTTGTAGACCGGGACTTGGACAGATTCATTAATCTTCCGGCAAAAACAGAAGAAGAATTCAAGAAATTCAAACAAGACGAAGGCTGGCGATTACTTCAAACGATAGGCCTGAATATTCAATTTGACCAACTCTGCCGAAAAGCCGAGGACGCCAATAAAGAACACGACTGGCAGCAAGTGATAGACCTTTATACGAAAGCGTTAAAAACCTATCCATACTATGACGCTTCCTTCCGGATAGCCAACAGTTACAACCAACTCGACCAGCCGGACAAAGCGCTGGCGTGGACATCCATAGGACTCCAAAACTTCAGATACAATTTACTATACGAAATCGCGGCAGAGGCTTATTGCAGAAAAGGCGACGAAACAAGAATGCTGGCTTGGCTGGAAGGCGCGCTCAAAAGCGGATTCAAAACAAGTAAGGAAGATTTGGACAGAACTCTTTCCCGATACAAAGATGATTCGCGATATTTATCGCTGCTGCAGAAATATGGCCTAAAGTAAAAGGAGGCTCAAGTGCCGATACTAAAAAGAGACGAAATCAAAGAGGAGTGGTCGGTTTTAATAGAAGGCGCCCAGGGAAGAGCCGGATATATTTTGGGCACTACGGGAAACGCCATAGACCAGTCAAATGTGCCGGACATAAACGTTGAAAAAAAGAAAATGGCCATGAGTTTACTGGGATTTTTCGGCGACAAAAGAGATTTTTTGATTGTTACCAACACCAAAAATGCAAAACTCAGACCTTTTCAAATGTTTATAGGCGCAAGAGATTACGGTAATTATCTCGATGTGTTATGGTTTGTAACCTACCGATTCCGTTTTTTCGACAAACTCTGGGATGCCATTGCAAAAGTTCCCTTTCTAAACATCATTCTTATACCTTTTTCATTGATACGTATGCTCGGCGGCGCAGCAAAAGAAAAGAAGATCGGGTATGGCCTTGACTTTTTCGACGAACAGGACTTGCGGGCCTACCTCACCGTTGCTCATAAATGCGTGCAGCAAGCGGTCGATAGTTTAATGCTGGAACTGAACCAGGACCCGTCAAAGATAGACAGAAAGTCAAGGGGATTTTTGGGAATTTCGTAGGGAAAAATTGGGAGGTTTCCAATATGGAAATGAAAAATGCGCTTTTGCTTTTATTCCCGATTATAGCAGCAGTCCTCAGTTCCTATTTTACCTATTACTTTGCAATAAAATCCAAGCGGAGCGAGGCGATACTTAAGTTTAAGGAAGAAAAATACGCTAATTTGTTGGTCCTTCTACAAGGATTTATGGAAATAACAGTTTCAGGCGATGCAAAACGAAAATTTTTCGAAGAACAATATAGATCGTGGCTATACTGCTCCGATGATGTGGTGAAATCAATCAATAAAATGGTAGAGCTAATAATATCTTCAAGAGGTAAAAGTCCCGATCCGACTGAAGGAAGAAAAATAGTAGGCAATATTGTTATTGCAATGAGAAAGGACTTGCTTGGAAAAACAAATCTAACCCATAGTGATTTTCGCTACACTGCCGTGCTTGAAAATAAATGAATTTCTGGAAAAGATTTGCTGGTGAACCGAAAGAAGAAGAGACAGAAACGGAAGAAGATGTGTCTGTTGAACCATCTTCCGAAGAATCGCTGAATACCCTGAGTCTTGGTTGGTACTGGTCGGAGAACAAGAACGAACACCAGATGGCCAAGATTGACCAAAAGGACAGGACGACACATTTCTATGTCATTGGCGCTACCGGGACCGGTAAGACAAAGTTTCTGGAGTTCCTGATTCAGCAGGACATCGAAAAAGGCAACGGTTTCGGAGTGATTGACCCTCACGGCGACTTGATTGAGGACATTAAAGGTTTTCTTGCCTGCCGGTATGATGCGGATAAAGATGAAGAAGAAATCTCGGAACGGATTATCCTGATTGACCCCACTGACCCGAATTTCACCGTTACTTTCAACCCGCTTGAAAAACTTCCCAACATTACCATACCGGAACAGGTCAGCGAATTCATCTGTTCCTTCAAAAAAATGTGGGCTGATTCCTGGGGAGTCAGGATGGAGGATTTATTACGGAATTCTCTCATTGCCCTGGGAGAGGCCGAATACACTCTTTCGGAACTTACTTTATTCCTCACGGACAGAGTCTTCCGGCAGACGGTCTTGGAAAAGGTAATTCATACCGGAGCGCGGGAGTATTTCAAGAAATTTGATTCAATCACAGACAGAGGTCAGGTTACCTGGATTGAACCGATTACCAATAAAATCAACGCGTTCTTTGCCGAAGAAAAGATACGGCAGATGTTTTCCTCGCCCAAGAGTTCTTTCAACATGCGGGAGGCGATGGACAACCGGAAAGTCATCCTGATCAAACTTGATAAAGGACGGCTGAAGGACACAGCAGACATTCTCGGTTCCCTGCTTCTGGCCAAGATTCAGATGGCGGCCTTCTCAAGGTCTGACATTTCTCAGAGCAAACGAACCCCTTTTTATCTCTATGTTGACGAATTCCAAAACTTTGCCGGCGATTCATTTGCCACGGTTCTGTCGGAAGCCAGAAAGTACGGACTGTCTCTTATTATGGCTCATCAAACCCTGGCCCAGATTCCTCTGGAATTAAGAAGTCTGATTCTGGGCAATACCGGCATCCAGGTCTATTTCCGGGTCAACCGCCAAGACGCCAATTTATTGGCTAAGGAAGCGTTTGAATATTCGGGATTTGAAGTTAAAAGCGTGCATGGCGCGACACCCAGACATTGGAGTTATGCCGAAGAATGGGAACGTAACATTGCGCAATTGCAGCACCTTTCTCCGCGAATCTGTTATGCCGCACACAAACTCGAAGGCGGAATAATACCCATTCAGACAGCCGATATTGAGTCTTCCTGTGAAATTTTAGGCATGGACGAGGAAGAATATCAAAAACATCTTAAAACTCTTCCTTTCGGCAAAAAATATCTGATTTCAAGAAAAGAATTGGCTGCCTTGTCAGAACAGAGACAAGTGCTCTTCAGGGAAGGGTTCGCCAAAGCAAAAAGAGAGCTGATTGAGGTCAAGACATCGGAAAAGGAAGTTTCGGTCTCAAAACGGCCTTCTCCGGCTGAAAAAACCACTCAGCAGACAGGACCCTTGCCGGAAGAAAGGGGCTTCCTGGAGTTTGTCTCAAAGCACCCGGCTATGTTCGTTACTAAGGTTTATGAAAGTCTGGGTTTGAGTGGTTACAAGGGAGACCGGCTTAAACAGACCCTGATTGAGAAGGGTTTAATCGAACAGGAAGAAACACGGGAAGGAAATAAGGGACGGCTGGCCAAGGTTCTTACGATTACGGATAAAGGCGCTTCAGTCCTGAAGGATACGGTTCTGTCAGGCAAGGGCGGAGAGATTCATAAACAGTTGCAGTTGATGTTGAAGGAACAGACCGAACTTTTCGGCTGGAAGGCCGTGATTGAAGAAAGAATTCCCAAATCCCTGGAAAGCGTGGACGTGGGTTTGAGAAAAGATGATATTAGGGTGGCGGTTGAAATTTCTCATACTTCCAAGTCGGACTACGAAATCACAAATATCAGGAAGTGTCTTGAGGCGGGCTATGACTATGTTGTCTCGGTCTGTTCTGATGATAAGTTTCTTGTTCTGTTTAGGACAGAGGTTAAAAAAGGTTTCTCTTTCAAGGAACGCGAACGAATCCGATTTTACCAACCCTCTCAGGTAAACGGTTTTCTACAGTCCATTTCTCCGGCCATTGTTTCTGAAAAAGGCATTGTTTCTGGCCAAATTCCAAAACAGAAACTGTTGTTGGACACAACAGAAACATCGGAATTTCTGGGAATCAAGAAGAATACTCTCTACGAATGGATTGTCCAAAAAAAGATTCCTCACCTCAAGGTCGGCCGGCTGGTTAAGTTCAGAAAAACAGACCTAGAGGCCTGGCTGGAGAAAAGAAGTCAGGAAGAAAAGGAAAATCTGTGGTAAAATATCTGGTTCAGGAGACAATAAATGGGAACTTTTCTAAAAGCAGGTAATTATTATATTGACTATTACGCCGGAGGTCGGCGGAGGCGGGAGAAGGTCGGCAAGAGTCGGAAACTGGCCGAGACCGTCCTGGCGAAGCGTAAGGTACAGGTTGCTGAAGGAAAATTCCTGGACATAAAACGGAATCCGAAGATTAAATTTCCGGAGATCTGCCAGATATTCCTTGAAAATTATTCCAAGGTCAATAAGAAGTCCTGGAAACGGGATGCTTTGAGCATTCGGAACCTGAACAAGGTATTCTCGGGCAAGTATCTTTACGAAATAAACAACCTTGAGGTTGAGGGGTATAAACGGAAAAGGCTGGAAGACCTTGTGTCGGTGGCTACGATAAACCGCGAACTGTCCTGTCTTAAGACAATTTTCAAGAAGGCCGCGGAATGGGGAAAGTTAAAGACGGCGTTGCCGAAGATACAGTTGTTCCGGGAGAATAATCAGCGGGTAAGATATCTGGAGGAAAAGGATGCGCAGGCCCTGACTGAGGCCGCTCCCGAACCATTGAAGTCCATAATCATCACCGCCCTTTATACCGGCATGAGACGGGGCGAGATTCTGAATCTGAAGTGGGAAGATGTTGACCTGAAAGAAAAGAGCATTACGATCTGGAACACGAAGAACAAGGAGAAGCGGGTTATTCCGATGAACTCAATGGTCTGTAACACGATTTTAAATATAGACAAGTTTCCTGATTCCGATTTCATCTTTACCAGACATGACGGACAAAACCGTTTTACGGATGACTACATCACCCATCTGTTTCAGACGGTCGTTAAGAAAGCGGGAATCAAGGATTTCCGGTTCCACGACCTGCGCCATGTGTTCGCTTCCTGGCTGGTGATGAAAGGCGTTGATTTGAAAACGGTCCAGGAATTGCTTGGACACAAAGATTTCCGGATGACTTTGAGGTACTCGCATCTTTCCCAGGACCACAAGAAACAAGCGGTGGAATTTCTGGTCAAGGATGGGGCCGGAAGGAAAACGATGGACACTATTTGGACACCAGAGACAAAAATAGGAAAAACAGAAAAAATAGAAAACGTTGTAGAAGCACGATTGACAACAGTTTAGACCATTGGAGAGGTCGCATAGCCCGGTTTAGTGCGGCGGATTGCTAATCCGCTGAGGCGGGGTTTCCTGCCTCCGAGGGTTCAAATCCCTCCCTCTCCGCCTACGCCAACAACTGGCTTCGGCGGATAAATCCGCCTAATCTGTTAAATGCGGACGTCACGGACACAGTCCGCCATATCGAGTAAACAAGAAACCACTCTTACAGAAAATGCAAAATCCAACGATTGGGCTGACGTTCCTGGCCGGAATGGGTTATTTTTTTTCACCCTGCACCCTTCCCCTGATACCGTCCTACCTTGTTTATTTAAGCGGAATCTCCATCCCGCAGATGACCGGACGAAAAAGATTAACGGTTTTTCTTAACGCCGTTTTCTTTCTTGCCGGACTTCTCTTCCTGTTTGTGGCGGTCGGAGCTTCGGCCACCCTATTCGGTAATTTTCTGAGAAGATACCTTAAAATTTTGCAGGGAATCGGCGGAGCCGTTATCATCGTTCTCGGAATTTTCCTCATCCGGAAACCGGCATTCCTTTACCGGTTTTCCCAAGGAAGAAACCCGGGCGTCAAACCGGTCGGGCTCTTAGGCTCTTTCCTGGTCGGTCTCTCTCTTTCCGCCGGTTGGACCGGCTGCAGTACACCGATTTTAGGCGCCGTACTGATGACTGCGGCGGTCAGTGAAACCGTCCGGCTTGGAATTTACCTGCTCTGCGCGTTCAGTCTGGGCCTGGCAGTTCCCTTTCTCATTTCCGCGCTCTTGATTGATTTTCTCCTGACCCCGTTACGGCGAATTCAACGCCATATGCGTAAAATCGAAATCGGACTGGGACTCCTTTTTGTCACCTTCGGTTTACGCCTCTTGTTTGCGTCATTTCCATTACACTTCCCATTTCACTTTTAGTTGTGGTATAATATTGGTTTTTATGAATGAATTCCCGCGTTAATACGTGCGGGAATGACACCGGGGGCAGAAATGAGTATCACCTATCAACCACACAATCGAAAAAGAAAAAGAACTCACGGGTTTTTAAAAAGAATGCGTCGACCCGGAGGCCAAACAGTCATCAGGCGGCGCCGGGCAAAGGGCAGAAAAAAACTTTCGGTCTGATGAAGCGCTTTTTGCTGTTTGTTTTACGTTTCTATCGTCGATTGGTTTCCCCTCTGTTTCCGGCTTCCTGCCGTTTTTACCCATCCTGCTCCGAATACGCGGCTGAAGCAATTGGCCGTTACGGAGCCGGAAGGGGAATTTTTTTAGCTCTGCGACGCCTGTTGCGCTGCCACCCATTTTGCACCGGGGGTTTTGACCCAGTCACCCCCTCACCTTCATTCTTCCCCCGACAGGGAGAGGAAATAAGGAAACAGCCCTCTCTCAAGAGGGAGAGGAAATAAAATTTATGGAAAAAAGAGTCTTGTTCGCTTTTATCCTTTCGCTGGGAGTTCTGCTCTTGTTCCAGTATTTTCAGGTAAAAAACCAGCCGGTTAAGCCGCCGGCAATCCCGGTTCAGTCAACTCCCGCGAACGAAACGCAAACAAGCCAACCCGAAATAACCCGGGCGTCCGGTTTCACGGAAAAATCACCAGTAGAAAAATACGTACCGGAAGGCAAAAAAATAATCATTGAAACCAACCTTTACCGGGCAACCATTGATACGCGGGGCGGACAACTTACCTCCTTGGCGCTCAAGCATTACACCCGAAAGAAAAAACTGCCTTTTCAAAAAGAGGACGAAACTCTACTGGAAACCATTCCCCAAGGCGCTTATTATCCTTTTAAAATTTCAGAAGAAGATGATCTTACCTTCAGTTCGGACCGGGAAAACATATCTCTTTCCAAGGAAAAGACGAGCGAAACTTTAATCCTTCAAGCAAAAAATAAAGGCCGCCTAATCACCAAAAAATTCACCTTTGACAACCAGAAATACGGAATCAATTTTGAACTGTCAATAACCGGCGGGGAAACTGCCGATAATATTACGCTGGTCGGTTTCAGCCAGGCACCGCCACCCACCGCACGAAGTCAAACGGTGGAGCAGGTTATCGTATACTCCGGAGATAAACCTGCCCGTTTCAAACCGGGAAGCATCAAAAACGGAGAGAACAAAATAGCTGACGCCGCCTACCTGGCTCTAAATGACGGCCAATACATTCTGACCTTCCTGAAACCGGACAAATCTTTGCCGGCTCTTCTTTCCGGAAACGCATCCGGCAGCATAACCGCCGCGTACGCCCTGACGCCGGAAACAGCAAAAAACCAGCGTTTTTATTTCTATTCCGGTCCGACCGATAATGCTATTATCGCAAAAGAAGGCGTCGGCATCGCGCAAATTCTGCCTTCCGGTCCGATGGTACTCTTGGGCCGATTTATCCTTAAGATTCTTACCTTCTTCCACCGGATAATTCCCAACTGGGGCGTAGCCATCATACTTCTGACAATTTTGCTTAAAATCATCTTCTTCCCGTTAACCCGGCTCAGTCTGCGTACAATGAAGACGATGCAAAAACTCCAGCCCTACCTTAAGGACCTCTCCAAAAAATACAAGAACAACCCGAAAGCGATGCAGCAGGAGATGTTCGGCATCTACAAACAATACCACATCAACCCGATGGCCGGTTGCCTGCCGATGCTGGTACAGATTCCAATATTCATCTCTATATTCCTAATGCTGAAAACCGCGATTGTACTGCGGGGAGCGCCTTTCTGTCTCTGGATAAGCGACCTTTCCCTGCCGGACGCGCTCTTTACCCTTCATCTCAGCGGCCGGGACATGGCAATTAACATCCTGCCTTTTCTGATGGGATTGACCACGTTCTTTCAACAGAAACTTTCGGCGGCGGGTACAACCGGTGTGGGGGCTCAACAACAAAAAATGATGACTTTTATGATGCCGGTAATGCTGACGATATTTCTCTACAACCTCCCCTCCGGCCTGATGCTCTACTGGACCGTTACCAACCTTTTCTCCATCCTGGAGCAGGAACTTTCAACCCACAACTTGGCAACTATTTAAAATATTTCAAAAATCGGGTTTTAAGGTTTTGCCGTTCGAATTTCGGATTTATTCCCAGAAAGTGATGGTGAATAAAAACACGGCTCTCCCTGATACCGCTGTCCAGATAGATAGCGCCGATAATCGCCTCCAGCACATTTGCCAGATTTGACGGCGTCCGGTGCCCCCCCTGCTTCTTTTCACCTTTACCTAAAAATAGATATTTACCCAGGCCCATTTTCTGAGAAATAATTGTCAGGTTTGTTCCCTGGACGATTTCAGCCCGCCGCTGAGTTAAAATGCCTTCGCTGGCTTCCGGAAGAAGTTTGTAGAGACGCTCAGCCACCACCAGAGAAAGGACCGCGTCACCCAGAAACTCCAAACGCTCGTTGGAAGGAACGTTATTTTCAAACGCAAAAGAAGGATGCGTCAGTGATTGAATCAATAATTCCTTATTCTGAAAGGAATACCCTAAAACTTTTTCCAGTTCCGGTGTTTTCTCTCGTGACCGCATAGACATTAACTTCTCCGTTTGGAAAAAAACAGAATGATTGAAAATATGATACAAACCCAAGGAACCAATAAAGGGAAACGCTGATAAAATGTTTTCTTCGCAAGACGAACGAAGACATAATTTGATTTGCCCGGTATCATTGCCCGGTAATGATTTCCGGTTGTCGCAATTTTCGCTTCGCCGATTAAAATACCCTGTTGCCTTACCGGAATTTTCCCCGATACCCGGCCGCTTTCATCAAAATAGGCGGTGACGCCGGTATTGGCGGCCCGGATTAAAAATGAGCCGTTTTCAGCGGCCCGTAACGACGCGGCCCCGAAATGTTGGTAGCTACCCAGAAGTCCGAGCCAGGAATCGTTGGTCAGCGTAACCATGATGGTGGGACCACCGGTGCCAACAGCCGCTACCACCTCTTCCGGGAAAATATCCTCATAACAGACAAAAACCGAAAGCGGTTTCCCTTTAACCTCCATGCGACCGGGCCGGACACCTCTTTGTAAGTCAGGAATATACCCGGCTTGCCGTCCGACCAGAAAACGGATTAATGCCAAATTACGGGCCGGCGTAAACTCCCCGAAAGGCACCAGGTGCCGCTTACGGTAAACGGAAAGAACTTTGCCTCCGGGTGAGCAAAGGAAAACGCTGTTATACCACTCCCCTGCCCGGCCCTCTAAAACACCGGATAAAAGATAGGCGTTTTTAATTCGGAGCAATCTTTTCACCGAAGAAGGGACAACTCCTTCTTCCGAAACAAAAGTCGTCTCCGGCCAAATAATTAAATCAACCTTTTCCGATAACTTTCGGGTAAGATTGAGATAAGGTTCCAAGGTTGGCCCCTGCTGACGTAAGGAAGAAGGCACGTTTCCTTGAACCGCGGCGAACTTTAACCCGGAGACAACACCGGCATCTGTCCGGTTTACCGAAGAAATTGACCTGGCAATCCCCAGGGTCAGCAGAACAGCGCCAAGCGCTAAAGCATAGAACGCGCTCCGCTTCTCCCGCCGGAACAACAAGGTAAAAATAATTGCGTTGACCAGGATTATTAAAAAAGAAACAAGATAACCGCCTCCGTAAGAAGCAAGCGCCAGAAACATTGCTTTCTGGTGCTGAGTCACCGCCAGGCTAAACCAGGGAAAAGAAAAGAAAACATTACCAACGATGAATTCAAGGATAACGCCGATAGAAGCAACCCACAGTTCGTATAATTTAATTGAAGGACGGCTGACCAGAAAGAAGAAGATTGCCGGGTAGAGGGAAAGGTAAAGCACGCCGCAGAACCACCCGATTCCGGAAAGCCGGGTAACCCAGAAGAGGCTGAATCCGAAAAAAGTCATCCCCCAGATATATCCGGACCAAAAAGGATGCTCGCGGCGGGCTAGGAAAAAAACAGGGACCAAACCAAACCAGGCCAGATATGATTGATTGAAAGGCGGGTAGGCGAAAAGAAAGATAATTCCGGCCAAAAAAGCCCAGACTGCGGTGCCAAGGACTTTTCGAAAAACAAAATTAACTCTTTGAGGTCCCATATATAGGTTCGGAGCAAAGAATTAATTTTATCGTTCGACACCCCCGGCCTTCTTGAAAATTACCCCTTTTTTATTTTGTTATTATCGTCGGTGATAATAACCAGGGGTTTAGCGCTTCTTTTTTCACCTTCGGAAAAGAGCGCGGTGGAAAGAACAATTATCCGGTCATTGACCTGAAACCAGCGCGCCGCGGCGCCATTCAAACAAACCTCACCCTGATTAGACCTGCCGGGAATATAATAGGTTTCAATCCGCACGCCGTTGGCCAAATTTAAAACCTGAACCATTTCGTACGGCTGCAAATCCGCTTTTTCCGCCAGAGCCGAGTCAATCGTAATACTGCCCTGATAATTAATATCGGTTTTGGTGACTACCAAACCCTGAATCTTGGATTTACAAAAAAGACGCAGCATATTATTTTTATTTTAAACCGGAATAAAATGGGCGTCAAGCCATTTCCACGGACTTGACCTCGGGAACCTTATCCTTAACCATCTTCTCCACCCGCATCTTCAGAGTGTACGCAGCAAAAGGACAGTGGCCGCAAGCGCCAACCAGCCGAACCTTAACAACACCGTCTTCGGTAACATCCACTAACTCCACGTCTCCGCCATCCGCCTTCAGGATTTCACGCACCTCGTTGAGGGCGCCTTCCACTTTTTCTTTCATTGTGATTATCTCCGCAATCCTTTAATCACGCTACAACGTGCGCTGAACCACACCGCTACATTTTATTGATATAAATTTATCAGTACTTTACGATTGCTAAAAAAGAACCGGCCGAAAGACTGGCTCCGCCGACCAGGGCACCGTCGATATCCGGTTGAGTCAACAGAGAAGCGGCGTTCTCGGCCTTCACGCTGCCGCCGTATTGGATGCGTAGATTATCGGCCGACTCCTTTCCAAATTCAGCGGTAATCCAGCCCCGGATAAACCAATGCACATCTTGCGCCTGCCGGGGAGTAGCGGTCTTACCGGTACCGATCGCCCAGAGCGGTTCGTAGGCAACCACCAGAGAGGAAAGACCTTCCGACGAAATATCTTTCAGTCCGCCAGCCAGTTGGGCTTCAATCCGTTTCTCGGTAAGGTTGGCTTCACGCTCGCTCCACGTTTCTCCGACACAGAGAATCGGTTTTAACCCGCTTTTCAGGGCAGCCAAAACCTTCTGATTGACAAAATCGTCATCTTCCCGGAAGTACTGCCTTCGCTCCGAATGGCCGATAATCACATAAGTCACGCCGAGCTCTTTTAACATCGGCGCGGAAATTTCACCGGTAAAAGCGCCTTCTTCTTTAGGGTAAAAATTCTGCGCGCCCAAAACGATGCCGGAACCCATGACCGCTTCTTCCACCACCGTCAAATCAACGAACGGGGGGCAAAGAACCACTTCCCTTCCAGACAGAACCGCCTGGTCCAGGCCAGCCTTAATTTCCTGCGCCAGGGTTTTTGCCTGCGCCGGATTCTTGTACATCTTCCAGTTGCCCGCGATGATCGGTTTTCTCATATTTTATCCAAGATTGCGATGCCGGGTAATTCCCTCCCTTCCAAAAATTCCAGAGAAGCGCCTCCGCCGGTTGAAATATGGCTGATTTTATCGGCAACGCCGGCTTTGTTCAAGGCCGCAATCGAATCGCCGCCGCCGACCACCGTGTAGGCGCCGGAAGCGGCCACCGCCCGGGCAATCGCCATCGTGCCGACCGCAAATTGGTCAATCTCAAAAACGCCTAGCGGCCCATTCCAGAATATGGTCCGGGCGCGGCTGATACAGTCAGTATATTCTTTAATCGCCTGCGGTCCGATATCAACCCCGATCCAACCGTTCGGAATTGTGCCTCTATCGGTAGTCAGATACTTGGCGTCCGGCGCAATTTTGTCGGCAATCACGTGGTCCAGCGGAGTGTGAAAATCATAAAGGTGCAGTTCGTAGGTCTTCTTAATAATCTCCTTGGCCAACGGAACCCGCTCTTCATCCACCAGAGAATCGCCTACCGGCCAATTCTTCGCCTTGATAAAAGTGTAGGCCATCCCGCCGCCTAAAATCACACTGTCAACCATCGGCAAGAGGTTTCCGACGAGTCCAATCTTATCCGAAACCTTGGCTCCGCCAAGAATCAGCAGAAATGGTTTTTCCGGATTATTTAAAAGTTTACTTAACGCTTCAACCTCTTTCTTGAGCAGAAAACCGGAGACCGCCGGTTTTAAAACCGTTGGGACCCCGTAAGTTGAAGCGTGAGCCCGATGGCTGGTTCCAAACGCATCATTAACGTATATCTCAGCCAGCGCGGCCAGTTTTTGGGAAAATTCCGGGTTATTCTTTTCTTCTTCAGAATAAAAACGCAGGTTTTCCAGCAGGACAACATCTCCGTTCTTCAAATTCCCGACTAGTTTCTCTACCTCCGGACCGACGCAATCAGGCGCCATTACCACTTTTTTTTGAAGGAGACCGGAAAGGTGCACGGCTACCGGAGACAACGACATCTCCGAAACCTTTTTTCCTTTCGGACGGCCCAAGTGCGAAGCAAGAATAAGCCGGCATCCCCTCTCCAGAAGATACTTGATGGTCGGCAAAGAAGCGGTGACGCGCGTATCGTCGGTTATCCTGCCTTCGGCCATCGGCACGTTAAAATCCACCCGCAGAAAAATACGCTTACCGCTTATGTCCCCTAAATCCTCGACACCTCTTACCTGTGCCATAAATACCCCCTGCCTTTCCCTTCCTTCGCTGAAACCGTCGGCGGACGCAAAAACTGACACCGCCCGGCGGGGAGAAGAATAAGGAAAATCTACATTCGTTCGGCGATGTACTTAACCAGGTCTACCACCCGGCTGGAATAGGCCCACTCGTTATCGTACCAGGCCATTACTTTCACTAAATTTCCGTCTACTACCGCGGTTGACATTCCGTCGACAATAGAAGACTTTTCGTTGCCGTTGAAATCCTTTGAAACCAACGGCTCTTCGGTGTAACCCAGGTAAACACCCAGGGGACCGGCAACCGCTTTTTTGAATGCCGCGTTAACTTCATCCTTACTGGTCGCCCTCTCCGTTACTACCACCAAATCAACCAGGGAAACGTTCGGCGTAGGCACCCGGATTGACAAACCGTCCATCTTGCCCTTCAACGCCGGAATAACCAGACCGATCGCCTTGGCGGCTCCGGTGGTGGTGGGAATCATGGAAACAGCGGCGGCCCTGGCGCGTCGCAAATCCTTATGGGGAAAGTCAAGGATTACCTGGTCATTGGTGTAGGAATGGATAGTGGTCATCAGACCCTTCTGGATACCGAAATTTTCAATCAAAACTTTGGCAACCGGACCCAGGCAGTTGGTAGTACAGGAAGCGTTGGAAATAATCTTATGCTGCGACGCATTGTACATCGCTTCGTTTACACCCATCACGACGGTCACGTCTTCACCCTTGGCCGGTGCGGAGATAATTACTTTCTTGGCTCCGGCAGTAAGGTGGGCGCCGGCCTTGGCCGCTTCCGTAAAACGCCCGGTTGACTCTACCACGATATCTACTCCCAAATCTTTCCAAGGCAAAGCGGCCGGATCCTTTTCCGAAAATACCTTAATCTCTTTTCCGTTAATCACCAGGGCTTTGTCTTTACCTTCCACCGTTCCCGGATAAACACCGAAAGTGGAATCATATTTAAAGAGATGCGCCAGTGTTTTACTGTCGGTAAGGTCGTTAACCGCCACAAACTCCAACCCCGGAAAATTCTTCTCCAGAGCCGCCTTAAAAACCAGTCGTCCAATCCGGCCGAAACCGTTTACACCGATTTTTACCATTCAGTCCTCCTGTTAAAAAATATCGAAATTTTTCGTTTTCTGTGGAAACTTTATTTGGAAACTTACGGAAAAAGATATTATACAAAATTTAAGGGGTAAGTGTCAATCATGCGCATGCGCCTTTTAATAGGCGCTGTATTCCCTTATGGCGTTAAACATGCGACGACTTTTTCTACCCGTCTCCGGTAAAAGATAATCGTGGCTGGCCGTAACCATAATCGTGTCGCAGTATGCCGAGCGGTAAAGATAAACTTGTGTTTACCGACCAGCAGGTTATTCGCGTTATCCTTTTTATTCTAAATTATTTTATCATCGCCGTTTCAAACAAAACAATTTATTAAATGAGCCTTTTTCGTTCGTGCCTTTCCTCTCTATTTTCCTAATCACGGGCAAACGTAATACCGTAAACCTCCGCCGCTCCGGCCAAAAGAAGACGATTACGGCAGGCGGAAAGTGTCGCGCCGGTAGTCAAAACATCATCCACTAAAAGGCAGCGTCTGCCTTTCAATGCCACATCTTTTCGAACCTGAAAAGCATCGGAAACGTTGGCCATCCGCTCTTTCCCGGAAAGACCGGTCTGGGAAAGCGTATTTCGGGAACGAATCAGGAATCGGTTTAAAACGGGTAAAGAGAAACAGGCGGCTATCTCCTGACCAAGGAGTTCCGACTGGTTAAAATTACGCTCCCGAAAACGGGTTGGGTGAAGCGGCACCGGAAGAACGCAGTCAATCCGTTCGTTAAGTTTATGGCGTCGGCATAATTCAATCAAAAACGCAGCCAGATACGGAGCTAAAAAAATCTCCCCGCGGTACTTGAACCGGTGGATGGCGGTTACAACCGGTTCCCGGTAACGCACAGCGCTGAAGAGGTGCGGAAGCGCGGTCATGTTCAGCGGTTCAATCCGGGCATAACATTTCGCGCAGAAAATTCCGGACGGGATTTTTTTCCCGCAGGCACAACAAAAATAAGGGTAAAATAAATCAAGAATTCCCCGTCCTAAATTTTTAAACATAAAATTCTGGTCATCGGGAACGATTTGTAGCGAAGCAATCCCGTCGTAAAGATTCGATTGCCGCGTCGCACACAACGCTCATCGCAATGACGTCACAGTTTTTCCAAATACTTCTGGGCCGACATAACCGCCAGAGCGCCTTCGGCGCAAGCAGTCACAACCTGGCGCAAAACCTTTTGCCGGCAATCACCGCAGGCAAACAATCCGGAAACCGCGGTCTCCATAGCCTCATCGGTAACAACGTGCCCCTGTCCGGTCACACCCACCTCTGGCGGCAAAAATCGGGTACTTGGTTGGAAACCGGCAAAGATAAAAATTCCTTCCAACGAAAGAAGTGTTTCTACGCCGGTCTTCAAATTTTTTAATTGGATGCCTGCAACCTTATTCTCACCCACAATTCGCAGTAAAATACTATTTCCAACAACATTAACCTTGCTCTCCAAAAGCAACTTATCTTTCAGTTCCCGACCGGCTACCGGAGTATCTGCTTCGCAAAGTAAAAATACCTTGGCGGCAAAACGGGCCAAAAAAAGCGCCTCCTGAAGCGCGGCGGCGCCGTTTCCCACCACCGCCACCACCCGGTTCCGGAAAAAAGGACCGTCGCAAACAGCACAATAGGAGACCCCTTTTCCAACTAACTCCGTCTCTCCCGGAATATGTAATTTTCTGGGCTGACTGCCGGAAGCGACAATAACCGTCTTCGCCTGATATTCTTGTCCGGCCATAACCGTAAACAGCCCCTTTCCTTCTTTCCTAAGGCCTGTTACCTGTCCGCCGATAATCCGGACACCGGCTTTTTCAGCTTGCTCCTTCATCTTCAAAGCCAGTTCCACACCACTGACCCCGTCCGGAAAACCGGGATAATTTTCAATCAAACCGGCCCAGGCAAGCTGACCGCCCGGAACCATGCCCTCCATAATCACAAAATCCAGTTTTCTCCTGGCCGCATAGATACCGGCGGTCAAACCAGCCGGTCCCGCGCCTACAATCAGCAAATCCCGTGTTTTTTCCATAATTTCAAACCATATTAAACAATTAAAGTTTATCAAATATGCATACCAAAAAGCAAGGGTTGTAAATAAAATATTAAAAAAAATCCCTTAGCTAAATCTCCTGGAATTGACAAATTTGTCAATTCTCATAAATCTATTGTATAATATTTTATAACAAAAATCATGATAAACAATCACCCTTATCACAAGGAACTCGTTTCGCTCCTCGCTATCAACAACGAACTTTCGCGCACAAAATCGTTTAACCAACTATGCCGCCGCGGAGTGGAACTGGCACACGACCGATTGGGATTTGACCGGATCGGCATATGGTTTAAAGGAAAAAATCCCGCTGAGATTTTCGGTTCGTTCGGAATAGACGAAAACGGCAAAATCCGCGATGAACGAGGAACCAAGGGTTATTTCAATACCGATGAAATCAAACACGAAATACGAACGCTTCTATCCTCCAAGGTTTATCAAAAAAAAGGAATTCTCCGTAACAACCTGGGCGCGGTAGTGGGAAAAGGCGAATGGGCCTGCGCTGTACTCTGGTGCGGGAAAAAAAGTATCGGTTACATTACCGTAGATAACCTGCTTTCACAAAAACCGATTAATACCCGGCTTCTGATTCTTTACGCCTCCACCTTCGGCCACCTCTGCTCGTTGAAAAAAACCCAGGAAGCTCTGCAAAAAAGCGAGGAACGGTTCCGGGAATTATGGGAGAACGCGCCGGTCGCTTACCATACCCTGGATACAAACGGCATCATCACCGATGTCAATAAAACCGAAGCCGCGATGTTCGGATACAAACAGAAAGAGATGATAAGCCATTCCATTTTTGACTTCATCGTGCCGCAACAACGTCGCGAAGCAAAAAAAAGGTTCCTCCGGAAGATTGCGGGCAAGTCATTATCCGAGGCCCGTAACCGCACGTATCTGCGAAAAAACGGAACTCCGATCATGGTTTCCATTGAAGACAAGCTGGACCGGGATGCTTCCGGCCAAATTATCGGCATGCGTACCACCCTTACGGACATCACGAATCAGAAAAAAGAGGAAGAAGTCATAAGACGGCTGGCTTACAACGACACGCTTACCGGGCTTCCCAACCGGATACTCTTCAATGAACACCTGGATTACGAAATGGCTCGTGCCGTACGCCGAAAACAAAAATTTGCCGTTATGCTCCTGGACCTGGACTACTTCAAACGCATCAACGATACACTGGGACACGGAACCGGTGACCGTCTCCTAAAACATGTCGGTGAACGGCTGGTCTCATTGTTGCGAAAAAGCGATACTGTTTCCCGCATGAGCGGTGACGAATTCCTGCTTTTACTACCCGAAATGGAAAACGCTAAAAACGCACAGGCCATTGCCCGCAAGATTATCACAACAATGGCTGAACCATTCTCATTTAACGGATACGCGCTGCGCATAACGGCAAGTATCGGAATTGCCCTCTACCCCCGGGATGGACTGGACGCGGAAACGCTTATTAAGAATGCCGATACCGCAATGTATGCGGCAAAGAAGACGCGCAATGCCTGGAAGCGCTTCGACAAGTCGGCAAAGTCCAAGATTCCCGGCCAAAAACTCCGAAACTGAATAATATCAGGCGGACCGCACAGGCCGGGAACCAAAAATTCCGGTGCCGATACGCACCAAATTAGCGCCTTCCTCAACAGCCACCCGATATGAATTACTCATCCCCATAGAGAGATAACGCATTTCCGTCTTCGCCGGAACGCGCCCTTTAATTTCCCCCCACAAAAAACGGGTCTCCTTAAAACACGGCCTCAAATCTTCCGGATTGCGGCAAGCAGGACCCATGGTCATCAGGCCCACAACCTTTACATTAGGAAGTTCGGAAATTTTCATCAGAAGCGGCTCTAATTCTTCCGGCATCACACCGAACTTCTGGGGTTCCCGGCCGCTGTTTACTTCCATGAAAATTTCCATCGTCTTGCCAATGGCTCTGCTGCGACGGTCAATTTCCGCGGCTATCTCCAGGGAGTCAACTGTCTCAATCAGGTCAAAAAGCGCAACCGCTTTCTTTACCTTGTTTTTCTGGAGGTGGCCGATAAAATGCCAGGAAACTTTACGGCCGACTGCTTGAAAATGGGCCTCGGCTTCTTGAAGATAGTTCTCGCCGATAATCCGGACACCGGCTTCCACCGACTCCAGAACTTCCTCCGGACTCCGGCTCTTTACCGCGGCAACCAACCCACAACCAGCCGGCAGTTTTCTTAATATTTCTTTTATATTATCCTCAATTATCATATCAGGAAATTTAAAAGCGTCCCCGTCAAAAGAGCGACAGACAGGGTCAGTATTATTATTTTTACCGTATCTTTTATGCCCATTTCTTTCAACAAGATGAAAAATGTGGCCAGACAGGGTAAATATAAAACTAAAAAGGTGCTGGCAACAACCAGTTGTTTGGCGGAAAGATTAAACGGCACCAGCAACCCGATGGCGATATCTTTTCTTAAAAACCCCAAAATCATGACTGAAGAAATTTCTTTAGGCAACCCCAGCAACTTGACGATAATCGGTCCGAAAGGTTTTGAGATAAAGTCAAGGACACCTGTTATCTCTAAAATGTTCACAAAAAGAACGCCCAGCATAATTAAAGGAATTGCTTCAAAAATAAAACTTTTTACCCTCATCCAGAGTTTCTTTAACAACGGCCGTAGCTTCGGTATTTGATAGGCGGGAATTTCCACAAACAACTCGGGGGCTTCCCCTTTCAGCAGTCTGTTCAGCACAAAACCGCTGATTATGGCCACCATTAAAAGCGCCCCGAAAACAATCGCCAGATATTTTAACCCGTATTTACCTAAGATACTTAAAATCATGGCGCTCTGCGGCATGCAGGGCGCAACCATTATTACCAGCGCCATCGCGATGATTTTTTCCCGGCGCGTCTCCAAAATCCGGGCAGACAACATCGCGGGGACCTTGCAACCTAAACCTAAGATTAAGGGAATAGCCCCATAGCCGTGCAAACCTAATTTATGCAGAATATTATCCAACAAAACAGCCAGGCGGGGTAAATATCCTAAATCTTCTAAAAAACCCAGGGCAAAATAAAAGGACAATATGTACGGCAACACGACCACGAAAGGAATGTAGACTCCGGTGGTAAGGACCCCAAAAGATTCCATAACCTTGTGCGTAGTCCCCAGGAACAAGTTCTGCAAAATACCCGAAGGAAAAACCAAATTTACCGCGTCCGTAACGCTCGGATAGTATATCTTATAAAAAAACGGGTTGAAAACATGATTTATCAAGCCTTCGCCCATAAATCTTATGATATAGAAAGTCAGCGCCAGAACAATAAAAGCGATGGGAAAACCCGTTAAAGGCCTGATGCAGGCGTCGGCCAATTTTTCCAGAAAAGAAGGGTGCTTGTGCACAGTTTTCTGCACGTAGCGACTGATTTCACCGATTAATTTCCATTTTTCATCATTCCCCGCCGGAATTTGTTGGGCCGGTTTGCGCCGGGTGGAAACAATTTCTTTAATTGCTTTGGAAAATTCCTTAATGCCTTCACCGGTAACCGCCACAAAAGTAATTACCTTAACTCCGATTCTTCGGGACAACCCCTCCAGGTCGATACTGATACCTTTCCACTTCGCCGTATCCCATTTGTTAAGCAATATAATTGCGGGTATCCCTTTTTCCAATATTTGCAAAGTAAGATATAAATTTCTTTCCAAATTGGTCGCATCAACCACGTTTACCACTAAATCCGGTTCTTCTTTTAACAGCATTTCGGATGACACTTCTTCCGCTTTATTGGTAGGTTCTAACGTATACGCTCCGGGAACATCGATGACCTTCATCCTCTGTTTTTCCACCCAGGCGGTACCGCACGTATACTCAACGGTTGTCCCCGGATAATTGGCAGAGATAACATCCAGCCCGGTTAACCTGGAAAATACCGCGCTCTTCCCCACGTTGGGGTTACCCATTAAGAGAACTTTTATCTGCCGTACCTCCACTATTATTCTTCTGGCCATCCCGTATCCGATAGCGGACTTAGAACCGTCTATCTCCAACACCACCGGTCCGCCGCTGCCGTGCTCGCTTATTTTACGAACAGTTTTACCGGCTCTGATTCCCAGGCTTTCCAGTTTCCGCCTCAAACCATGACCACCCTGCAGTTCTTTAATTATTCCCTGTTCGCCTGACCTTAATTCACTTAATGTAAGCATATAAATTACCCTGTTTTATTCTCGCGCAACTCCTTGGACGCTGTAATATTCTTTTCCCCCTATCCACTGATTTCTAACCACGCCTTTTTGGGTCAAACCACCCAGAACTTTAACTATTTCGTTTGAATTACAACCGGTAACCAAAACAATATCTTTCAGGGTTAAAGGCCGGCGTTTAAGCGTCGCCAAAATAAGTTTTTCTTCGACCTGGAAGTGGGCCGGCGCGCTGCCGATAAATTCCGCGATTATTTCACAACCGGAGCCGATGATTTCGGCTGCCGCCTCCAGTTCCGGTTGCGTAAGCGGAAAAAATCCATCTTCCGCCGGAGGCCGCACTACGGTATTCAGCTGGACTCTGTCCGCCTTCGCCAACGAGAGGCTATGGCGGACGCGGTTGATTCTCAAAGATTTAACTATCTCTCGTATCTTCTCCAATTCAGCTTTTGAATCATTAACACCTTTCACCAGCATTACTTCCAGCCATATTTTACCCGGATACTCCCGGCTGAACTCACGCAGTCCTTCTATCATAACCTCTGGCTTTAAATCCGGGTGCGGCCGGTTAATTCCCCGGAAAGCCTTTTCGGAAACCGCGTCCAGGGAAGGAAGCACAACATCCGCTTCCATCAAATCCCGGCGCACTTCCTTCCGATAAAGCAGGGAACTGTTGGTAATAACTGCTACGGGAATCGAAGTAATTTTCTTTAAACCCCGAATCATCTTACCCAAATCAGAATTGAGGGTCGGCTCGCCGGAACCGGAGAAGGTAAGAAAATCAATGCGGGGATTCTTTTGGAGGAGTTGGGCAACCTCGGTAATTAACGTTTCCGCCGAAACATATGGCTTTCGCTCCAGAACCAATTCCGGCGTCGGTCCTAACTGGCAATAAACGCAATTAAGCGTACAGGTTTTGGCCGGAATAACATCAATCCCCAGCGAAAAACCTAAGCGTCGCGAAGGCACCGGTCCGAAAGTATGCTTCATGGCTACTTATTATACACCACCTTGGCAAAGCAGGGAATTATTATTTCAGCCTGTTTCTCCCAAACCGCAAAACTATTAACTACTTTGACACAAACAAAGTTTTCATGCTAATCTAAATAGAAATGATTTCTATTTATACCAGATATTATGAGCGAATACCGGAAGAAATTAAAAAAGAACGGCTTTAAGATTACGCCCGGGCGAGAAGCGATTATCACTTTCTTTTCCGGAGAAAACCGTTACGTCACACCGGAAACAGTCTGGAAAGAAGTGCGAAAAAATCTGCCGCGCCTGGGCCTGCCGACCGTATACCGCAACCTACAGCAAATGCGTAACATCGGTATCCTGACGCAGGTGGCCGGAACGGAAAACCGTTTCTATTTTGGACTCTGCCGGGCAAAAAACCCCGGGGCGCATCACCACCACATCAGTTGCCAAAAATGCCACCGGGTCAGCGAAGTGGAAAATTGTTATCTTGAATCGCTGACAAAGGAAATAAAGGAAAAAACCGGTTTTCTAATTACCGGTCATAAATTTCAATTGACCGGCGTCTGCAAAGATTGCCGATAGGGGAAGAATAGATTGCCGCGCCCTGACGACAGGACAGGCGAAACTTGTCCGCCGAAGCTTTAGCGAAGGCGGACGCCTGTCCTACTGAATAGGCTCGCAATGATATTATGAAAGGACTACCTCCAGAGTTCTGATTAATGTTACAATCAGTCCCAAAATACAAGGAGGCAGCCCTATGGAACAAGGATACCATATC
>Ga0172380_10001969_pt1 | contig 33760 bp, 63 predicted proteins | sample Leawe162metaG_FD_119747 | JGI IMG/M metagenome (GOLD analysis project Ga0172380, IMG submission 119747) | Leachate microbial communities from a municipal landfill in Southern Ontario, Canada - Leachate well 162 metaG | ecosystem: Engineered > Solid waste > Landfill > Unclassified | place... | reverse complement strand
GTGAACCCTCCCAATCCCCTGGGTCTTGACCTCCCCCCCTGCCGTCATTGATTGGCGTGCTGCCGGGGCTGGCATGGCGTATGGCTGGCGCTGGCGGATTGAGTGTGGCGCTAGTGCTGCCTGACATTGGCCAGTGCATGAGGCTTCTATTGTGATTGGCAGGGTATTGGCTTGCGCTTTTGGCTGGCTATGCTCTTGGCTCTTGGCCTAGCGTTGCGCCTTGGCTCTTGGCCTGTATTGGGGAATGATCTGGCCATGGTCTGACAATGGGGCTGGCCTGCAGATCGCGCCTTGGCGTTGCCTTGTGCCTTCCCTATGGGCTGGCGCCGGGCGCCTATGGTGAGGCGCTCTGGACTGGCCAGCGCTGGCAACCTGCCATTATGTGGGGAAAGAACTGGCCAGAATGCGGCTTTATATATGGCGTCCGGAAAGCCCGAAAAGGAATCAGACACGCATAGTTTCACGCCATGCGCAAATGTCTAGACGCTATCCTTTAGCTTTGCAACCATGAATTTGCCCACATAGCGCATAAGTTGCAATTATATGTTATTGTATTTGTTACTACTTCTAAAATAGTTTGATATTATATCTTTTTTCTATTGCGTGTAAGCCGGACTTGATATATAAACAATTCATCGCTGAAATGGTTCGGCACTGGAGATTGAGATGACAAATTCCACAAATCGCCGCCTTCGCATTCAACTCTTGATTGGCGCCGCGCCGCGCAATTCCGATCTGGCGTTCTACCTTGAAGCCGCCTTGCGGGCGCTGATTTTTGGCCAGACGCGCCGCTCTAATCTGTGTCTGCAAGCCGCCCTGCAATCGCTCTAACTAACATCGCTGAGCCCCGTCAATCCGCAGCAATGGCGCTGCATAAGGACAAACGATATGACTGCAACCGAGTTTTTAACCGCAGCGCTTTGCTTAGCCATGCTGTTAGGCGTGCTGGCAATCCATATAACGGCCGCCGTTAATATCCTTTTCTGAACCCTGCAACATGCGCCCGCAAGCTCCGTATCCAGCTCTTGATTGGCGCAGCGCCCCACAATTCCCCTCTGCAATTCTGCCTTGAACGTGCCTTGCTGGCACTGCGCAGCGGCCTGCCGTCTGTTTCCAATATGTATTTGCGCCTTGCCCTGCAATTGCTTTAATCAATCAACCTGCCGCAATGGCGCGGCAATCGGAGCAAAAACTATGTTTGACTGCAATATAAATGAAGAGATCGAACTAGCTACAGACCATTGGCGCGAACAAATGCCGGCCAATATTGCCGCATTGATCGACCAAGCAAACTCTGACCTGTATTCCGGCCCGCTTTATTTGGATGCCGATGGCGAGGAATGTTCCTGCTTTGACGAGGGGGCAAAGGCTTTTGACTTCAAAGCGGCCGTTAAAACCATCGGCGAATGGTGCGAACAAATAGACGATCTTTCCGTTTCGTGTTTCCAATATGACGATGAAACGGACGAGGAAACAGAATATTCAGAAAATATCGAAGACTCCGGCCGCGCTATAATTCGCGCTCTTTTGGGTTGCGAATTGTCCCACTACGTTTAATTTGAATCTTTCCCCATGGGGCGGCCGTGCTGCCCTATCAGGAAGGGTTTAGCCTTCCAGCCCGCAATGGCGCGGGATGAATCGGAGAATGCAACAATGTCTGATCTATTGTCACGGCTTGACGCCATGAACGCAACAAAGCGGCGCGCGGCCGCAATCGCCGAATATGAAGCCGCTTGCGATGACGGCGAACAATACAATTGGGAAATTATCGCCCATGCGTTGCGGAAATGCCTTCCCAATGTGCGCAAGATCGATCCGGATCACGTCGACGTCACGCCAGCCATTGAGTCCGGGCCTGGCTTTGCGCCATGGTTTGAAGGCAAGCGGCCGAATGGCAAGCCCGGATCCGGCAAAGACTTTTCGCACGTTCGGGCAGAATTCACCTTTTCGGACGGGCGCACAATCCGCGCTTATGCTTCATCCTTCAAAGGCAAGCCGCATAACATCGCTGGCGCGGCGCGTGCCGCCTGTGATGTCTGGCGCTATCGTGCCTTGCCGGACTGGCAGCAATGGGCGCGGCCCGTTCCTGAGACTATCCGCGCTTGCATTCCTGAAACTGGCGCCGAATATGATCCGGCAATCGCCAGCGCTGAGACTGCCCAAAACAGGCAAGCCGCGCCAGTTGTGGACCATGCCGCCTATATCGCGGCGCGTGGCGTGGCGCTCTTGCGCTTTGACTATCGTGCGCGCCTTGCGGCCGTCATTGCGCCAGCCAGCGCTGGCATTGACCGGCGGATTGAACGGAGTAATGCGCTGGCCGGGTTCGGCCAGCCCGGCGATAAGATCGAAGCGGCGCGGCGCACTCAGCCGAAGCGCTCCCGTGTGGCGATATCTCCGAGCCAATGGAAGCCGCGCCCTTCTCCGAGCCAATGGCGATTCTTCCGCTCGCATATCTCCGAGCCAATGCCGAAGCATGAGCGCGCGCCGCTCGCATTCAATCGGCATTCTGAGCTTGCATCGCGCTTGCTGGCGTCAGCTATCTCCGAGCCAATGGCAGCGCCTGCAATCGCGCCCGTGCTTTGCGCAATACTGGCACGTCCGAACCATGGGCCGGCACTTCGCACGGGGTTTGCGTCATGAGCGCGGAAATGATGATATTTGGCCCGCTTGCTGTTTTCGCCGTATTGCTGGCAGCGGGATTTGAACTGGCAAGACTCTGGAACGATGGAAGGAATCCGAAATGACTTACAGGCCATCATTCGCGCCCGTGCTGGCGATTGTCAAAAAGATTGCACCAATCGCCTACAGCAATTATGGCGCGGGCGTATTTATGGAAAGAAACGAGAATGAACCCTGGCGCGGCTGGTTATCCGTCAATGCGCTAGACTTTGAATCGTCATGCCAGCAAGCCGAACGCATGGGACTCATTGCCTCAACGGTTGAAAGCGGGCGCCAAGAATGCGCCATCGCTGAGAACCTTGTGCAATGCCTTGCGCGAGACGGAATCAAAGCAAGGCAATGCCGCAATACCAGCATGGTGGAATTCAGCTTTCACCCGGATCAGAATCAATTCTGAACCATATCCGAACCAATGCCGCGATAGTGCGGCGCAAAGCGCCTATCACCCGAACCAATGGAGCCAAAAAATGTTTTACGCAACGGTCGACAATGACGGCGACAGAATCAACGATTCTGCTGATATCGTGGCTTTTGAAACCGAGGCACAAGCCCGCGAATGGCTGGTCGATTTCTATGATCGGGCAGATTGGAAACGCGAAACAGCAGTGATCGAGCCCGGCCGCTTCGGCGATTGCTGGATCAAAACCTATAGCGAGCCAAAAACCGAAAAAGGCAAGCTAATTGTTGGCGCTTTCGATTGCGAGCCATTCGGCGTTGAACAGCTTTACATTGCATCGCCCGGCCAGCATCCTGGCGGCCGTGTTTGGTGGATATCGCCGCGCGTCGAAGTGCTGGCCGTGACCAGCATTCAACCAAACGAGGATTGAAGGCCGAAACGGGCGCTCCTTGCCCGTCGCGCGGTATCGCCGCGCCTGATGATGGTCCGAGCTTATCAGATCCCCGGCGCAATTGTGCGCCAGCAATGGAGTCAAGCAAATGTCTAATATCTTTTCCCTTAGCCTGAAATCCGCAATGCAGGATATGCAAACGCAATCGGCCGCCGATACGTCCGAGGCAATCGCGCTGGAAATCGGAGCGCCGGTTTATGAGCCGCGATCGATGCACCTTGGATATGTCGCAGGCTTCAAATTCCCTGAATATTCAATGAGCGTGATCAGCGGCGGCGGCATGCGCTCAATCACCCGTTATGCAATTGTCGTTATGCCGGATGATGAAACCGGCGATAATTGGCATGAGCGCGATGTGCCGGATTTTGACGCCATCGCATGGAACGCCAAAGCGCTTGCAATGGGCGGCCAGTTTGCCGAACCCGCATTGAATGCGCCTGAATTGCTGGCCACGGCTCGCAGGCAACGCGAAGAGGCGCGCGCCGCGCGCCATGCTGCTGATGAAGCCGCCGCGCAAGAGCGCGCCAGATACGAGACGGAAATCGCCAGCAAGATTCCGGCATGGGCAAAGGCGGTAATCCTTGGCGTCGAGGACATAGACGATTGTGATTCAATGTCCGATTATTTCAACGTAAAAACCGGCAAGATCGTGATCCTTGGATTCTCGCGCCACACTCGCGACCTGTTCCCGGAAATGCGCAAGGCCGCGCTTAACTATCACGAAACCGCGCACCTTGCGGACGCGCCGGACAGTGCAGAACACCGCGAGAAGTACAGCATGGGCAGCGGCTACTATCTCAAAACCGGCGGATCTTATTCCAGCGGCTGGAAAGTCCACAAGCGCGCCTTTTACGGCAAAGGAACGCCAGCCAGCCAAGTCCCTACGGGTGAATGGTTCACGGCAGAACCGGCCGCCGCACCTTCTCCGAGCCAAAAGGCCGGGGATATATCCGAGCCAATGGCGGCGGGTTGCTGGACCATATCGCAGCACATTCACACAAAGAAAGGCTTTGACATGTGGATTTGCTCGCGTCCTGATCGTGTTGAGCGCTCGACCTATGACGCTTTGCTTGACAAGGCGCGCGGACTGGGCGGCTGGTACTCGCGCCCATGGGGCAACACGCCCGGCGGCTTTGCATTCAAGTCCGAAGCGGCGGCGCTGGCCTTCACTGGCGGCGAACCCTCCACGCCAGAACATGGCCCGGACATCTCCGAACCAACGGAAGCGCGCGCCGCGCCGCGCCCGGCCCCCATCTCCGAACCAATGGGCGATAAGTTGCGCGCACTAGCCGATAGCATGCAGCCGGAAATCGAGCGCCGCTATGCAGACCGGTTGACCAATACGCCCAAGCGCCAGCGCGAAGCCGGGGAGGCCCGGAACGATGGCAGGCGCTGGGAGCGTGCGCGCGATGGCTTGCGGGCGCTGGCCGGGCTCCATGATGCCGGAACCGTGCCGCCGGCGCTCGCTGGTATGCGCACCAAGAAAGCCGCCTATGAACTCGCACGCTCTGCAATGGATCATTCCGGCGGCTATTATTCGCCCGGCGTTGATCTCAACAAACCCGCCAGCCAAACACCCGAAGCGCTGGCCTTTTGGGAATTGCTGAAGCCGAACCCGGAACGGGAAAAGGCCGAAGCCCTGCGCCGCAAGGTGGATGCCGTAAAGTTGTCAAATATCCCGGGATATTTCCCGACACCACCCGAAGTAATCGCGCGCATGATTGACCATGCAGGCAATCTTGACGGGCTGGACGTGATCGAACCAAGCGCGGGCGATGGCGCAATCCTCGACGCAATCCGCGCGGACTTCCCCGGGGCAAAGCTGATGGCATGCGAACGGCAATTCAGTTTGCGGGAAATCCTGCAATTGAAAGGCTATGAAGTTGCCGGCGATGATTGCACGCAATGGCAACCGCCGCACCTGGTCGACCGGGTTATGATGAACCCGCCTTTTGAAAACGGGCAGGATGCCGCGCACGTCCGGCTTGCGCATTCGTGGCTGCGATCTGGCGGCCGCCTCGTGGCCATCATGTCACCCGGCCCGTTCTTCCGCAGCAATGCCAAGTCCGCGGCCTTCCGGGAATGGTTCGACGCCATGGGCGGGGAGAAATACGACCTGCCGGCCAATTCATTCAAGGCTTCAGGCACGGGCGTTGCCGCGGTCCTTGTGGTGATCGACAAGGAATAGGGTTCTCCGAAGCAATCGGCGCGGGTTCGCCCGCGCCCCATATTCGAGCCAATGGACAGAAGAATGAGCCAATGACAAGCGATCACATCAAATCCGGCAGGCAATACCCTGCCAACCTTGCCGGGCTAGTGCGCCCGAAGGTGTTTCCAACCCTTCGGATACACTGGCAGCCGGATAAAAAGACCTTCACCATCGAGGCACAACGCGATGAATATTTCAGAGCGTGCGCAATCCTTCGCCCCTTCATACCGAGGAAAACGACATGACCAAATATACACCCGCTGGAATTACCGCCGCGCGCTTGCGGCTTGGCATATCCCTGAATGAATGCGCCGATTACTTCGGCGTCGGTCACGGTTTCATGCGGACGCTGGAAAGCCGCAAGATTGATCATGTATATAAGGGCATGGTTGACGCTCTGGCGGCACTGGAAGAATCTATGGGCGTTTATTCAGGAAGCGTAGTCAGACCACCACGGCCTGCGTATGTGATATATGCCAACCAAGCAGATTTCTGCACCTTTGACCCGCCAGCAGCAGAGTATCTGCGCCTTGTTTGCATCCACAGAATGGCAATCACCAATGCGCAATCATACGCCGATTTTATTTACAGTCGCACAACGCCAATCGTGACACTAGACCCGGCGGACTATTGCAATTTCCTTGGCGAGCGGCAGAACAGCGCCGAACTGCGCACCGAATGGGCCGCAGGCTACGCCAAGCGTTACACCTTGCGCGAAGGTCTCCCGGTCTCTGACTATGACATGGCCAAGAGGAAGAAAGCATGATCGTCAAATGCAGAACGATTCAGGCATGGCTTCGGCTTATGGGGCTGGACAGGCGCTCGCTTGTCCATGCCGCCGAAGTCCTGAAGATCGGGACCGTGACTTTCCGATGGCGCAGGATGGCACCCGAGTCCCTGAAGCCAATCGAGCGGCTGGCGATGACAGCAACACTTGCCGGCCTGCCCGAATTCAGGGAACCCCATGGCGCGCTCACCACCGAGGAAATCGAAACCATCAAGGCCGCAGGGCGGGCGATCTCCGAAGCAATGGACGCGGCATATCTCCGAGCCAATGGATCACCTGACCGCGACACCGTGCGCATTGAGCCGGACGGCGAGGACGTCAAGAGCAACCCGCTTTGACTCCGTAATGGTGTGGGCGGCCAGAGCCTTTGCGGGGTCGCCGGAAAAGTCCACACCATGGAGCGCCCGAAGACGCCCCAGTTCGCGCTCCAGCTTGGCGCGGGCTACGGCGCGTATCCTGGCCGTCTCTTTCTCCCGCTTCTTTGGCTGCATGGAGCCGACCTTGCGATCAATGAATTCCTGATTTGCCCAGTCCGTCACTTCCTTGGTCTTTTCTCTTTTGGCCTTCATCAGCTTGCCGGATATCTCCGACGCAATTGACTGGGCTTGCGCAAATGCGTGGTGCTTACGTTGCTTCAGAACCGACACCAGATCAATGTCATAGGCTGTTGTCCACGCCCACAGGGTCACAGCGTCCGCCATCTCCGGATCACTTGAAAGGAAGCGCAGCGGCCATGACAGGGCATCGTCCATTAGGCTTAAATCCTGCCGTGACGGGCGCCGGGATGCGGCGGCTAGATCAGCCTCGACCTGCGCGCGGTATTCTTCCGCCCATCCCTTCAGATCCTGCGCCGTGTGGAAATATTGCGGCCAGAACCCAGTCTTGGACGATATCCCGCCGCGCACCGAGGAATTGCGCAATGTCTTGAATGCCTCGATCAGCCGATAGCCAACGTATTCCGGCGTCCAGTTTTGGGGAATATAGACGTTTGAAATATAGCCAGCCAGACGGGCGTCAAGATCGTCCGACATATCCGGATCAATGGAACTATCCCGCATTCAAGCACTCCCCTGGATATCCCAGAATTCACGAGGGAACTTGTTGCGCCTCAATCGGCGCTCGACGTCTGCCGCAAGCGCGCCAATATGCTGAAACGTGTCCCGCTCTACCACAACCGGCTCCGGAATTGAAGCTTCGACGCGAACAGGCAAGCGGCCCTTCACAACAACCAGATCGCGCCGACCTGATTTTGTTTTGATCTGGGTTCTGGTAGTTTTGTCCCTCACGAGATCACCATCATATTGCCTTGCGCTTCATGGCTGGCGGCTTTGACCGCTGCGCCTTTGATGAATAGGAATTGACGTGGCCGGACTTGCTGCTGTCGCGGGAGACACGCTCTGACATGGCTTGCAGGATTGGGCGTGTTGGCTTCAACTTTGGTTGGTTTACCCTGAAATAACGGATAACATTCATGCGCCTGTCGAAGTCCGCTCCATCAAATGCGGCTTTCAACCCGACGTTTTGCCTTGGAACATTGAGCCATCCTCCGCGCGCACCAAGACTCCGCACATGAACCGGCCCGCCCTTCGCCAATTCCTTCACAATATCAGGGCCACCGATTGCGCCACCGATCAAAGTCCCAAAGAACCCTCGCCGTGTTATCATGCCGCTACCTTTCCATTTTATTCGCCGCAGCTATCGCTCGACATGCTCCCGCAGCGCATTCAGCGCTTCGTCTATGATCTTCTGGTTTGGCGTGAGGGGAACGCGGTTGAGCATTTCTGTCAGGCACTTGGGGAGAATGAGCTTGTCGAGCCTATCGAGACTAAGGCCAACGCCCGGGAACTCAGCGACCTCGGCGGCAAAGCGAGATTCCCACAATGGGTGCTCAACAATTCTCACCAAAACAAGCGGAGCGCCTCGCTTGAAGGCGGTATGGCTAAAGCGCGAAACTATGTGTTCCTTTGGCGGATCGTAATTCAGTGCGACAATTGTTCCTGGCGGTGTGTGTGGACTAATCATCCGAAAGCCTTTCTCATCAGCAGTTCGCGGGGAACGAGGCACCCCGGTTCGCCCGGCTTCGGCCCATTGGATGGCGACCATGAGCCGTGATCCGTCCACATTCTCATGATTGCCGGCCAATCGCGCGAGACCCCCGGGCCAATCGCCGCGAACTCTGGCGGCACCACAAGATTGTTCCGTTCAGCATATCTCTGCACCCAGGTTCGCCATGTAGCCGCCCAACCCGGCCGTTTCTCCTTCCGTTCGGTCCAATAATTCAGAAACTTTGCCGCCTCTGAATTGATGGCGCCGGCCGACAGTCCCATGCGTTGCGCAACTGCAATATCTCCCGGCTCTGGCTTCCAGTCCCCCGGGATTTCAAATTTGTCACCTGGATTGCGCTTTTTTCGCCCGTGTTTGTCGGCGTCCATCAGTTCGCGCACGCGGCCCGCGATCTTGGATATTTGGCCGGGATCGCCTTGCAGGAAATGAGCAATCCTTTCATCGGAGCGATTCTTGGCGACCAGAGCGGCGACGGCCACCACTGGCGAAATCGCTTTCAGCCCCATTTCATGCTGGATCGTATATAGGCGGGCGTCATCCGGGCTCATGGATTTTTCCTCCGTTCTTCAATGAACTGCCGTGCAGTCTGGCCTCGCCAGATCAGTGAATCCAGCAGATTTGGCTTTCGGTCATATCGAACTGGCGTGCTGCCCGGCGGGCGGAACCCCGTCAGCAGAAACCATGCGGTTGAGCATGTCGATCGCTCCTGTCCGTCAAAATAGATTGGCAGGCCCGGGCCAACCGGAAATATCCCAAGCGGGATAGTCCCGATCTTCGGGCGAATGATCTTGTGCCCTTCAATTCGCAAAAAACACCGGACTCTCAGGTCTCCCCATCGTTCAAAACGCTCCCGCACCGCGGGCTGGACCGGCATGAATCGCGGGCTCGAAACGTCTCTGCGATACTGCGCGAGAGCTTTCTTTTTCTCGTATTCAATCCGCTTCATCGCCACTTCATCATTGAGGACTTCAGCCTTATACCGCCGGATGAAGCTGGAAACCGTGCAATGGTCACGATGGCCATAAAAGGTCGCGATCTCGGATAGAGACATGCCAAGTTCATTGCTCAGGCAATAGCAGAACTCGGCGCGGGCCATTGCGATAGGCTTGGGCAACATGCCCCGTCTCAGGACGTCATCCGGATTGCAAACGACCCGTTTGGCAATATCAATCTTGATCGCCTTGATGCGCGCCCGCTGAATGGCGTGCGGCGATGGCGAGACCAATCGAATGGTGCTTGTTGCAGTTTGCAGGCTCATGCGATCTCCATATCAAATTTCGTTGCTTCATTACCCCATGTATCCCAACCCGGACGCGACTGGCGCGCAAACAGCTCTGCGCGAGAAATGCAAGGAAATAATTTTTCCAAGTTATCGTGCATGTCCGGGGGCTTTCTCGAATGCTCGCTCACAGGGGCCACAATAAGATTGCGCGTACTATGATTCCCAATCTCTGGCTTGCCAATCGTGCCGACGATAAACGGTTCACACGCGCTGCGAAACAGGTATCCATTGCCGAACGCCCAACGCTTACCAGTCGATGATTGTTTTGCCCAAGCGCCTCCGGTCTTATATTCGAACCCCCACGCTTCCATCAGTTCAATTGCCTGCGGTAGCATTGAAAATATAGCCCACATTACCAACACGCAATTATCTGTTGCCAGTTGATTTACCGGCAACGCCTTCATGGCATCAATATCCATGACGTTGTAATGGTTGCTCGCCGACTTCTTCTGATTCTTCTCGCTCCATGTTTCGAATTTCCATGGCGGATCGGCGAGGATAACGCCGTAGCGAAGCGGAATGAGCGGATCGAACGGCCACGTCATGGTGCTTCCTCCAACAGAGGAAGCCTGTCACCTTCAATGCGGCGGCGTGCGATCTCGACGTATTCAGGGTTGAGTTCGATCACAACGGTATCTCCACTTGGTCCAAGTTTTCCGGCTCATCATGGTAGGAATCGTGCGCTCTGATCGTGTTTGTCGAAATGTCGCAATACACGTCAACCGTGCCCGGCTTTGCCTGCCTGTGCTTCAGCAGAATGATTTCCAGATGGTTTTGCACCCGCGTCAGCCGATCCGCTTCCTTGTCGGAAAGATCGCTGCGGTTCGACAAGTAATATTCCTCACGGAACAATCCGATCACTGCATCAGCATCCTGTTCGATGGACCCGGAATCGCGCAGGTCTGAGAGCTGCGGACGCTTGTTGTCGCGACCCTCGGCCTGCCGGTTGAGCTGGGCCAGAACGATCACCGGGATCTCCAATTCCTTCGCCAGCGCCTTGATGGCCCCGGAGATATTGGAAACCTCGCGCTCCCGGCTTTCCGCGCGGCCCACACCGGCCACAAGGCCCAGATAGTCAATCATCACCGCGCCGACGCTCATGCCCGCTCTGCGCTTTTCCTGCACGAACCTGCGCGCCCGCACCGCGATCTGCGAAATCGAAATGGACGGCTCGCAATCAATGAACAATGGCCAACGCGCAATCTCACGCTGCGCGAGGATCAATCTCTCCATCCGGTCATCGCGCAACTTGCCGCGCCTGATCTCCAGATAGGGGATTTTGTATTCCCTTGGCTCCCGCATGAGATTGTCTTGGGCTGATAACATGCGATGCAAAATCTGTTCATCGTCCATTTCCAGAGAGAAAAACAAACTGGCGTAATTATCCCGCGCCATGTTCATCAGAATGGTAATGACAGTGGCGGTTTTGCCCATGCCTGGTCTGCCCGCGACAACAATCATTTCCGACGGGAACAATCCGCCGGTGAGATCGTCCAAAGGCGCAATGCCTGTCTTGACGCCCGGCGAGACGCCGCTGGACCGAACCTTCTCAATCGCATCAATCGCCTTCTGTCCTGCGTCTGCAACGTGGTAGCGATACTGGCGCGTGACGGACGTGCGGATGATCTCGTCCATTTCCATGATTGCGCCGGTTGCAATCTGAATGATGTGCTGGCGCGAGCCGGGCACGCGAGCCTCGACGTTAAGATAATCCCCTACTGCGCACAGTTGCCGGCGCTTTGCCGCCTCCCTGACGATCTCTGCGTATTCTCGGGCATTGATCGGAGACACCGCATTGGCCGCCAGTCGCGCAAGATAGGCGCGCATGGTCATGCCATCGCCAATGTCTTCATTGGGCAGAACCCGCATCAAACTCAGGGGAGTCGCCGGGCGTCCTTCCTCGATGAGAACACAAGTCGCTTCCCAGATATTCTGATGAACGGGTTCGGAAAAATCGCGCTCGCTGACAATCCGGGCCATGTCGGCATACAGCCCGTTGTTCATGAGAACACAGCCGAGCACAGCCTGCTCGGCTTCAATTGCGACGGGGAGCAGCAAGTTGTCGCTCATGCAGCACCCCCAAACATCTGGAACCCCGACGGCGGCATGCGGAACATCACCGCGCTCGCATAATCAAAAACTGCGCACGCATCGGCGCGGTCTTCATCATAATTCGCGCCACGCGGAATATACCCAAGCGTCACAGCGCGGGCAAAGATGGCTTCCTTGGTCTTCTGACGGGCTTCCTGCCGGGCGCGCGCTGTTGCGCCTCCCTTGGTCTTCGGAGCGGCGGAAATCGCGCCAATGAAATGCTTCTTGATCGTGTTGCCATGCACCGCGCGAACATCAATTCCCCAAAGGCCAGCAACACCCCTGACAGCGCCGTGCATCTGCCCGAGAACCATGATCGTCCGCGCGTTCGATCCGCCTTGCGTCAGCTTTGACAGGAAGTCCTCGACAATCACCACGTCCGGACGCGATGCCTCGAACATGAAAAACTGATCGCGCAAGAATTTTCCAACCTCAGATAGCGCAAACTCTGCATCCTGAGTTGATTTTCGCAACTTCACCGACCCATTGCGCTCTGGCATGGAACCGGCCTCACCAATTGCGAAGCCGGTCTTTGTTGATCCGAGATCGAGCGCCAGAATGCGCATTTCAAACCCATCAATTGAGAGAATAGCTTCCGGGAGCATCGCCTGCAGATGACGATTCGGCGGGTGGCGCCGGCGGTTCACCCGCGGCCAGAGGCTTGATCCCACTTTGAAGACGCTCGATGTTTTCAGCAACCTGATCTTCGACGGCACCGACTTTATCCCTCAGAAAAGCGGGACGCAGATCGCGCTCATCATCTCCGGATGCCCCGCTGCGCGCCGCAATCGCCGCTTCAACGCTCTTGCGCGGCGTCGAGAAGAAATCGCCTTCGTCGAGGAAGCCCATTGCTTCAAGGCCGACCATCAAATCAGTCACCAGCGATGTTCGCTTGGCTGGATCCATGGCGGCAAGAGCGGCGCACAAACCGATGGCCTTGCGATGCAGGCCACTGCGATCAGCGCATTGTTTCGTGGCTTGACCCGCCATGCCGCCGTATTCAGCGGCCGATGCTTTCTGCCGCACGACTTCGGCAATATCGCGGACAAAATCAGCGGTATTGAATGACTTCACGTTGCCATCATCATCAACATTGACGGTCTTTTCAGAGATTTCGCCCTTGGGTTTGTTTTTGCTTCCTTTTAGTCTTGCCATGCTCATTTTCCTTTCATCGCGCTGCGATTTTGAGGGCTGATCTTCCACCTTCACCCCGCCAGCCGGGCTTGCGCGCCGTCGGCGGCAGGTAACAGAGACTGTGATGCGTCGAGCAATATGGCGAATCGTAATTGCCGTCACTATCCTTGCGGCGCTCGGAGCCGCAGAAAAAATCATCACGGGCGCAATCCACCAATGGATCGCCGCAGATGTATTTGCAATGATCGATCCCGGCGTTGATGAAACTGACAGGGCGCGGTTGATAAATAGGCTCAGGCACGACGACGGACAGCACAGGGCGCGGGGCGACGGTTCTTTGAACCTTCGGCGCAATCTTGCGCACGGGCTTCGGCCCTGGCGGTGTGCGCCGCGCGTTGACCCGCGCCATCCGCACCGCTTGGCCACTACTGACGGTCTTTATCCCCTTCCGATGCTTATGCCCTATAATGCTGTTGCGGGTTCGCGCAGTTCCAAACTCGCGGTTCATCGCCTCAGCAATCAGTGTCGCGCTGTAGCCTTCGCCGGCCATCTTTCGGATCATCTGGGATTCTGCCTCAGAAAGCATTTTCCATCTTGCCATCTTTCACCCCCCGCCTAAGCAAAAATAGTCCCGGCTTCCGCTGATTCCTGGACGAGTCCTATGCTTTCGCATCCCATTGATCCGCAGGTCAGCGGCGTGGTTGCCCTGCCCGCCGGGGAGGCGCAGGGTGGAGTGGATCAACAGGGCCGAACCAAAAACAACAATTACGCAGAATCGTGCGGATAAATGTCCGGACGAAGACGATAGCGAGAAACGCCGGTCACTTCCTCAATCTTGAGCACGCGAGCGACGGGAACACTTTTCCATTGATGGATGGCTTGAGACGCAATCCCAAGCAATTCAGCAAGCCTCGTGACGCCGCCGGCAATCGCGATGGCTTCGTTGAGAGCGGCGCGCTCCGGGCTCACCGGCTCAGACTGCTCCGCAGGTAATGCGGCCGCCTCGGTCTCTTCAGGATTTTCGATTGTTTCAGATGCGTCGCTCATGCTGATATGTAAGCACAGCTTTCTTGCTCGCGCAAGATGGTTGTTTAATCAAAAGCGATAAAATCAACAAGGGTTGGTAGTAGGGGGCTGGATTCGAACCAGCGATAAGCCCGTTACGAGCGGGCGGCCTTCAACCACTTGGCTACGCTACCGTGATTTGGAGCGGGCCGTGGGAATCGAACCCACCTGGAACAGCTTGGAAGGCTGACGCTCTCGCCAGACGGCCAGACCCGCGTATTTCGTAGCCCCGAGGGGCGATAGTAACTGGCGGACCGGGCTTGATTCCGGCTGTCAAGGTAGTCGTGTCCTCTATCACTCGCCACGTATGGGGCGCTAGCTTCGGCATCAACACGACATTTTGCCGTCCGCTTTCCCCCGTGGCTGCGTGTCCATCCACGCCGCCGCCAGAACTGTTTCTAGGCTGGACCACTCGCTTCCCACCCCGGTTTAGTTTTGGCTTCCGTGGTTCAACGTCCGGGAATAACCCGCCTACCACTCGCCGCCAGATCCTCACGGGCCTTAGCCTTGTCCGTCCGCCTAGAACTCGTTGCGGCTATGCCGCGAAACTTGGTTGCCAAGAGCGGATTCGAACCGCTGACCTTCAGATTATGAGCCTGACGAGCTACCAGACTGCTCCACTCGGCAAACGCAATCTATTATGGAAGCCGAGCTTTGGCAACAGGATTTTGGCGCGCTCCATAGGACTTGAACCTATAACCTTCGGGTTCGAAGCCCGATGCTCTATCCAGTTGAGCTAGGAGCGCTATGGCGGCTTGTTGCCGGTCCTGCGATAGCATTCAAGCCAGCATTTCACCGCCGCAGAGACCGGCCCAGGCACGTTATCTCCATTGATGTATCGCCATACCTGCGTGCGATCTATTCCAAGAGAATTGGCGAGCGCAGTTACCCAACCACGCTCGCCCCATATCTCGATTGCCGCAGATTTTAATTCTTCCGGTTTCATTGCGCTTCGGCTTCCAGAATGAACCGAATGACGTTTTCGCTGAAACCGTCGATATGTGACCATTTCCCGTAACCAACACCGTTCTTCGCGCTGGCCACATTGATCATGTAGCCCTTTCCGATAGGGTCCGGCAGGGCTTTACGATCGCCTTGGATATAGTGCCCAAATCGAACAAGAGGGCCGGTTGCTTGCTCATCTGTGATGACGATGAGCCGGTCGTATTTGACCTGCTCATTGATGACGGCGACGGCATCAAACAACCGCGTCCCGCCTGATTGGCTTCTGCGAATGGCGTCAATGCCTGCCATGCCACGCCTTGGCGGGATTTCGATCACTTTATCAGCAAACGAGAATATGCGCAGATCACCATGGATGATACTGGCCAGCGCCGCAGCCGCATCAGCACGGCATAGATCGCTCTTGGCCGACAATGGATCATTCATGGACGCCGACACATCAACCATCACCACAGTCTTTCCCGGCAGCGCAGGCGCGCTTGCAATCGCCTCACAAAGCGCGGTGTCGATCGCAGGCTCCATCTGCGGGCAGGCGCGAGCCGCCGCGACATAACGGAACGGGAGAACGCGCTGCGCGCCCTTCCGCGCCACGATGGCATCGCGAATCAAGCCAGTATCGCAACCAGCGTTGACCATGTTCCGCAAGTTACGCAAAAGCGCCAGATACCCAATATTGCCCTCACGGATCAAACGCTCGAACGTCTCACGCTTGTCGCCGCCGCCAGAAAGGGAAACCTCCCAAGTGTCTGGCGCCTGCAATTCGCCAGCAATAAGGCGCTTCCACAGCGCTTCGCGTTCCGCGCTGTCCGGTTTGGCATGGCACAGGAAAAGCGCATCACGGAGCTTTACGGCACCGTCTCGGTTGTATTTGGCCAACGCATATTCATCGAATTTCAGGAACGCCCGAGCAAGCCCTCGCTTCATCGCAGCAGGTATTTTGCTCTTGACCGCAGACGGAGCAACCCCATTGGCCTTCGCATGAACCGCAACCAATTCCGACAATTCATCCGCGCGCTTGATCACATTGGCAACCGCATCTTCGACGATGCGCCCGCCAGAGTGGCGAGACAGTGCCGAAACGAGCAGTAAGGGGACATGGCGAAGGTGCTGCTTCTCGCGCGCCTCGACGGCCAGGGCAGCAACCTTTTCCGGCGCGACTTCGCCAGCGAGCCGAACAATACGGGCGGCGATATCCTCGCCTTCCTCGTAAAACTCACGCTCCCACAGAAGGCACGAAAGGACAGAGCGGCGAAGTTGCTGCTCTGCATTGATGCGCTTTGCCGGCGCACCTTCAAAAGTCACTTGGTCATAGGCTGATTTTACATTGATTCGCATCTGAGCCTCCATTTGGGCTCGTGGCGGCATCATAGCAGAGAGGCGGAACAGGCGACTTCGGAACGTAGGTGCTCTACCCCTGAGCTACCGGACTTGCGCCCGAGTTGGATTCGAACCAACGACCACCCGCTCCAGATGCGAAGTAACCGAAATCTACGCCAACCCCTCTGTTATAATGCTCGGGAACAAACGATCACGGTATTTTTCATGAAGTAACCGTGCTCTACGCCACAAGCAAATTCTGTATCTCATATCATGTTGCAGATTGCAACAGTTATTTTGCGCATCAGTTGTCATGATTCTCCGGATCGAAGCCTAGATGTTTGTGCTTTCCGACGCTGCTTTGCTGTCATCTTCATCCAGACCCAACCCTCTTATCCTGTCAATCTGCTGTTTTAACCCAACGACTCTGTTCTTCCTAAACCCTTGTTTTCAATCCTCATGGAACCGGTTCAGATCACGTATCTGCCATAAGACCCCCTACCCCTTACGGCCAAGCCGTAGAGGCGGGAGGATCGTTATGGCGCTCATGGAACTCGGACGAGTCACTGTAGAGCTGCCCCCCCGCCTCTCGGTCAGGGAATTCCTCAGTTTCGGGCGGCACCGTAGGACTTTCGACCCCCGCGCCTACTGCTTCACCCGCCCGGAATTGCACCGGGTCGCAGTTATTTCGTGACGGAGGGTTGAAGCAGGCGCGGTAATGCGGTATTAACTACCGCAAGACGGGGTCGCCAAAACTGACCGTCGAACGCCTCGGAGCCGGGAAACCGATCCGGGGCGTTTCTCTTTGTGATCCAATCGGGCTGGAATTGCAAGAAGAATTATTTTCCGTCAAGGTCAGCTTACATTTCCAGTTGACAGTCTTTGAAAGTGATGCTTACACTTGTGCATTCCAACACCAGCACGAGGGCGCACGGTATGGACGAGGCGGAAATTCAATCAGCAGCAGGCAAATCGCTCTCCGGCGTGATCGAGCAAGGCGCACAGCTTTACAAGCGCGAGCGGATGCTATGGCGTTTGTCTGAAAGATATTCAGACCCTTCAGTATTCCGCACGACGCCGGAACCGCAGCTTACCCGCAATATCATCGCTGATCTTGAGCGCTGGATTGCCGGCGAACTCAACCGGCGCGGCAGTTGGGCGTTCGACGCCAACCGGCTCATTGGCCTGCGGCAAGCCCTGCTGGCCGAACAAAGGCATCTTGCCGAACTGGAGGGGCCGAAATGATCAGACGCCAGCCGGACGACCCGGGATCAATGCCAGCGCGCTACCATCCGCCGGGCGGCTCACAGGCCTACCGGCCATATGCTGATCGGGAGCGCTCCGGGAGCGTGCTGGGCGGCATCCTCATGTGCTGGCTGTATTGCCTTCTGGGCTTTGTCTGCGGCGCTGCCATGGTTCTGTTCTCGATTGGAGCATTCGAATGAATATTCCCGAAACTACTTCCCGAGACCTTGCAATGGCCATGGCCGATCTTGCGAAGGCGACAAAATGGGCGATCGATGCGCACATGGATTGCGCCACGGGGCTGGAAAAGTCGCTGCGTATCGACCTGAAATTTGCGATCTCCGACGCGGAAAAGGCGCTCGACAAATTGCGGCTGGTTCAATCTTGTCTTGGGGAGGTTTTGCCGTGAGCAAAGATATGCGCGCCGGCATCAGCGGCTTTGCCAACACGCTATCGAACGAATTGCTTGTGTCTCGAATGGTTGCGGAACTGCGCCAATACCAGTGCGGAGACATGCCAGCAATCGGCTTAACGGCGCTCCGGCGCTGCGGCGATTTCTCTGAAACTGAGATTGATAAGTTTGGCCGCGAGGCCATGCGGACACTTGCAGAACTTCGCAAGTCGGAAAGGCGAGCAAAACCATGAAAACGCTCGACGCGCAGCACAGCGAATTGAAGGCCCGTATTGAGCGCCTTCGCCAACAAGGCAGGCGCGTCGGGCTTCTTGAACTGCAATTGCGTGAACTCACGCACAGGATTCTCCGGCGCGATCTGCGCAAACAAAAGAGGGCAGCATGAGCAAAGACCAATGGGCATACTGGCGCGCAGCGCTGAATGGGCTTTTCATTGATTACAAAAAGGGCGATATCCCGTCGGGGTATTTTAAGAATGCGAATTGGGCGCCATCTGGCAAGAATGACGGCAAGCGGGTGAAGGTTCTCGAAGCCGTTGCATTCTGGCGCACCGAAGATGGTTCTCTGGCCTGCTGGCGGTCATCACAATGGAAAGCGCCGACGGACGCAGACGCCATCGAAGACCTGTTTGCATCATGCAGCAAGTCGCCAATCTCATTCGAAACCTTCATGGCGGTGAAGGACAGCGGCGTGTGGCCGGATGCCGTCGAGCCGCCCGCAGCCAGCATTGGCGACAACAGCGCAGGCATGAGCGAGGATGAGCGTATAGCCGCCGAGATCAAAGACCTGTCCGAACAGTTCGATTCATGGCTGGAAAAAATCGGCAAGATCGAGACACAGGAGCAAGCCGATAAGGCCGCCAATTACGCCGAGGAATTTTCCAAACTGGAAAAGGAAGCGACGGCAGCTCACAAGACGGAAAAAGATCCGTTCCTCGAAGGCGGGAAAGCCGTTGATGCCAAGTGGAAACCCCTTGCCGCGAAAGCCGGTGAAGGAAAAAGCGCGGCGAAATCTGCACTTACGCCGTTCCTCGACGAGCAAGATCGTTTGCGGCTTGAAGCTGAGGCCAAAAAACGAGCGCTTGATGAAGAACACCGGAAAGCCAAAGCAAAAGCAGCGATGGCTGGCGCTCCCCCGCCGCCCGCGCCCAAACCTGCACCCGTCCCGCCAGTTCGCACCAGCGCTGGATCAGGCCGCAAGACCGCCCTCAAGACATACAAGGTGACTGAGGTCACTGACCTGCCCGCACTGGCGGCATATCTGGCCACGATGGAAACGCCGCCAGTTGAATTTATCGAAGCCTGCCAGAAGGCAGCAGCGCGCTTGCTGACGGCTGGAGCGACGGTTCCTGGCGCAACGCAACGCGATGAAAAGAGGGCGGCATAATCATGAAAACCAAGACAATCAAAAAGGTTCTGCAGGCCAAGATTAATGATTGGCTTGGATCAATTGAAGATGACGCAGTTCGCGATCTGGCCAAGAAGAATACGATCGTCACCGGCGGCTGCATTGCATCGATGCTATTGAAAGAGCCGGTCAATGACTTTGACCTGTATTTTGCCAACAAGGAAACTGCGATTGCCGTGGCGAAGTATTATGTTGCGCGATTTTCATCGAAGAACAAGGCGGGGATCGATGTGCCAATCTTTGTCGAGGACAAGGAAGGCCGTATTCGGATTGTTGTGAAGTCTGCTGGCATAGCCAGCGAGGAAGGTGCGACAACACCATATGAATATTTCGAAAGTCGCCCTGCAGACGAGGCTGAGAACTATATCGGCGAAGTCCTTGGGGACTCTGGCGACATCGAAGAGGCTCTTGAAGAGACAACGAATGCCGCCCTAGTTGTTGAAGATGGTCCAAAATACCACCCTATATTTTTGTCCACGAATGCAATCACATTGAGCCACAAGGTCCAGATCGTTCTCAGGTTTTATGGCAATGCTGACCAAATCCACGAGAACTACGATTTTGTTCATTGCACAAACTATTGGACAAACGAGAGCGGCGAACTCGTGTTGCGCCAACCGGCTCTGGAGTCATTGCTCGCACGCGATCTGCGATACGTCGGCAGCAAGTATCCGATATGCTCTGTTATCAGGTTGCGAAAATTCATCAAACGAGGCTGGACCATAAACGCGGGCCAAATACTCAAAATGATGCTCCAGATCAGCGAACTTGATTTGAAGGATCACGAAGTTTTGCAAGACCAACTCACCGGCGTTGACGCCGCATATTTTGTCCAGCTTGTGTCGAGCATCCGCGAGAAAGACCCGGCCAAAGTCGACAGCGCCTATCTTGTCGAAATCATCAATAGAATGTTCTGAAGGAGGCATGAACAATGAACGCACCATCAAAAAGCACCGCCGTTGCAACAGCGCAGCCGGTCAAGTCTGTTGTCCTGTCTATGGCTGATCGTTATGGGATGGACAGCCGGAATTTTGAACGGACTGTCCGCGCCATATGTCTGCCGCCAGATAAGAAAACTGGAAGGGAGGCGACAAACGAGGAATTTGCAGCATTCCTGCTGGTTGCCAGACAATATTCCCTCAACCCTCTGCTGAAAGAAATCTACGGTTTCATGTCGCAGGGTGGCGGAATTGTCCCCATCGTTTCAATTGATGGCTGGATGAACCTCATCAATAGCCATCCTCAGATGGATGGTATGGTCTTCAGCGAAGTTATGGATGGCGTCAAGCTGGTGTCTACAACCTGCACAATTTACCGCAAGGATCGGGCAAAGCCCACTGTTGTCACGGAATATTACGAGGAATGCAGGCGCGACACTGTTCCTTGGAAAATGAAGCACCGCATGCTGCGCCACAAATCTGCGATTCAGTGCGCCCGATATGCGTTCGGCTTTGCCGGGATTTATGACGAGGACGAGGGCGAGAAGATCGCGCAGGCGGCCGTTGCATTGGAGCCGCCCGCCCCGCCACCACCGCCGCCAGAGATCGCGCCGGAAAACGATGTGATTGACACCACATACACCGAACATGCGCCGCCCGAGCCTCCCGCCGAGGCAGCGCATCAGGCCGGGGACAATGCGCCCTCCAATTTGTCCCCGGCCGCCACCAATCCAGAAGACTTCGATTCCGAGAAGATCGTTTCCGACTTCGAGGCTGCGGTTACCGGCGCCAGCGAATCCCTGCTTGATGATCTGCGCGACGACGTGTTCGCCAAGATCGAGGGCATGGACATGCCACGCGCATTCCGCACGAGGATCCAGAACGCCTACGAGAACGCCCTGCAAAAGCTCCAGCCGCCGGAGCCGCCGGCGAACGAACAGCCGGAACCGCCAGCGCCCGCACCGGAACCGGAGCCCGCGCGTCAGGAAGTTGGCGACGACGGCTTTCCCGACACCACGCCGCAGGAATCCGAGGACGTGCAGCTTGCTGCCGTCCAGAAGGACCATGCCGCAATGGTGCGCCAGCTCGCCCGGCAGAAAGCGCGTAAGGGCATATCGTTCTGGAAGCGCTGGAAGGGCGGGCTCAAGCCGGATGAACTGGAGATCGTCGAAGCAATGGTCGAATACTCGGACGGAACCTTGCAGGCGTGGGCGAAGCGCGCCGATGCTGCGCGGCCGAAGGATGACTTCTGATGCGAGCCCGGCTGCCCGTCGCAATTGCAAAATGGAAAGGCGGGCGGCTGGAACTGGCATCGCGGAATGACGCCGAGATGATGGCTGAGATTCCTGACGGGACAATCGTCGAGATTTTCCACCATCGCGAACGCAGCGAAGCGCAGAACAGATACCTGCATGCGCTTCTTGGCCGGTTTTGCGAGAATCAGGCCGGTGACATTGACCCAGAAGCCATCAAGGAATCCGTCAAAGCCAAGCATGGATGGATTTGGGGGTATCGGGTTGACGATCGAGGGCGCACCACGATCATCATGGTTTCAACGGCTGATATGTCCGTTGATGAAATGAAGATGTTCATTGAACAGTGCCTGCAATACATGGCCGAGATCAACCCGGACTTTAACTTTACCGTGCTTCGCAAGGAAGCGAAGGCAGACAGCAAGAGGACAAGGCGGTGAAAAGCGACTTGATCGACATCAAGGTGAAACTTCATCACGAGACGGCAAAGGCCATTCTCGTGAGCGATGACGGAGACCTTCAGCGCGCGGTGTGGATTGCCAAGAGCCAATGCGAGATTGAAGCAAAAGGCGCATATCACGAATTGACGCTGCCTGAATGGCTGGCGAAGGAGAAGGGGCTTGTATGATGGATGGCGATCGATGCCAACAATTGCATGGGCATTCTAAGTCAGAAGTAGCAACGAGATATTTTTGAGGCATCATGCTGAGAAAACCTGTGATGATCAGATTGACCCCGGAAGAACGAGCGTCACTTGGGAACGGTGTCATTGCGTTTAGTTTCAGGCCAACGGGAGGGACAATTGACATACACGCCCATCTCGCGGACCGAACAGAATGGTATGGATCACGGTTAATAGTTCAAATCCCGAATAGGATATGGGACGAAGCATTGAGGCAGTTGTCAGGAATCACCGGACAACTGATGAAAGGGGCCCGTGATGAAAAGTGATCTGGTCGACGTGGAAGTGGAACTGCATCACGAGACGGCCGGTGCTGTTCTCGTGAGCGATACCGGCGAATTGAAACGCGCGGTGTGGATCCCGAAAAGCCAATGCGAGATCGAGCCGAAAGGCGCACTTCACATTCTGACGTTGCCGCAATGGCTGGCGCAGGAAAGGGGTTTAATATGATGCCTCCATCAATCACGCAATATACACCAACATCGATGTACCGGATTCGCAGAACATGGCGTGGCCGCGCTGTTCTGCAACGGAAATATAATCTCGCCCGATACACTGTTGACCCATCGAGAGCAAACCCAGTAGGATCATGCTGGCGGGATGTGCTTTTCGATGAGCAGTGCCATGAGGGTACATGCTTCACCCTGAATACAGGAACCAAATGACCCGCCTGCCAACCCGAAAGCACATGCCTTTGAGCGTCAAACTTGACGCCTGTCTCGACATGCTCGGGATGCTTGGAGATCCGATTCAGTGGGATCACGACCCGCCGCTAGGGATGCGTGAGCAAGTGAAAGACGACGCCGGAAATGTGATCGGATACATTCCAGATGAAAACGATCCTCGCTATATCCGGCCAATGCTGACAGAAGCCCATGCGGTTAAAACCAACGGCAAGGCGCATGTGAAGATCGGCGCGGACAAACACGAGATCGCCAGAGCAAAGCGGCTATCTGATGCCCATGCCATGCTGGCTGAAGTGAACAAGGATCGTGCAGCAGCGCGGGAACGCAAGCGCCAGGAGAAACGCAAATGGCCAAAGCAGAAGTTCAAAAGGAGAGCAACATGATTGACAAAAGCAAACTGGTCGTAGGCGCGCGGGTAAAGCTGTGCGATGCGGAAATCATATCCAAGCAACATGACAGCTTATTTGTTTCGTTTGATGATCGTAGATCGATGTCGATACCTTTGTGGGCCGTCGCAGAGATACTTCCCCCTTCCATTGAAGTGGGGGATGTTGTGGCTATCATACCAGAGATTAAAACTGGGCAAGACATTATTGACTACAAAGTAATGGCAATTGATCCGCCAAGAGAAACGGATTTCCCAGCATTCTGGTTAAAGAGTTTAATAGGCGGTTATAAAACAGAGATGTGGGGACGTTTAACCCTCATCCGCAAAGGCACAAAGCCATGACCCGCGAAGAACTGATTGCGAAGCTGAAAGAGGCGAAGGGGCCGGATCGGGAGTTGGATATAGAGATCAGCTTTTTAATGAAATACCCTATCAAGCTGAACATCTGGAAAGATGGATGGGGAGTTAATTATGTGGGGAAAACCTATTGTTCCGCATCAGATGGCGGCACTGCCAAAGGCAAATCTCCACGACAGATGCACAAGGATGCTGTGGATTGCGTGATGGGCTTTCTCGTGCGCCCTGGAATCACAAATCTGACTGAATCCATCGACGCCGCCGTTGCCCTTATCAAGCGCGTGAGGCCGGACGTAAACTGCATCGGGTTCGATGAAAGGCCAAACGGCGCGACAGCTTATGTATCCCTGAATTGCGTCCCTGCTGGCGTTAATGCGTGGATGAAAGAGGCAGATGGCGCAACACCCGCCATTGCTTTTTGCATTGCGCTTCTTGAAAGCATGAGCGGTGCAACGCCCGGCGCAATGGCCGACACATCACCAGAAGCCGCCATGCGCAGGCTGGGGATGGATCCAGATGATCCGCAGAATTAGGAGAGAGAAATGACTTTCAACTATCAAGGCATGTGGTCGCGACTGAATGGAACAATCATGCGCCTTCATGCAGAAGGAAAGGACGTTCCAGAGATAGAGGAATTGCTTAAGATGGAGGGGCCTTATGGACCCTGGAAAACTCCAGATGGATGGCTTTCCGGACCTAGTCTTACCCGAGGAATGCTCCGATTTATCATCAAGCGCAATAATGGAACTTGGGTGAACCCAAACCACAAAAAGAAAAAGTCACCCCATGAAGAAGCGACACAAAAAATAAGCGGTAAACATAAAAACCCCGGCGCATTTCATTACTCTGAATCTGGAATGACATTGCGCGATTGGTTCGCAGGCCAAGCGTTGATTGCGCACGTCACGTTTTCGATCAGTGTCAATGCACCGTACTCAGAAATAGCACATGAATGTTATTGTATTGCAGACGCTATGTTGGAAGCGCGCAGGCCGCCTGCTTGATGGCGTTGAACACGATGGCTTTCCAACATCCCCAGGCGAGCGATTCTAACCCCCACCACAGAAAGGACAAGATAATGACCAAATACATATGCCACATTAACCCGAACTGCAGTCAATGGAATGTGCCAGCCGACACGGGCGGCTGCATGTGCGCCAAGCCAGCGCATGAGCAAAATGCTCTGAAGAACATCAAGGCGATGGCCGACTGGCGCGAGTTGCAGCGCATTGGAGACACGCTCGAATCTGAACTGGCATTCGAGCTTGCGAAGGCTTATCCGTCCGGCAAACGGCTGGCGCGCATTGGGCAATTGCAACAGGAGATCAGGGGGTGATGACGGACGCAGTTGAGACAGACGAAAGTGGTTACTTGGTTGACAGGGGCTTGCTGGCGCAAGCCGTCGCTGACCCTTTGCTCACCAGAAACGCAATCGCCCTTTTAGTTATCGCAAAACGTGGCGAGTTGAGCCCCGAGATTGATCAGTGGGCAAGTTTGGTGATTGAAAGGGTATTGAACAATTTGTCCAAAAGGGGGAGTCATGATCAAATTTAGAGCACCCGCCATCTTCGCCGCGACCATCGCATTCATTGGGGTTGCGGCTTCCTTCGCCTATGCCATGTCGCCATCAGAGTTCTTTGCCCGTGACAGGGCGCAGAACTGGACCGGCAGCCTCTATACAGCGCACCTGAAACCAGCGCGCCAGCAACGCAGGGGCAAGCACACAGCCCGCGTGAACGATCTCCCGCGCATCCTGAAGGTCACGCGCAAGATGGGCATTCCTGACCGGCTGGCGGCCCGTGTGTGCAGGGTTGAAAGTTCATGCAAGATCAACGGACGTCCCGGCCCCAAAACCCGCCACGGCCGCCACGTAGGGGCTTACCAGACCCGCCCGAACGTCGCTGCCCGCTTCGGCTACAACCGCCGCCAGCACGGCCCGCTGATTGGAGAAGTGGCATTGCATTTCGGTGCGGCTCACTTGGCGGATTGCTACAAGCGCGCCAGAGGCAATGAAGCGCTCGCTGCCCGTTGCCATGTGGCTGGCCCCGGAGCAATCGGCAGGCGCTTGAATGCCGGCGCAGAGCGCTATGCGCAGCGCTACACCAGACAGGTTCAAGTCGCATGGGCCGGCAGCCTGCGATAAGCAAAACGGCCAGCCTGTGAAAGGCTGGCCGCGCTTGCTTTGCCATGGCGGGGCGTCATCCCTCCTTTCACGACGCCCACGCCGAGACGGCAGTCGGGACAATTGGTTTGATCAATTCAAGCATTGCATCTGCGTACACGCGAATTTCATATTGCGCGTGAGCATCGCACCTGAGCGTTAGGAACTTGAGCAAATTCAGCAAATCGACCTTTGCAAACATGTGGCTGTAAGTTGAAACCGGTAACACCGATCGCGCGAGTTCACGCGGCCACCCAGCCGCCAATAGGCGGCGATATTGGACAAAAGCATCTTCGCAGGCAAATCGAAGGTCTTCGACTTCCATCTTGCGCTCTTGTGATGCTTCGGATGCGCCAATGACGCGCGCCTGTTTGCTGCTGGCGCTTTGCTCGCCAATCAGTGCAGAGTCGGGCAAATAAAATTCTTCCGGAAGTTCACGATACCGCGCCGACAATTCGTTATAGCTCCATGTCCGATGCCGATGCCATTGACGGAAAACGAATATTGGTGCCTTGACTTCGAACTGGAACACAACAGCCTCAAAGGGCGTAGTGTGCTTGTTCTTCCAAAGGTAACGGATCAGTCTGTCATCTGATCCGCTGTCCTCGCCAGCCCGCCACGCGGCGTCATAACTGACACGCGCAGCGCGGACGATAGACAGATCATTCCCCATGCTTTCAACAAGCCGCACAAAGCCGTGGTCCAGAACATCAATCTTTTGCATTCGGCTTCTCCAAGTTAGCAATTTCACGATCCAGATACCACCTGGCTTTTTTCAAATCCTGCACGATGGCGTCTTTCTTGCCCGCGCGGGAAATATATTTGACGGTGTTCCCGAGGCAAAACCCGAGTCCCCATGCCTCAATCACTTTGATAGCTTCGTATGGATCGTCTTTGCCGCCATAGTGCGCAGGATGATTAACAGCATCGCTCATAAAATTCTCCTATTGTTCTGGGCCGCTGTCGCAAGCCCCATTCCACGCGCCAGACTGCATTAGCGTTTCTCTAATAATTTGGTCGCCCCAAGGCTTCTCAGATAACCCATAAATATACTTATGAGCATTTCGGAGAAGCCCGCACCAGTGCCGTCCATGTTCTTCCTCAAGCGCCGGGCACGGCCCTTCTCTGGCCCCAATCAAATCGCGGGCAATTGGACAAGGTGCAATCTTGCAGCATAATCCGCAGCCATTACACGGCTGGCCAAATTCAGGCTTAATCAGGTCAACCACCTTCGCCTCCGTTGTTTTGGCTTCACCACGATATGTGAAGCTGCGCCCCTGTGTCACTTTCAAGCAAGTCCACCAATTCCAAGTATCTTTCTGGCCCCTGCGGCCAAGATGCTTTCCGTATTTCATGCCGCCACACATCAAAGTCGCGAGGGCGGCCATCCCTCAATTTCAATTCGGCGTTGACCATATGGGCGAATTGCAAGTCGCCATGCACGCGCACGTAATCCCACGCATTGTGGTCTTCCCCGGCGGCGTCATAGACGCAGATATGAACCCCCATGAAATTCTCCTTTTATAGATACCAACTCACACAGACCTCACGGCCTTGCTCGTCGTAAGTGACCTCGCACCACGCCCAAACAGAGAGTGTCGTCGCTGACGTGTTGATCTCCCGCCAGACCATAACTTTTCGCATAACCGCTCCGTTGTTGTTAGACCGCGCAATAGCGACCATCGCCGCGCCGGTTCAATTCCGCGTGGATATCCTCTATCCAGTAGCCATCAGACTGTAAGCCGTCGTCGGCGGTATCCCAGAGCGTTCGCAGTTCACTGAGTGTGAAACCTCGAAGCTCCGCCTGCGCCCGCTCTCTGTCTTGCCGATGGCCGCTCACAGTTGTGCGCGGCTCAAACCTGATGACCTCGCCCATCGCATTCGTCTCCTATTCTGACGCCAAGAATTTCGGGTATTTCATAATATCGCTCATATGAGAATCTCCTGCTTAGGTTTCGGCGCGGGCATTTCAATCAGCAAGTCTGGCTGCTTTAGCGCGTCTGATATGCGGCGGCAGGCAATGTCAAAATATTTAGCCTCACGCTCTATCCCATAGAACGCCTTGCCCTTCTTGACCGCTGCAACGCCGGTTGTGCCTGAGCCCATGAAAGGATCTAGGATTGTGCCAACGTCAGCAGGAAGCTGGTCTATGCACCATTTCATGACTTCTATGGGTTTCTGTGTTGGATGCTCCCGCCCGTCTTGTAACGCTTGCGGGCGTGTATAAGTCATAATCCTCGCAGCCTTCTTTTGGCTACTCCAAGCCATCTCAAAATCAGCTAAGCTAAAACGCTGCCCCTTATCCCAAATCAACCATTGCATTGTTGGAGGAATAAAATCTGTAAAATAATTTCCACCCCAAATGATTTGAACATTTGATTTTGCTAAAATAAGGTCAAATGCTATACGCTCTGGGCGGTCATTATCCCAATCAAAATCACCGTAATCCTTCCATCTATTTGCGTCTAAACCGCCGTTCCCGTCGCCTTTTCCCTTCATCAACGCACCATAGCCAATCCCATAAGGCGGGTCGGTCACACATGCGTCGAACTCGCCAAGCGTCGGCAGCAGTTCAAGCATATCAGCCTGCCAGACCTCGACGCCTTCCGCCAATGTTTCATGCCGCACGTAGGTCATTCCGGCTTCCTTTCCGGGCAATCACAAAGCCATTCCATCATCACAGCCCAACGCCCGTGGCTTCCCGGCATGGGCGCATCCTTGTATCGCCAAAACCAGCCAGCACGCTCCCAATCGTTGATGCGTTCAATCCTGACGTATCGGAAAACCCGGATGCGGCTCATATCGTCAATTCCCCTTTGTCGATCCTGGACTGGATTTTGCGAACAGCGTGTAGAACTGATGTGTGGTCGATCCATTTTCAAGCCCGGTCAAATAGACGGCCAGCAATGCCTCTTGAAACGTCGCACCAGAATTGGACGCGCACATAAAAACATCAATGGCAAGCGCGCCTAAGCACTCTTTGGCTTCAATCCCGACAGTCACCCTATCGAGGCTGCGCGGCTTCATGCCACGTCGCATCAAACGAAAATCAAATTCTTCGACGTGTTTTCTCATCGCCGGAACGCTCCCGCAAACCATAACACTATAGCGACATAGACAACGCCGCCTCCTATTATAGCGCCCGCAATCACGGCCAAGGCTATCCACATTTCACGGCTCCTTATCGTTTGGGTGCCCGGCCAGCGCCAACATTGCGCGGGCCAAGTTCTTTATACACGCTTGCCTTGTTCCAGCCTGTCATGGCTGCAATAGCGTCTTGGTAGCGGGGAAACCGCCTTGCATCACACCAAAGGCGCAACGCTTCGACTTTTGGCATTCTGCCTTTCAACCGAGCCTTGACCGAATTTGCTTGCATGGCCTGTGCGTCTTTCATGCGGACTGCGCCGTGCATCCTGGACAAAGCCCGGCTGACCATCTGCGCGCCCTTGCCTTTGCCAGTGCGCTCGCCGCTGCTTAGTTCATAGACTTCCGCGCCTTGGCTTTGAACCCATTCGATGGCAGCGGCAATCGCGCCGTGCGCCGCCGTGATTGAGACGGCGTCTGTGAAATCGCGCACGCTGTTGACCGCCAGCAATTCACCGGGCCGCAGCGTCCAGTCAGGGGCCGCGATGTTCTGTCCCGCAACGTCGCCGCACTTCACATGCTGCTTTGGCAGGGCCGCAGCCTTCATTATGGCGTGCTGGTCAGCAGCCTTGGCGACGTATGCGCGTGCAAATTTCAATTTCATTATTGCGTCATCCCGAAAAGTTTCAGGAATATTTCTTTACGCCATCTTGCATATTTCGTCAACGTGTGATTTTATGCTGCGAATAGGCGCGTAGCTCAACTGGCAGAGCGTCGGCTTTTGACGCCGAAGGTTGCTGGTTCAAGTCCAGCCGCGCTTGCCAGAGAAAGGCCGGGAAAATGAATACGCTTGACGCACCTATGGGACCAAATGATGCGGATGCATCCACAGTCAGAGATTACCTTAAAGCATTATTGTCCACGCTGTGGACTGAGGATGAGGGGTTCTCTGGGAAGCGCCCGTTCGGCAATAGCGGATGGAAATACGAGGTGTATGGGGCATTGGTTAAGGCCGGTCTGGTCAAAGGGAGCCTCGATGATGAAGGCTATGTCAATAGCTGTGATAACAGTGCCGCAGACGCCATGATCCAGAATGCCATCTCTGATTTATTCAAACCATCGTGAAAGGCCGCGAAAATGACATTGCCAAAAGGGCACACAGAACTGAGCCGTGACACACGCCCAATCGCCGCAGTATGGTTCGAGCGTGGTGAGGGTGGTTGGCGTGTTGACGATAATGGATGCGCCAAAATAGAAGCCTATGACGAAAACGGGTCAATGGCGAATGTCCCATGGGTTGCAATTTATAATCATGACGGCGTTATCGTTTCCCGCATCCCAGCGGGGATGCTATCAATCGTTTACGAATGACAGAAAAGGCCGGGATTTTGTCTCGCTTGAAGCCATTCAGATGCCCATGGTGCAGTAAATCTTTCGCTACAGAAGCGGGAGAGCTACACCACCGGCGCGATGTTCATGAGATACCCGGCGCTGACTTCGGGCGAGAGTTTTGCATTAACGGCGTTCACGATATCCGTGTCTTGTGGCGTTGCCCGTCTGGGAATATTGAGTATGCAAAATGCGCGCACTGTCAGGTTCGATTTAATCGAAAAATTGAGTTCGTTGAATGGAAGTGTGAGACTTAACATGAAAGGCCCCATCATGGACTGGCAACCGATTGAAACAGCGCCGAAGGACGGCAGATATTTGTTCCTTGGAAGGTTCAAGGAAGATAACCACAACGACTATATCTGCATTGGGCATTACAGCCCCGGCGACGAACCGGATATTCCAGACGAATGGTGGGACGATCAGTTGGATGATGGCTGCACGCCGACGCATTGGCTACCGTTTCAACCACCGAAATCAGAATGAAGGGCCGGATTGAAATGACACAAGTCAGACAAGACCTCCTGAAATATTTGCAGTATGTCGAGAACGCAAAAGTCGCCACCATCGAAAATTTTGATGAGGACTGGGAGCCCGTCGGGCCGATGGTGAGAGGTGAATTGATGCCTGCGCTTATCGCGGTATCTGAAACTGGCGCGCTGCATTTGACCGAAGCCGGGCGCGCAGCCATTCAACCCCAAACATAAGGCCGGGAAAATGAGTCTTGAGAAGATGCGCGCCGAATATGATGCACTACCGCAATGGGCGCGCCATATGGTTGACGCTTTGATGCACTGCAATTCTCATGGCACAGGATCGGGCGACGACTTGCTGGCGCATTATTCAGAAAGTGAACGTCGCCAAATGACGGTGGTCAACATAGTGCTGGAAGGTAGCGAGGCTTTAGGTAAGTGGCTTGATGCATTTTATAATGCGAAGGAGTTGGGCGACGCTATGACTGTTCCGTATCCACCCCCGCAGCCGCCATCACATAGCGAGGCCACCACCACAAATATTGTTGAGATTGTTTCAGCCGATGAGGAAAACGCATTTGATCAGCCTTGCCATTATGGCCACCGCGTTGATGGTCATGCGGTCTACTGCCATTTTGATCAGTGGCCTAAATCCCCTCGAAAGTGTCGCCGGACTTGGTATACGGGAGGCAGAATACGAGATGAGGATTGCGCGGGATTTTATCCAAATAAATCCTTTACTAATAAACCCTAAACATAAGGCCCCATCATGGAACCCGATGCTGAAGTGGACATCGTGAATAAGTTCTTTCGCTCACACTACCCATCAAATATTGATCGTGATAATTTCTCTCTGCAAAATTGTGGGAGGGGGTATGGCTTGTCTTATAATGACAAAACCGTGTCTAATATCTTCCCTGAAATTATTTGTGCAGATGGGTTGCGACTTAGCGTACAGGGGCATTTCGGCGCGTATTGCGCTCCGCGCGACGATTTTGCTGAAAACTATTTTGAAGTTGAAATCCTTGGGCCAAAACGCGCAGACCCACTACTTGCTCCGTATGAAAGAGAATGTAATTCAGTCGGTGAAGAAATGATTTATCCTTATGTCCCCATCGATGTTGCTTGTGCAGTAATCCTGTCACACGGCGGGATCGAATAGAAAGGCCGAATCGAAATGACAAGATGGCTTCAAGACAACCCACGAGAACTTGTCCGCGAGCTTCGCACAAGCGCGGCCAGCGCCGACCTTCGTGAAATGCTGCCCGCAGATAAGATGCGGGCGTTGGCCTACGCGGCGGCAGATATGATCGAGCGTGATGTCGTTCGCGTTGAAAATACTCGGCCCCTGCACTACTCACGATCTGACAGGTGGCGTGATGATCTGCGCTGCATACGCGGGCAAGCGGTTGTCTTACGATCAGTCACACCGTCGTGAAATGCCCGGAAAAATGCGAACACGCTTTGACAAGAAAACGCAGGAAGCGGGCGAACAGTCTTTCGATAATAACCGAGAGGCTCACATTCTGCTCGACCTGATCGACGCCGAATTTCGCAGCGATCCGTCAAGCACTCAATGTTTTGATCTGCGTATCGTGGAACGAGTCCGGAAATGCGTCGAGGACCGGAAGCGGATCAGAAATAACTTGCCGTTCGACTTCGACTAACCCAAACATAAGGCCCCAATGAGCGACGCCGATAACAAAAAACCGTGGATGGACAGCTACGAATACGCTGAATACATGATGGCGCGCATTGAAGAGGAAAAGAAAAAGGAAATTGCAATGGCTACGCAACAATTCTGTGAGTGGCGTCCATATCGTTTTTTCCCGTGGGTGGAATGGCGAAGCTGGGAAGCTATCGGCCAGACAGGCGCGCCGCTGGGAATTTATGGGATAGAGCGCCGCTGGCGCAAATCAACTTAAAGGGCCAATCATGGAAACGCGCGAACTTATGCCGCTCAATGGAGATGAAGCCGTTGCAATCATCAATCGCACGCATCGCTATGTTGAGATGAAGCTTGGGATCCGGGTTTATGGTCGCAGGTTAAATGAAAGGCCTGGAAAATGAGCAGAGAGTTTGGAAGCTATAGTCCCGGGTATTTCGACGCGCAGGTAGAAAACCACGCTGACGATTTGAAGCACGGTCGCGACGCGCTGACAAGGATATGGGCTGAGTTTTTCGCCGCGTTCATGCCGGTTGCTTCAAGTATCTGCGCCAGCGAAGCAGGTGATAGCGGTCAAGATGATGCAATCATGGAAACAATCAAGCAAATGCCCGCGATTAAAGAAGCCATAAAAAATGTTGAAACCTACATCCGTCCGTTTGAAGGCGTGGCCAGGGCGGCAGTCAGAGCGCACATCAAGAACCCCAAATGAAAGGCCGGATTGAAATGCCATGTTCCGATTGCAAGTTCTGGAAACCACACGAGCACTATGACGTGCCGCCAGGAACGAGAGAATGCACACGCGCTGTTCGAGCGTGGGAAGCCACTGACTGGTCAGACGGGGATGACGATGGCCTCGTGCTTCGGCCAGAGTTCAAAGACCGTAAAATGTTTACCAGAGACGGCTCTGAGTATGTTGCATATCTGCTGACAATGCCGGACTTCCATTGCTCCGAGCATCAACCGTCATGAAAGGCCCAAACGCAAAAAGCGCCCCAGCCTGCCAAAGCAGAACCGGGGCGCAAGTCGAGGGAGGCAGTTCAACGGGACGCAAGAACCGCATGGCATTCCCGAAAGATGCGTGAGCGGCAAAGGCGTCAAACCAGCGGCGGGATAGCGCTCGCTGACTTCAGGGCCTTCCCTGAAGCTCTTTATTCGTTCGGGCGCCGTCGCTGCGCAT
>Ga0172380_10001968_pt1 | contig 33763 bp, 32 predicted proteins | sample Leawe162metaG_FD_119747 | JGI IMG/M metagenome (GOLD analysis project Ga0172380, IMG submission 119747) | Leachate microbial communities from a municipal landfill in Southern Ontario, Canada - Leachate well 162 metaG | ecosystem: Engineered > Solid waste > Landfill > Unclassified | place... | reverse complement strand
GTCATCGGCCTGTTCATGAAGAACTGGGAAGACGACGACGATGACGAGTACTGTTCGTCGCGCCAGGACCTGATCGACGTCGCGTCCGTCTGTGACGTCATCGGCATCGAACTCCAGGTGGTGAATTTTTCAGCGCAATACAAGGAGCGCGTGTTTGCCGAATTTCTGCGCGAATACCAGGCGGGGCGAACCCCCAATCCCGACGTGCTGTGCAACGCCGAGATCAAGTTCAAGGCCTTCCTCGAGCACGCCCTGGCCTTGGGCGCCGAGCGTATCGCCACCGGCCACTACGCCCAGCTACGCGCAGTGGACGGCAAGATCCAACTCCTCAAGGGGGAAGACGGCAACAAGGACCAGAGCTACTTTCTCTATCGCCTTGGCCAGGAGCAGCTGGCGCCCACCCTGTTTCCGGTCGGCCACCTCTACAAGCGCGAAGTACGGCGGCTGGCCGAGGAGGCGGGGTTACCCAATTTTGCCAAGAAAGACTCAACCGGCATTTGCTTCGTCGGCGAGCGCCCCTTTCGCGCCTTCCTCTCGCGCTATCTGCCGACGACCCCGGGGGAAATCCGCGCCCTGGACAGCGATCGCGTCATCGGCCGCCACGACGGCCTGATCTACCACACCCTGGGCCAGCGCAAGGGGCTGCACATCGGCGGTGTCAAGGGCAACGCGGATGCGGCGGGCGACCACGAGGCCTGGTATGTCGCCGCCAAGGACATGGACAAGAACATCCTCTACGTGGTCCAGGGCCACGATCATCCGGCGCTGCTGTGCGAGCGGGTCACCGCCAGCGACCTTTCCTGGATCAACGCCGAGCCGCACACGCACTGGGTCTATTGCGCCAAGACGCGTTACCGACAAGCAGATGCGCCCTGCGAAGTAGACAGCATAGGCGCCGGCCGTTGCGAGATAGTCTTCGCCCAGGCGCAGTGGGCGGCGACCCCGGGGCAGTCGGTGGTGATCTACGAGAGCCTGGTGTGCCTCGGCGGCGGCATCATAAGGGCGGCCTCAGCCGCGACCATCTAGTCTTTCGGCGCCGTCTCGATGAACGAAGGCCGCTGCATGAGCTTGTCGTAGAGCTGCGCCAGGTTGGCGTGCGCTTCGCGCCACCGGATATCCGCAAAGCGGAAATCCAGATAGCCGAGGGCGCAGCCGACGGCGATGTCGGCCAGCGAGAAGCTGCCGCCGTGACACCAGGGCTGCTCGCCCAGATCAGCGGACATCGCCGCCAGTGCCAGGGTGACCTTGCCGCGCTGCCGCTCTATCCAGGCGAGGCTCTTCTCGCCTTTCGGCCGCCGCGATTCGAGCAGGGCCGCCACGGCCGCGTCGAGCAGGCCGTCACCGAGCGCCTCCCAGCGCTTGACGTTGATGCGCTCGCGACCGGAGGCGGGGATCAGGCGATTGTTCGGCGTGACGTTGTCGAGATATTCGGCGATGACGCGCGAGTCATAGAGCACGCTCTCGTCGTCGAGCAGCAGCACCGGCACCTTGCCCAGAGGGTTGTGCTGGGGCACGATCGAGTCGGCGTTCCAGGGCAAGTCGATCACCAGGTCGAACTCGATCTTCTTCTCCGCGAGGACGATACGCACCTTGCGCGCGTAGGGACTGGTAGGTGAGGCGATCAGCTTCATGGGTATGTCTGTGGCAAGGAGCTTGGACGCGAATTATATCACCGCTCCTACACCACCAGAATGACGCAGCCGTCAGCGCCACAGGGCGAGCGTGATAAACTTCGCCCCCTACACCAGCGCTATGATTCCTCATGGATTTGTCGCCCGCCACAGACGATGCAGCCGCCCGAGGGCTCTCGGCACTCACCGCGCTGTCGCCGCTCGATGGTCGCTATGCCGAAAAACTGGCACCGCTGCGCTCGCATTTTTCTGAGTTTGGCCTGATCCACAATCGTGTGCGGGTCGAGATCGAATGGCTGAAGCTGCTCGCCGCAACGCCGGCGCTGCCCGAGGTCCGGCCCTTTTCCGCCGCCACTGTCAGCCAGCTCGACGCCCTGGTCAAGGCCTTTTCCGTCGCCGACGCCGCTGCCATCAAGGCCATCGAGACGCGTACCAAGCACGACGTCAAGGCGATGGAATACTGGCTGAAGGAGCGCTTGAGCGGCAATGCGGAAGTTCTTGCCGCCAGCGAATTCATCCATTTCGGCTGCACCTCGGAGGACATCAACAACGTCTCCCACGCACTGATGCTGGGAGAAGCGCGCGACTCGGTCCTGATCCCGTGCCAGGCGAAACTGGTCGAGCGCTTTCGCGACTTGGCGCACGCCCACGCCGATGCTGCCATGCTCGCACGCACCCACGGTCAGCCAGCGACGCCGACCACTCTGGGCAAGGAGATGGCCAACATCTGCGCGCGTCTCGAACGCGCCCGGGAGAGCGTCGCAAAGGTATCGCTCTGTGCCAAATTCAACGGCGCGGTAGGCAATTACAACGCCCACCTGGCGGCCTATCCCGAAGTCGATTGGGCCGCTCACTGCCGCCGCTTCATCGAGTCCTTCGGACTGGAATTCAATCCCTACACGATACAGATCGAGCCGCACGACACGCTCGCCGAAATGTTCGATGCGGTCGCCCGATTCAACACCGTCCTGCTCGACGCTGATCGTGACCTATGGCAATACATTTCGCTGGGTTACTTCCGGCAGAAGACCGTGGCCGGGGAGATCGGCTCCTCGACCATGCCGCACAAGGTCAACCCCATCGACTTCGAGAACTCCGAGGGCAATCTCGGTCTGTCCAACGCCGTCTTGCGTCACCTCGCCGAAAAGCTGCCGCTATCGCGCCTGCAGCGCGACCTTTCCGATTCGACGGTGTTGCGCAACATGGGTGTGGCCTTGGGCTACGCGCTGCTCGCCTACGATTCCTGCCTGCGCGGACTGGACAAGCTCGAAGCCGACCGCGCGCGCCTGGATGCCGATCTCGACAACTGCTGGGAAGTGCTGGCCGAACCGGTGCAGACGGTCATGCGCCGCTATGGCCTGCCCAATCCCTACGAGCAATTGAAAGAGCTGACGCGGGGCAAAGGCATCACCCGCGAAGCGCTGCAGGATTTCATTCGTGGCCTCGCCCTGCCCGAGACGGAAAAGCTGCGCCTGCTCGCCCTGACGCCGGCGAGCTACCTCGGTCTGGCTGTAAAGCTAGCGAAAGGCATCTGATGAGCTTCGCCGACAACCTCAAGCAACTGCCCAAGATCTCCCACCTCGCCGGCCTGCAACTGCTCGACGGCGAGGAGGTGGTGACGACGATAGAAAACAAGCCGGGGCAAGCGGGCTCGCTCGCCGTCTACAACCACCTGGCGCAACTCTATGGCGCCATCAGCGCTGAAGCGGCCAGGAAGGGGATTGAACTGTACGCCGAACACGCCGCGGATGCCCGCGACCATCCGGGCAAGCATCCCAACATCGACCGGCTGTTGAAACTGCTCGAGGAAGACCGGACCCTCCGCATCAAGCAGCTGTTCGCGGCACCCGAATGACGCGGCAGGCATCGCTTGAATTTATCCAGATTTGTGTCTATACAACAAATGCCTGGCACGTCGCCAGTCTCAGAGAGGACCAAATATGGACATGAAACATGCAGCCGTGGCGGCGTGCGCCCTCGTACTTGCCGGCAGCGCCCTCGCTCAAGCCAAGCCTGAAGATGAGATCCGCTATCGCCAGTCGGTGATGAACGTCGTCGGACGGGCTTTCGGACCCATGATAGCCATGGCGCAGGACAAGATACCGTACAACAAGGACGTGGTGGCCCGCAACTCCCAGCTACTGGAGACCCTGGTGACCTTACCCTGGCCATCCTTCGGTCCCGGCACCGACAAGGGCGCACCGACCAAGGCCGACATGAAGGTTTGGAGCGATTCGGCGAAGTTCAAGGACAACGCGGAAAAGCTGCAGCAGGCAGCCAGCAAGGTCGCGCAGAGCGCCAAAGGCGGCGACGAGAAGGCGGTCAAGACAGCGCTCGGCGATCTGGGCAAGGCCTGCAAAGCCTGCCATGACGACTTCCGTCTGAAAGACTTCAGGACCTAGGCAAATTTCACCAGTGAGGCCACCGCGGTGACCGCGGCGGCCAAAACAAGAATGCCTATCCCGACGTGGCCGCTGACCATCGGTTCTGCCGGTGGCGCGGCCAGCGTCTTGTCGCCGCTGATCATGGCCCGCACCAGGTTCTCGCCCTTGGCAAAATAGTAGTAAGCGATCGCCGCAAGGTGCATGCCGACCAGCCCGAGGACCAGGAAGGCATTGGCTTCGTGGAACTCCTTCAGCAGGTCGACCATGTGGCTGCTGATGTGCTTGGCCAGGGGCGCCTCGAATGCCAGGTCCTCGTCAGCGATGAACAGGCCGCTGCCGGCCTGCAGCGAGAGGAAAACGAGCATCGCCATCACCGACCAGCCGCCCGCGGGGTTGTGGCCCAGCATCACTTCGCGATCGCCGCGCAAGGCCCGGCGCACGTAGCTCGCCACGCTGCGCGGGCCGCGCACGAAACTCCTGAAGCGCGCCTGCGTACCGCCGCAGAAACCCCAAACGATGCGGAACAGCAGCAGGGCGAGGATGCCATAACCCGAGCGGGCGTGCCATTCCGTCACGCCGACACCGAGCTTTTCACCGAGCAGTCCGCTGCATAGCGATACCAGCACCAGGAAGGCCAGTGCCCAGTGGAAACAGCGCAGGGGCAGATCCCAGACGCGAACTCGCACCATTTCAGACGACGGCTTCTTCTTTCTTCTTGGGCGGCTGCACAAACTGCGCCCGCGAGACGCCGAGCCACATCACCAGCGGGCTCGCCACCAGCACCGAGGAGTAGATGCCGAACAGTATGCCTATGGTCAGCGCCAGGGCGAAGTAGTGCAGGGCGGCGCCGCCGAAGATCAGCATCGAGGTGACCATCATCTGGGTGCAGCCGTGGGTGATGATGGTGCGCGAAATGGTGCTGGTGATGGCATGGTTGAGCACCTCCGGGGTGCTCAGATTGCGCTTCTTCTTGAAAGTCTCGCGCACCCGGTCGAAGACCACCACCGATTCGTTCACCGAGTAGCCGAGCACCGCGAGCACCGCGGCGAGCACCGGCAGCGAGAACTCCCACTGGAAGAAGGCGAAGAAGCCCAGGATGATCACCACGTCGTGCAGGTTGGCGATGATGGCCGAGATGGCGAAGCGCCATTCGAAGCGCATCGCCAGGTAGAGGACGATGCCGATCACCACCAGCAACAGGGCCATTGCCCCGTCGGAGGCGAGCTCCTTGCCCACCTGCGGACCGACGAATTCGACCCGCTTCAACTGCGGCGCATTACCGGCATCCACCGCCTGCAGGGAAGCCAGCACCCGCTCGCTGACCTTGGCCGTCTCGCTGTCCTTGGCCAAGGGCACGCGGATGAGGATTTCGCGCGAGCTGCCGAAGTTCTGTACCTGGGGATCGAGAAAACCGTCGGCCACCATCCGGGTGCGGATCTTCTCCACGTCCGGGGCCTCGGCATAGGAGACCTCCAGCAGCGTGCCGCCGGTGAATTCGATCGACAGGTGCAGGCCGTTGACGAAGAGGAAGATCACGGCCAGGAGGAAGGTGATCAGCGAGATGACGTTGAACACCAGCGCGTGGCGCATGAAGGGAATGTCGCGCCTGATGCGGAAGAATTCCATGGAGGTTCCTTAGCTAGGCGAGCCTTTGGCCTGCACGCCGGGCTTCCACACCTGCCCTATCGACAGCTTGTCTACGCGGCGGCGCGAGCCGTACACGAGGTTCACCAGCGCCCGCGACACCACCACCGCGGAGAACAGCGAGGTGAGGATGCCCAGCACGTGCACCACGGCAAAACCGCGGATCGGCCCTGAACCGAAGATGAGCAGGGCGACACCGGCGATCAGGGTCGTGACGTTGGAGTCGAGAATGGTCGCCCAGGCCCGTTCGTAGCCGGCCCTTATCGCCGCCTGCGGCGTATCGCCCAGGCGCAATTCCTCGCGGATGCGTTCGTTGATCAGCACGTTGGCGTCGATGGCCATGCCCAGGGTCAGGGCGACGGCGGCGATGCCGGGCAGGGTCAGGGTGGCCTGCAGCAGCGACAGCAAGGCGAACAGCAGCAGCACGTTGGAAGCCAGCGCCAGCACCGAGATGAAGCCGAACAGCAGGTAATAGGCGCTCATGAAGACAGCGATCGCGGCGAAGCCCCAGAGCGTCGAGTGGAAGCCCTTGCTGATGTTCTCCGCGCCGAGGCTGGGGCCTATGGTGCGCTCCTCGATGATGTCCATCGGCGCCGCCAGGCTGCCGGCGCGCAGCAGCAGCGCGACATCGCTGGCCTCGGTGGTGCTCATGCGGCCGGAGATCTGCACCCGGCCGCCGCCGATCTCGGTGCGGATCACCGGTGCCGTCACCACCTCGCCCTTGCCCTTCTCGATGAGCAGGATGGCCATGCGCTTGCCGACGTTGTCGCGCGTCACATCCTTGAAGATGCGCGCACCGGCGGCGTCCAGCGTCAGGTGCACCGCCGGCTCCTGGGTCTGGTTGTCGAAGCCGGCCTGGGCGTCGGTCAAGCGGTCGCCGGTCAGCACCACCTGCTTCTTCACCAGGAGCGGCCGCCCGCCACGCTCGACGTAGAGGTCGGTGCCGAGCGGCGGCTGGCCGCTCACCGCCTGGGCCATCACAACCCCGTTGGCGCTGTTTTCGTCGTCGACCATGCGCACTTCCAGGGACGCGGTGCGGCCCAGTATGTCCTTGGCCTTGGCGGTATCCTGCACGCCGGGCAATTGCACGACGATGCGGTCCGCACCCTGCTGCTGGATCACCGGCTCGGCGACGCCGAGTTCATTGATGCGGTTGTGCAGCGTGGTGATGTTCTGCTTCAGCGCATATTCCTGGATGCGCTTCTCCGCCTCGGGCTTGAGGCGGCCGGCGAGCTTCAAGTCGGTGCCGTCCTGGGATTCGCTAAGGGCCAGGTCCGGCTGGCTGTCTGCGAGCAAGACGCGCGCCTTGTCGCGGGTCTCGGCGTCGCGGAACTTGATCACGACCAGGCTGCCCTCGCGGTTGATGCCGGCGTGGCGCAGGTTCTTGTCGCGCAGCAGGGTACGCAGATCGGCGGCGGTGGCATCGAGGCGCTTGGTCAGCGCGCTCTTCATGTCCACCTGCAGCAGGAAGTGCACCCCGCCGCGCAGGTCCAGGCCCAGGTACATGGGCAGCGCGTGCAGGCTGGTCAGCCATTGCGGCGAACTGGAGAGCAGGTTCAGAGCGATGCTGTAGGAGCCATCGGCAGGATCGGGATTGAGCGCCTTTTCCAGCGCGTCCTTGGCCTTCAGTTGGCTATCGCCGTCCCGGAGACGGATGCGGATGCTGTTGTGGTCGGCGAGCAGACCGTCGTAAGCGATGCCGGCCCCGGTCAGCGTCGCGATGGCGCGCTCCTGCATGCTGGCATCGAGCTTGACCGTCGCCTTGACGCTGGAGATCTGTACCGCCGGTGCCTCGCCGAAAAAGTTCGGCAGGGTGTAGAGCAGGCCCAGCACCAGGACGACGGCAACCAGGATGTTCTTCCAGAGAGGGTAGCGATTCATGGTGTGCCCTGTGTGGCCCCGGAGATGATCACAGGGTCTTGATCGTGCCCTTGGGCAGGATGGCGCCGACCGAGCTCTTCTGCACGACGATGTTGACGTTTTCCGCCACCTCGACAGTCAGATAGCTCTCGCCCACCTTGCTGATGCGGCCGATGACGCCGGCCGCGAGCACGACCTCGTCGCCCTTGGCCAGCGCTGCGATCATCGCCTTGGCCTCCTTGGCGCGTTTCATCTGCGGCCGGATCATGAGGAACCAGAGGACGACGAACATCAGGATGATGGGCAGCATGCCGCCGAGGCTACCGAGGCTGCCGAGCGGGCCGGCGTCGGCTGCGGCTTGCGCGTAGGCGTTGGATATCAGCACTTTGGGCTCCCTAGGTCTTGATTCGCTAAAAGGCCGGCATTATATCAGCCGCCGGCTCGCCGGCCACGGAATTCACGGGCAAAGGTATCCAAGCGGTCGCAGGCGATGGCCGCGCGCAGTTCGCCCATCAGGCTCTGATAGTAGTGCAGGTTGTGGCAGGTGTTGAGGCGGGAGCCGAGCATCTCGCCCACGCGCTGCAGATGGTGCAAGTAGGCACGAGTGAAATTGCGGCAGGTATAACAGCTGCACTGATCGTCGAGCGGGCGCAGGTCGCTCTTGTACTGCGCGTTCTTGATCTTGATGTCGCCGTTGCGGGTGAATAGCCAGCCGTTCCTGGCGTTGCGCGTCGGCATCACGCAATCGAACATGTCCATGCCCTGGCCCACGGCGTGCACCAGGTCCTCGGGGGTACCCACGCCCATCAGGTAGCGCGGCCGCTCGCGCGGCAGGCGCGGCGCCAGGTGGGCCAGGATGCGCGCCATGTCCTCCTTGGGCTCCCCGACCGAGAGGCCACCGATGGCGTAGCCGTCGAAGCCTATGTCCTGCAGTTCGCCCAGCGATTCGTCGCGCAGGTCCTCGAACATGCCGCCCTGGACAATGCCGAACAGCGCGTTGGCGCTGTTCCTCCGCTCCGCCTGCCGATCGAACTCCGCGCGCGAGCGACGCGCCCAACGCAGCGACAGGCGCATCGAATCGGCGCTCTGCTCATGACTGGAAGGGTAAGGCGTGCATTCGTCGAAGATCATGGCGATGTCGCTATTGAGCACCGCCTGGATCTGCATCGCGGTCTCCGCAGTCAGGAACAGGCGGTCGCCGTTGATCGGCGAAGCGAAGCGCACCCCCTCCTCGGAAATCTTGCGCAAGGCGCCGAGGGAGAAGACCTGGAAGCCGCCGGAATCGGTGAGTATCGGCCCATCCCAGCCCATGAATCGGTGCAGCCCCCGGTGCGCTTCTATCACCTCGAGGCCGGGGCGCAACCAGAGGTGGAAGGTGTTGCCGAGGAGGATCTGCGCGCCCGTGGCGGCGACCTCGTGCGGCGCCATCGTCTTGACCGCGCCATAGGTGCCGACCGGCATGAAGGCCGGGGTGTCGACCACCCCGTGCGGCAGTTGGAGACGGCCGAGCCGGGCGGCGCCGGAGGCGGCGAGCAGTTCAAATTTCATGGGAGGACCCGTCGATCAGCATGGCATCACCGTAGCTGAAGAAGCGATAGCCGTGCTCTACGGCATGGCGGTAGGCGCGGCGCGTCGCGTCGATACCGGCGAAGGCGGACACCAGCATCAGCAGCGTCGAGCGCGGCAGATGGAAATTGGTGATCAACGCATCGACAGCGCGGAAGCGAAAACCGGGCAGGATGAAGAGTTCCGTCTCGCCTTCCCCCGCGCGCAGTTCGCCCTGCATCTCTCCCAATTTCGCGGCCGACTCGAGCGCCCTGAGGCTCGTCGTGCCAACGGCGACGACGCGGCCGCCGCGCGCACGTGCCGCCGCTATCGCCGCCACCGTCTGCGGTGACAGGCTGTAGCGTTCGCTGTGCATGCGGTGTTGCGCCAGGTCCTGCACGCGCACCGGCTGAAAGGTGCCGGCGCCGACGTGCAGGGTCACGCTGGCCATTTCGCAACCGCGGCCGCGCAGCGCAGCCAAGACCGCCTCGTCGAAATGCAGGCCGGCCGTCGGCGCCGCGACCGAGCCGTGGTGCCGCGCGAATACGGTCTGGTAGCGCTGCTCATCCGCTTTCTCCGCCGGTCGATCGATGTAGGGCGGCAGGGGCAGGCGGCCGTGGCATTGCAGTAGTTCCGTGGCAGCGCGGGGATCGTCTATGCGCAGCCGGTAGAACTCGGCTTCGCGCCCGAGAACTTCCACCTCGATAGCATCCTCGAGGCGCAGCCGCGAACCCGCCCGCGGCGGCTTGCTGGCGCTCACCTGAGCGAGCAATTCGTGCGCGCCGATGACGCGCTCGACCAGCACCTCGACCCGACCGCCGCTGTCCTTGACGCCGAACAAGCGGGCGTTCATGACCCGGCTGTCGTTCGTCACCAGCAGATCGCCGGGGCGCAACAGCGCGGCCAGATCGGCAAAGCGACGGTCCGCCAGGATGCCCCCATCGAGGTGCAGCAGCCGGCTGGCGCTGCGCTCGGCGAGCGGCGCCTGGGCGATCAACTGCGGCGGCAGATCATAGTCGAAGTCGTCTAAGCTCAGGTGCATGGTCCGCAATGAGTCCGCGTTAGTTTTGCGAAGCCGGTCGGCAGTCGGCATAGGGCTCGGTTGTCGCGCCGGAGCATTTCACGGATAATGCACGAACTCCAGGCGGTGGGCGCGGCGGCTATTCTACCCAAGACGTATGCGACTCCGCTCACTCACAGCCTCCCTGCCGGGATGGCGGAATCGGTAGACGCAGCGGACTCAAAATCCGCCGGTGGTAACACTGTGGGGGTTCGAGTCCCCCTCCCGGCACCAGACCCAAAATCTCAGAAAGTCTCATGAAGTCTGATGCGATCTCAACAGCCGGTGCCGACTTTCGCTAAGATCCTGCCATGTCCGCCCCCGTTTTGAGCGATTCCCTCTCTCTCAAAAACCGCATCACCGCGTTCACCCTGGCGCTGTTTCTACTTGGCGTATGGTCGATCGCCCTGTTCGAGACGCGAAGCCTGAAGACGACGTTGTTGGAATTTTTCGGCGAGCAGCAGTTTTCGGCAACGGCGACGGTCGCCGCCCAGCTCAACGCCGAAGTGGACGCCCGGTTTAGGGCCCTGGAGAAGGTGGCCGGAGAAATCAGCCCGGAATTGCTGGGCCAGCCGCAGGAGCTGCAGCGATTCCTCGAAGGCCGCACGATATTCCAGAGCCTGTTCAACGGCGGGGTGCGCGTTGCCGATACCGCCGCCAGCACGCTTGCCAGCATGCCCTATTCGCCGGAGCGCATCGGCGCCAACTATGCCGACCGCGACTACATGATCGCCGCATTGCGGGAAGGTAAAACCAATATTGGCCGCCCCGTGCCCGGCAAGGTGCTAAAAGCCCCGGTACTGGGGCTGGCGGCGCCGATTCGCGACGCCTCCGGCAAGATTGTCGGCGCGGTGGTTGGCGCCATCAATCTCGGCCAGCCCAACTTTTTTGATCGCGTGACCGAAAGCCGCTACGGCCAGTCCGGCGGTTATCTGCTGGTTGCTCCGCAGCATGGCCTGATCGTCACCGGCACCGACAAGTCGCGCGTGATGACGCCGGCGCCCGCGCCGGGCGTCAATTCGATGTACGACCGCTATGTGGCCGGGCACGAGGGTTACGGCGTCGCCGTGAGTTCGCGCGACGTCGAGGAATTGTCGGCGGCGAAACGCATCCCGGCCGTCGATTGGCTACTGGTCAGCGTATTGCCTGTTGCCGAGGCGTTTGCGCCGATCGCCATTCTGCAGCGGCATACCTTCTGGGCGGCATTGGGCTTTTCCCTGCTGTTCGGCGGGCTGGCCTGGTGGTTCATCTCCCGCGTGTTGCGCCGGCAGTTCGCCCCCATGCTGGCCGCCACTCGGCAGCTGCAGGACATGAGGCTTGAATCCGGCGCCATCCCCAAGCCGCTGCCGGTCGGGCAGCAGGACGAAATCGGCCAGCTCATCTCAAATTTCAACGTCCTGCTGCGCTCCCTGGCCGAGGGACAGCACCTGTTGCACGAAAGTGAGCAGCATTACCGCACACTGGCGGATGGCGGTACGGCGCTGATCTGGACATCCGGCACCGACAAGCTGTGCAACTACTTCAACCAGCCCTGGCTGCGCTTCACCGGCCGCACGCTCGAGCAGGAGCTGGGCAATGGCTGGGCGGAAGGCGTGCATCCGGACCATATCGACCGCTGCCTGGCCATTTACACCAGCCACTTTGACCGCCGCGAGCCCTTCGAGATGGAATACCGGCTGCGCCACGCCGATGGCAGCTACCGCTGGATTCAGGACATGGGCAATCCGCGCTATGACAGCAACGGGGAGTTCATCGGCTATATCGGTTTTTGCTACGACATCGACGAAAAAAGGCGCGTTCAGCAGACGCTCGCCCGTTTTTTCGAGCTGTCGATCAACCTGCACCTGATCGCGCGTTTCGACGGCACGATCCTCAAGACCAACGACAGCTGGCAGCGCGTGCTTGGCTACGCTCCGGACGAGTTGACGGGCAAGCTATTCACCGACTTCATTCATCCGGAGGATATCGAGACAACGCGCGCGGAAGTCGGGCGTCTCGTGCAGGGCCAGACCACCTTCGAGTTCGAAAGCCGCTATCGCCACAAGGAGGACGGCTATCGCCTGCTGCTCTGGTCGGCTACCGCCGATACCGAGGAGCAACTCGTCTACGCGGCGGCGAACGACATCACAGCCGCACGGCGGGCGGAGACCGCCAACCTTGCCAAGTCGCGCTTCCTCGCCAACATGAGCCACGAACTGCGCACGCCGATGAATGCCATCATCGGCATGATCGCGCTGTCGCGGCGGCGCATGAACGACCCGCAGGGGCTCGACCAGCTCGGCAAGGCGAGCAAGGCGGCCGACCACCTGGTGGCCGTGATCAACGACATCCTCGACATTTCGAAAATCGAGGCCGGGCGCATGTTGCTCGTGCAGAAAGCTTTCCATCTCGGCGAGCTCCTGACAGGTCTTGTCGACATGGTTGCGCCCCGGGTGGCGGAAAAGCAACTGCAATTCGACGTCGACCTGCCGGAGGCCCTGGCACACCAGCCACTGATCGGCGACCCGCTGCGGCTCAACCAGGTGTTGCTCAATCTTGCCGGCAATGCCGTCAAGTTCACCGAACGGGGGACGGTGGCGATCCGCGTCCGAAAGATGGAAGAACGGCTCGGCAGCCTGCATCTGCGCTTCGAGGTCAGCGATACCGGCGTCGGTATTCCGGCCGAGGCGCAAACCCGCCTGTTCGAAGCTTTCGAGCAGGCCGACAATTCGATGACTCGCAAGTATGGCGGTACCGGACTCGGTCTCGTCATCAGCCGGCATCTGGTGCGCATGATGGACGGAACTATCGGTCTCGACAGCCAGCCCGGGCAGGGCACGACCGTCTGGTTCACCGTGTGGATCAAGGCGGGAGAGGAGGGACCTCTCCCGCCCGCCGACGCCCCCTCGACTCACGTCGAGGATCTGCTCCGGCGCGGACATGCTGGCGCGCGCGTGCTGCTGGCCGATGACGAGCCGATCAATCGCGAGGTGTCTGTCGGTTTGCTGGAGGCTGTCGGTTTGCTTGTGGATGTGGCGACAGACGGCGTCGAGGCACTTGCTCTGGCGCGTGCCAACCGTTATGCCGTCATCCTGATGGACATGCAGATGCCGCGGATGAATGGCCTTGAAGCGACGCAGGCGATTCGCGACGATTCCCTGAGCCGGGAGACGCCCATCCTCGCCATGACGGCCAACGCCTCCGAGGAGGACCGCCAGAGCTGTTTCGCTGTGGGGATGAACGACCACATCGCCAAACCGTTCAAGCCGGCCCAGCTTTATGCGACCCTGCTGGCCTGGCTGAACGAGCCGGTGCCATGACGCTGGCCGGACTTTCCGCGCCGAAAGTGGCAGTCGAGGTGCATCTGGCCAGACTCCTTGCGCGTGGGTCTGCCTCAACCCGCAGGGCGCGGGGCTAGTCGGGGCCATCATCCAGTCTGAGACAGGTTTGCTACAGCTTTCTGGCGGGCCAGAAGCTATGCCAACACAAACCGTCTGCACCGCAGATGCTTAGAAAGACGCCGCACCAGATTCGCGTAGCTTTGGTCTCGAATCCGCTACCAACGCCATAGGCACCGGGGCCAATCTGGGGGCAACTAAAATATGTTATACGTTTATCGCCTTGGGATACCTGATTTTGGCAGACAGCTTTTGAGTCCCCCTCCCGGCACCAGACCGTAACGCAGAGCCAGCGAGGAAATGTCGGTTCGGCTTGTCACCGGCGGTGCAACAAGGTCTGCAACATGACGAAACAATTGCCCTGTCCCCCGCTGCCTGGGCTCGCGCGTTATGGACTCATCAACCTGGAAGGATCATGATCATGAAGCGCTACCGAATTGCCAAGACGCTCGCTCTCCTCTCGGCCCTCGCGCTTTTCGCGGGAATCGCCAACGATGCCGCGCGCGCCGATGAAAGGCGCGAGCGCGCCGGTCCCCGCGAGCGGCATGAACGCCATGAGAGCCGCGATTTCTATCGCTCCCCGCATATGGTCTACGACAACCGCTATCAGCACGGCCGCTACTACCCTGCACCCGGCTACTCGGTTTCGCTGCTTCCCCCAGGCAACCTAAGCATCAGCTTCGGCAGGGGACACTTCTTCTTTCACGGTGGCGTCTGGTATCGGCCAGGCCCGGCCGGCTTTGTCGTCGTGCGCCCGCCGATAGGCGTCGTCATCCCGGTCCTGCCCATCGGCTACAGCACGCTCTGGCTGGGCAACGTACCCTACTACTATGCCAACGACGTCTACTACACGGGAGGACCCGGCAACTACGTCGTCGTAGACCCACCGGCCACGGTAATGGTCGAGCAGCCCGCGGCAGGAGTGCCGGCACCGGCCGCTGCGCCGTCGGCGCCGCCGCAGGCGTCGGGCACCTGGTACTACTGCGAGTCGGCGAAGGCCTACTATCCTTACGTTGCCGAGTGCAAGGAAGGCTGGAGGCCGGTGGCCGCGACGCCGCCAAGCCCAAAGTAAAGATGCGCAAGGGGGCAAAAATCGCCCATAATCCGCGTTGGGAGAAACGCTCGCCATCAAGATGATGCATAGCGGCGCCGTGTTGAGCATGGGCAGGCTACTGGGCTACGGTGTCGCCTTGGCGATGATCGCCTTGTCCTCCGCTCCCTGCCTCGCCGCAGCGGCAAAGAAGTCCCAGCCGGCGCTCGCCGATCTGGCGATCCAGGCGCAGAAGCACGGCATAGACTGCCCTCTGCCGCGGAGCGGCGCCTGCGTGGTCAAGAAGCCCGTGGGGCCGCGCTACCGGGTGTTGACGCCGGGCGCCAATCTCGAGGACATGGGTGATTACTGGCTCGCCGATTTCGCCAAGACCAAGGATCCCAAGAGCAATCGCCTGGTCCTGCGCGTACTGGGAGAAAACGGCGATCTGCACGAGATCGAGGTGCGCTTCCCGCCCGACCCGGCGGCCAGGGAGAAGCCGGCCGCTGCGACCCCGGAAAAGCCCAAGGAAAAGCCCAAAGAAGAAGTAAAGGAAGGCGAAGCCAACTAGGGACCGTCAAACGCGCTCGTGGTTGTGCAGTGCGGTCAGCGAAGGTCCCCAGGAAAGAAACAGGGTGGCGCAAAAAAGCGCTGCGATCTCCCGCGACATTCCCGGATACGCCAGCGCCGCCAGCGCCACGAAAAGGAAGCCTGCGCCCAACAGCAGTTTCAGCGTGCCGAGCGTGCGGCACCAGGCGACCGGATCCTTCAGTTCGCGTGAGCTGAGACTGACGATCAGATCGTAACGCGAACGATAGCGGATCTGGTAACCGCGGATGAGAAAGGTGGTGGCGCAAGCCATAAGCATGAACGCACTGACGGTGACCATGATTGATGCCCCCATTTGCCGAACGTGGACTTGACGTTGGCATAATAGGGCAGGCACCAAATTATTACAATAGCATTGTCAGTCTGCGCCGCCGAGCCCCTGAAGGGATTTCCTTCGGTCGCCGCTCCCAAGGCGGGGATCCGGGGCAATGTCCTGCTAGCCGCCTCCCCTGCGCCGACGCAATCGGCGCCAGGCTGCGAGCACGTAGCCTGACAAGGCGTAGCCGAGGAATAGGGCGAAGAGCACGCCTTCCGGGTAGCTGGAGAGCAGCACGTAACCCAGCACCATCGCCGGCACGACGATGAAGGGCACGCTGCGCCGCAGATTGATGTCCTTGCCGCTCCAGTAGCGGACGTTGCTGACCATGGTGATGCCCGCAAATATGGTCAGCACGCAGGCGTACCAGCGCGCCTCTTCACCGCTGTAGCCGAGATCGACCATGATCCAGACCAATCCGGCGACCAGGGCCGCTGCGGCCGGACTGGGCAGACCCTGAAAGTAGCGTTTGTCCACCACCTCGATGTTAGTGTTGAAGCGCGCCAGGCGCAGGGCGGTGCCGGCGCAATAGATGAAGGCGGCGATCCAGCCGAGCTTGCCCATGCCCTTGAGCGCCCATTCATAGATCACCAGGGCGGGCGCGGCGCCGAAGGACACCATGTCCGAGAGCGAGTCGTATTCGGCCCCGAAGGCGCTCTGCGTGTGGGTGAGGCGGGCGACGCGACCATCGAGCCCATCGAGCACCATGGCGATGAATATGGCCACGGCCGCCTGCTCGAAGCGCCCGTTCATGGCCTGCACGATCGCGTAGAACCCGGCAAACAGCGCCGCCGTGGTAAACAGGTTGGGCAGGATGTAGATGCCGCGCCGGCGCAGTTCCGGATTCATCAAAGCCTTGCGCGGCGTGATCACCGGCATGGCGCGCTCAGGGCAACTCGGCCAAGACGGTGACGGCAGCCTTGACCTTGTCGCCTATGGTCACTCTGACCCGCGCCTGCGGCGACAGATAGACGTCCACCCGCGAACCGAAGCGGATAAAGCCGTAGCGGCTGCCACGTGCCAGTTGCGCGCCGGCGTCGACGTAGCAGAGGATGCGCCGGGCGATCAGTCCCGCCACCTGCACGCAGACGATGTCCTCGCCGCCGGCCGTCTGCAGCCACAGGGCGTTGCGCTCGTTCTCGGTCGAAGCCTTGTCGAGGTCGGCGTTGACGAACTTGCCCGGATGGTACCAGCGCTGCTTTACCTCGCCATCGACCGGACTGCGGTTGCTGTGCACGTTGAACACGTTCATGAAGACGCTGATCTTCAGCGCATCCCTTTGTAGCCAGGGATCGCGAACCGGCTCGATGGCGACGATGCGCCCGTCGGCCGGCGCCAGCACCGATTTCGCATCGCCGCCGACGATTCGTGGCGGATCGCGAAAGAACTGCAGGCAGAAGATCAGGAACAGCCACAGCGGCCAGGACCAGGCGAGGCCGCCTGAGGCCTCGACGATCATCGCAAAGCCGAGGGACAGGCCGATGAAAGGCCAGCCCTCGCGGGCGATGAGGGGATGCGGGTAGCCCGGATCGGCCACTAGTTCTTGGCCTGGTCGACCAGCTTGTTCTTGCGTATCCAGGGCATCATTTCGCGTAGCCGCTCGCCCACCACCTCGATCGGATGCGCGGCCAGGTTGCGTCGCTGCGCCAGCAGCGTCGGCGCGCCGGCGCGGTTCTCGAGGATGAATTCCTTGGCGTACTGGCCGCTCTGGATTTCCGCGAGGATCCTCTTCATCTCCGCCTTGGTCTCGTCGGTGATGATGCGCGGTCCGCGGGTGATGTCGCCGTACTCGGCGTTATTGGAAATCGAATAGTGCATATTGGCCAGGCCGCCTTCGTAGATCAGGTCCACGATCAGCTTGAGTTCGTGCAGGCACTCGAAGTAAGCCATCTCCGGCGCGTAGCCGGCCGCAACCAGCGTCTCGTAGCCCGCCTTGATCAGTTCCACGGTGCCACCGCAGAGCACCACCTGCTCGCCGAACAGGTCGGTCTCGGTCTCTTCGCGGAAGGAGGTCTCGATGACGCCGCCGCGCGTGCCGCCGTTGGCCGCGGCGTAGGACAGGGCGATGTCGTGCGCCTTGCCCGACTTGTCCTGATGCACGGCGATCAGCGAGGGCACGCCGCCGCCGGCGACGTAGGTCGAGCGCACGAGGTGGCCGGGGCCCTTCGGCGCGATCATGATGACATCGATATCGTCGCGCGGCACCACCTGACCGTAGTGTATGTTGAAGCCATGAGCGAAGGCCAGCGCGGCGCCCTTCTTCATGTTGTCGCGGATCTCCGCCGCGTAGACGCTGGCGATCTGCTCGTCGGGCAGCAGGATCATCACCAGGTCGGCATCCTTGGCCGCCTTGGCGATCTCCTCGACCTTGAGACCGGCTTTCTTCGCCTTGTCCCAGGAGGCGCCGCCCTTGCGCAGGCCGACGGTCACCTTGACACCCGAATCCTTGAGGTTTTGCGCGTGCGCATGGCCCTGCGAACCGTAGCCGACGATGGTGACTTTCCTGCCCTTGATCAGCGACAGGTCCGCGTCTTTGTCGTAATAGACTTTCATGGTTTTTCCCTTAGTAGTAAATCGCCGCGGCAGTTGAACCAGGTTCGAACCACCGCGGCGTGAAATCAGACCTTCAGTATCCGGTCGCCGCGCCCGATGCCGGAAACCCCGGTGCGCACCGCCTCGAGGATCAGGCTGCGATCCAAGGCCTCGATGAAGGCGTCGAGCTTGGCCCCGTTACCGGTCAACTCGATGACGTAGCTGGACTCGGTGACGTCGATGATGCGGCCACGGAAGATGTCGGCGACCCGCTTCATTTCCTCCCTGTCCTTGCCGATCGCCCGCACCTTGACCAGCATCAGCTCGCGCTCGATGTGCGCCGCCTCCGACAGGTCGACCACCTTGACCACGTCCACCAGCTTGTTCAACTGCTTGGTGATCTGCTCGATGATGTCGTCGGAGCCGACGCTGACGATGGTCATGCGCGACAACGATGCATCTTCGGTCGGCGCCACGGTCAAGGACTCGATGTTGTAGGCGCGCGCCGAGAACAGGCCGGAGACGCGCGACAGGGCACCCGCTTCGTTTTCCAGAAGTATCGAAATGATGTGTCTCATGCTCTTACAAATCCTCGGCGAGTATCATCTGCGACAGACCTTTGCCCGCCGCCACCATGGGGAAGACGTTGGCAGTCTGGTCGGTGATGAAGTCCATGAAGACGAGGTCGTTCTTGTATTCGGTGAAGGCGCGGCGCAGCGCCGCTTCGACGTCGGACGGTTTGGTGATCTGCATGCCGACGTGGCCGTAGGCCTCCGCCAGCTTGACGAAGTCGGGCAGGGCATCGACATAGGACTCGGCGTAGCGGTTCCCGTGGAACATTTCCTGCCACTGCCGCACCATGCCCAGATAGCGGTTGTTGAGGTTCACGATCTTGATCGGCACGCGGTACTGCTTGCAGGTAGACATCTCCTGTATGCACATCTGGATCGAGGCCTCGCCGGTGACCAGCGCCACCGTCGCTTTGGGGTTGGCAAAATGCGCACCCATCGCCGCCGGCAGGCCGAAGCCCATGGTGCCCAGGCCACCGGAATTGATCCAGCGTCGGGGCTTGTCGAACTTGTAATACTGCGCCGCCCACATCTGGTGCTGGCCGACGTCGGAGGCGACGATGGCGTCGCCGCCGGTGACCTCGTAGAGCTTTTCGATCACGTACTGCGGCATGATCAGCTTGTCGCTCATCTTGTACTTGAGACAGTTCTTGCCGCGCCACTCAGCTATCTGCTGCCACCAGGCGGCGAGCGCTTTGGCGTCGGGCTTGCCCTCGGCCGCCTCGTACTGTTTTATCAGTTCGTCGAGCACGTCGGCGACGTCGCCGACGATGGGCACATCTACCCTGACCCGCTTGGAAATCGACGAGGGATCGATGTCGATGTGAATGATCTTGCGTGCCACCTCGTTGAAGTGCACCGGGTTACCGATGACGCGGTCGTCGAAGCGGGCGCCGATAGCCAGCAGTACGTCGCAATGCTGCATGGCCATATTGGCCTCGACCGTGCCGTGCATGCCGAGCATGCCGACGAATTGTCTGTCGCTCGCCGGAAAGCCGCCGAGGCCCATCAGGGTGTTGGTGATGGGAAAGCCGAGGGACTTGACCACCTTGGTCAGGTGCGGCGCCGCGTCCGAAAGGATGACGCCACCGCCGGTATAGACCATCGGCCGCTTGGCGTCGAGCAACAGCTGCACGGCCTTCTTGATCTGCCCTGAGTGGCCCTTGACCACCGGGCTGTAGGAGCGCATGGAGATGGTCTTGGGGTAATGGAACTCGCACTTGTGGGTGGTGATGTCCTTGGGGATGTCCACCAAGACCGGCCCCGGACGCCCGGTCTTCGCCAGGTAGAAAGCCTTCTTCAGGGTGGTGGCGAGATCTCTTACGTCCTTGACCAGGAAATTGTGCTTGACGCAGGGGCGCGTGATGCCCACCGTGTCGCATTCCTGGAAGGCGTCCTGGCCGATGTAGGCCGTCGGCACCTGGCCGCTGATGATCACCAGCGGACTGGAGTCCATGTGGGCCGTGGCGATGCCGGTGACGGCGTTGGTGACCCCGGGTCCCGACGTCACCAGGCAAACGCCGATCTTGTGCGAGGACCGCGAATAGGCATCGGCCGCATGCACCGCCGCCTGCTCGTGGCGCACCAGAACATGCTTGAACTTGTCCTGTTTGAACAATTCGTCGTAGATAAACAGCACCGAGCCGCCAGGATAGCCGAAGACAAATTCGACCTTTTCTTCCTGCAAGCACCTGATTACAATTTCCGCACCCGTTAATAACATCGTCTCACCTAACACCAGAATTTCGTTTGAATAAACGTGTAACCTTACTGGCTAGCCCCGATTTGGTCAAGGCAAGTCTCGCTTGCGGGACCGCTTGCGCGCCGCCGGCAGGGTCTGATTCAGCACCGAACGGGTATCGCCCCTGACGATAGAGGATCCCCCTGGCCACCCGCAGCGAACTTTCGGACTTTCTCGCAGACGTCGAGAGGCGCGCTTATAAACAAGCGCTGTTCGCCGTGCACGACGAGGCTCAGGCGCTGGACATCGTCCAGGATGCCATGCTCAAGCTCGCGGAGAAATACGGCGACCGGCCGGAAAGCGAACTGCCGCTGCTCTTTCAGCGCATCCTGCAGAACACCATTCGGGATTTCTACCGGAGATCCAAGGTGCGCGCGCTGTGGACCACCCTGCTCTCCTCTTTCACCCCGGCCGATGACGAAGAGGCGGATCCACTGGAAACTCTCCAGGCCCACGAAGGGTCCAACATCGCAACCCCGCACGCCAGCTTCGAACAATCGCAAGTCCTTGCAATCATTGAAAAAGAGATCGAGAAGCTGCCCCCGCGTCAACGCCAGGCCTTCCTCATGCGTTACTGGGAGGACATGGACATTGCCGAGACCGCAACGGCGATGGGCTGCACTCAGGGCAGCGTGAAAACCCATTGCTCGCGGGCGACACACACATTGGCCGCGGCGCTGAAGGCAAAAGGTATCAGCTTATGAACAGTCACGACGAATTCGAATTTGCGCGCAAGGTCGCGAAAGTCCTCGACAGCGGGACCCAGTCCCTGGGCCGGGCCACGCGCGACGATTTGCTGACGGCGCGCCGGAAGGCTCTGGGCAGGCAAAAGGTGGCGGCAGCCGGCTTGAGTCTCGCCGCGCTGGGCAATTTCACGAGCGAGGTGCTGCTTCCCAACGCGCGCAGGCTGGTGGCGATGTTCGCTCTGGCCCTGGGTGTCGCATTCGCCTACTACTGGAACCACTTCCAGAATGCGGTGGAAAACGCGGAAATCGACAGCGCCCTGCTGGCCGATGACCTGCCGATCAACGCCTACCTGGACCACGGCTTTCGCGCATGGCTAGAACATCCCTCGCAAGCGCCGCAGGAATAGCGCTGTTCCTGGCGCTCGCGGCGCCGGCAGAGGCAGTCGTCACCCCGCTGAAGCAGCCGAACTGGGTGGAATTGACGCCGCAGCAGCGCGAGATACTGGCGCCGCTGGCCTCGGAATGGAATACGCTCGAATCCTACCGCCGCAAGAAATGGCTAGGCATCGCCCAGCGCTATCCGACCATGTCGGCGGAGGAGCAACAGCGTCTGCAGCGGCGCATGCAAGCCTGGGTCAAGCTGACGCCGGAAGAACGCAAGCAGGCGCGCGAACGCTACCTGAAGCTGCAGAAGGCACCGCCTGAGCAGCGCGAGGTGATCAAACAGAAGTGGGAAGAGTACAAGGAACTGCCGCCGGAAGAGAAGGAAAAGCTGAAACAGAGCGCCGCCCGCAAGGCGCAGCACAAAACGGCGGCCGGAAAACCGGCAGCCGCAACCAAAGCCAACGCGGCGCCCGCGGCACCGACCCCCGAGGCGAAATAGGGTTCAGCGGCGTTCCACCCACCAGATCATCCCCGCCGCCATTAGCAGGAACAGCGCGCTCGGCGTGATCGCCGAATAGAACGGCGGCCAACTGTTGATCACGCCCAGGCTGGAGAAAAGTCCGTTGAGCATGTGGAAGGTGATGCCAAGCATGATGCCGGCAAAGACCTTGATGCTCACCGCGCCCATGCGATCCTGGGCATAGGCGAAGGGCAACGCCAGCGCCATCATCACCAGCACGGCAAAGGGATAAACCAGCTTCTTCCACAGCGCGATGATGTAGCGCTGCGCCGTCTGCTGGTTCTCCTCGAGATGGCGGACATAGAGGAAGAGATTGACGAAGGACATGCGCTCGGGTACCACCAGCAATACCGAAAGTATGTTCGGGTTGAGCGCCGAGTGCCACATCATCTCGGCCTGTCGGGTGACCCTGGCCTCGTCGTCCCCGAACTCCGTGCGCACGACCCCGGTCAGCCGCCAGCGGCTGGGCGGCAGATACTCGCCTTCCTGGGCCTCGGAAACGGAACGCAGGCGGTGGCTTGCATCGAACTCGTAGATGCGCACGCCGCGCAAGCGCGTGTCGGGCATCACTTCGCGCACATTGACGAAGCTGCGCTCGTCCTTGACCCAAAGGCCCGAACGAAATTCCTGCGCCACCAGCGAACTCAGCGCCTTCAGGCGCAATTCCTGCGCCGCTCTCTCCGCCGGCGGCGCGATGAACTCGCCGAAAACGAAGGTGAGTACCATGAACAGCAGGCCGATCTTCGCCAGCGTCTTGAGCAGCGCCACGGTGGACAGGCCCGAACAGCGAAGCACGGTGATCTCGGAGTGGCGCGCCAGCACCGTCAGCGCGTAGAGGGTACCGATCAGCACGGCGATGGGAAACAACTCGTACACCCGCCCGGGCATGGTGAGCAGGACGAAGGCCAGCGCGTGCTGCAATTGGTAGCCACTGTGGCCCAGTTCCTCGAACTCGTGGATCAGGTCGAAGAAGGCGAAGAGCAACAGAAAGGCGGCGAGCACCAGCGCCGTGGCGCCATAGATCTCGCGCGCCAAGTGGCGCTGGTAGACCTTCACCGCCATAGCCGCCGCCAGGAAAAGACCACCAGGCGGCGCGAGAACAGCGCCAGCAGCGTCACCAACATCGCCGCATGCACCATCCAGCTCCCCACCTCGAAGCGCAGCCGGCCCTGTGCGACCCAGGCCTGGCTGATGCTGATCAGATTGCTGTAGGTCATGTAGGCGAGCAGGGCGAATATCAGGTTGTTGGTGCGGCCGGCGCGCGGATTGACGAAGGAGAGCGGAATCGCCAGCAAGGCGAGGTTCAGCGCCGCAAGGGGTATCCCTGCGCGCCAGATCAGCTCGCCGAGGTTGGGCGGCGTCGGGTCTCGCAGCAGTTGTGCCAGCGGCAGGCTCTTCGGCGTGTCGGCGATGCCTTGCGCCTCACGCGATTCGACGCGCACGGCGTAGCGTTCGAACTGCATCACGCGGAAATCTGCCTGGCCGGGAATGCCTTCGTAACGGCGGCCGTCCTCGAGTACCAGAAAGCGATCGCCGTTGGGCATCGTCAATTGGCTGCCCTGGGCCGCGGCCATGATGCCCAAGCGGCCGTGCTGCAAGGAGCTGATGAAGACGTTCTTGACCCGTCCCTCCTGGCCAGCGATCTCCTCGACGAAGAATACCCGGTCGGCCGCCGCCGACTCCTTGAAGGCCCCGGGCGCCACCCGCGACACATCGTCGCGATTCTCCATCTTCTGCCGGTACTCGATGCTCTTGGCCAGCGCCCAGGGCGAAAGAAACAGCGAGAGGCTGGCAATCAGCAGCAGCAGGGGTGTGGCGAAGATCAGTACCGGTCTTACCCAAGCGGTGAGCGGCAGACCGCTGGAGAACCAGACGATCATTTCCGAATCGCGGTAGGAACGCGACAGCGTCATCAGCACGGCGATGAACAGGGTCAGCGACAACAGCACCGGCAGGTAGTTGAGCGCCCCGAAGCCGAGCAGCGCCACCACGGCCTCGGAAGCCAGTTTGCCGCCCGCCGCCTGGCTGAGCAGGCGTATCAGCTGGGTGGTCAACATGATGGCGAACAGCGCGACGAAGACAGCGACTGCGGTATTGGCGAATTCGCGCAGGGCGGCGCGCTGGAAAATCATGTCGGCTTTGACTTTTGGCGAGGAGTTTGGGGATAATCCAAACTCTTGGCCCATTCGTTGAATTTCTCTGGGCTTTTCCCCAGCAACTCTGAGGAGCTTGGCGTGGAATTTAGCATAAAAAGCGGCATCCCGGAGAAGCAGCGCAGCGCCTGCGTGGTGATCGGCGTTTTCGAACCGCGCAAACTTTCGCTGGCTGGCGAGATTCTCAACAAGGCGGCCAACAATTACGTGTCAGACCTGTTGCGGCGCGGTGACATGGAAGGCAAGGCCGGCAGCACCCTGCTGCTGCACAGCGTCCCGGGCACCCTCTGCGACCGGGTCCTGTTGGTCGGCTTGGGCAAGGAGCGGGACTTTCGCGAAAAGGAGTACCGCGAGGCGATTGCCACGGCCGTGCGCACACTCAACGAGACAGGGGCATTCGACGGCACCATCTACCTGACGGAGTTGGCGGTGAAGAAGCGCGATGTCCCCTGGCGCATTCGCCAGGCGGTGATCGTCGCACTGTCTACGCTCTACCGCTTCGACCGCTTCAAGTCGAAAAAAGACGAAGTGCGGCGGCCCCTGCGCAAGCTCACCCTCGCCGTCGAGAGCCGCGCCGATCTCGCGCAGGCGGAGAGCGCCTTGGCGCAGGGACTGGCCATCGCTGGCGGGATGAGCCTGGCGCAGGATCTCGGCAACCTACCCGGCAACATCTGCAACCCGACCTATCTCGCCGAGCGGGCTCGCGAGATCGCCGAGGCCCACGCGCTGACGCTCGAGGTGTTGGAACGCGCCGACATGGAGAAACTCGGCATGGGCTCGCTGCTGTCGGTGGCGCGTGGCTCGCGCCAGCCGCCCAAGCTGATCGTTTTGCGCCACGACGGCGGCAAGAAGGGAGAAGCGCCGATCGTGCTGGTGGGCAAAGGAATCACTTTCGATTCCGGTGGCATTTCGCTCAAGCCCGGCCCCGAAATGGACGAGATGAAGTACGACATGTCCGGCGCCGCCAGCGTGCTCGGCACCTTGCAGGCTGTGGCCAAGACAGCGCTGCCGCTCAACGTCATCGGCGTCATTCCCAGCGCCGAGAACATGCCGGGCGGCGAGGCCAGCCGTCCGGGCGACATCGTCACCTCGATGTCCGGTCAAACCATAGAGATCCTCAACACCGATGCCGAGGGACGGCTGATACTCTGTGATGCGCTCACCTACGCCGAGCGCTTCGAGCCGGAATGCGTCATCGACATCGCCACCCTCACCGGCGCCTGCGTCATCGCCCTGGGCCACGTCGCCAGCGGCCTCTTTTCCAACAACGACAGCCTGGCGCGGGAACTGCTCGGGGCAGGCGAGGACGCCTGGGACCGGGCCTGGCACATGCCCCTGTTCGAGGACTACCAGGAGCAACTGAAGAGCCCCTTCGCCGACATGGCCAACATCGGCGGCCGAGCGGCGGGCAGCATCACCGCCGCCTGCTTCCTGTCGCGATACGCCAAGAAGTACCACTGGGCGCACCTCGACATCGCCGGCACGGCGTGGAGATCGGGAGAGAAGAAGGGTTCCACGGGGCGCCCCGTACCCCTGCTCACCCACTTCCTGCTCGCGCGAGCGGGGCTGATCGAGACGTGACCAGGATCTGCTTCTATCACGGCGCCAAGGATCGGTTGCAGGCAGCCGCGGCTTGGCTCGCCCAGGCCTACGCGCGCCGCCAGCCCGTACTCGTCTACGCGCCCGACCCACGAACCGCGGACAGCATCGATCGCCTGCTGTGGACCCAGTCCTCGACCTCCTTCCTGCCGCACTGCCGGGCCGATGGGCCGCTGGCGGCGCAATCGCCGCTGCTCATCAGCGAAAATCTCGAGTCCAGCCCCAGACATGACTGCCTGCTCAATCTCGGTGACCAGGTGCCGCCGGGTTTCTCACGCTTCGCCGAAGTGGTGGAGATCGTCAGCGACGCCGAGGAGGACAGGCAGCCGGCGCGCGAGCGCTTCAAGTTCTACCGCGATCGCGGCTACCCGCTGGAGAACCAGCGCTTCGCGGCTACGGCCGAGGGACACCAGCCATGAACAAGGCGAGCCCCGCCCTTGCCGGGGGAAGTGTCCCATGAACAGCGATGATCTCCTGCTCGGCAAGGCTGACCAGTTGATGCAGCGGCACCGCAGCTTCGGCGCCAGCGAGTCGGCCGGTGAGCAGGATCTCGACGAGGGCCTGCCGCTGCTCACCGAGGTGGTGACCGATGATCAGGGGCCGCGGGTCGACCGCGCGCTACGCCCGCGCGTCGAGCAATTGCTCGCCTTGCAGCGCGCGGCGATCCTGCGCGAGTTCGAGCGCTGGCTGGACGAGCAACTGCCGCAGGTGGTGACGAGCGCCATGGATGGCATCACCGACCGCCTGTTGGACCAGATCACCCGGCGCGCCCGGGCGGAGCTATTGCCGCGCCTGGAGGCGATGGCAGCGCAGATCGGCACGCAAGCCGAGGAGACCGTTGCCGACGGCGACGGCGCGAAGGGCAGCGGCCAGCCGGTATAATCGCCGGCTCGCGCGCTGCCCTTTTGATCCCCCTTCCGCTCCCGTCCTCGCTCCCTCCATGCAACTCGAGAAAAGCTTCGATCCTGCCGCCATCGAGCGGCGCTGGTATGAAACCTGGGAAGGCGAAGGCTACTTCGCCGCCGGCCTGAACCAGACCAAGCCCGCTGCCTACTGTATCCTGCTGCCGCCGCCCAACGTCACCGGCACCTTGCACATGGGCCACGGCTTCCAGCAGACCTTGATGGACACGCTCATCCGCTACCATCGCATGCGGGACGAGAACACCCTGTGGCAGCCCGGCACGGACCACGCCGGCATCGCCACGCAGATGGTGGTCGAACGCCAGTTGGAGGCAGAAGGCATCTCGCGCCAGGAACTCGGCCGCGAGCGATTCACCGAACGGGTCTGGCAATGGAAACGCGAGTCCGGCTCGGCCATCACGAGCCAGATGCGCCGCCTGGGCACATCCCCGGACTGGTCGCGCGAGCGCTTTACCATGGACGCGGGGCTGTCCACCACGGTCACCGAGACCTTCGTCCGCCTCTACCGTGAGGGCCTGATCTATAGAGGCAAGCGCCTGGTCAACTGGGACCCGCAGCTGCTGACCGCCGTCTCCGACCTGGAGGTGGTGGCAAGCGAGGAAGAAGGCAGCCTGTGGCAGATCCGCTATCCCCTGCTCGACGCTGAAGGCAGCCTGACTGTCGCCACGACGCGGCCGGAGACGATGCTGGGCGACGTCGCCGTGGCAGTGCACCCCGAGGACACGCGCTATACCCACCTGGTCGGCCGGCGGGTGCAACTGCCGCTCACCGGGCGCAGCATCCCCATCATCGCCGACGCCTATGTGGATCCCGCGTTCGGCACGGGCTGCGTCAAGATCACGCCGGCGCACGACTTCAACGACTACGCCGTAGGCAGCCGTCACAAGCTGGAGCCGATCAGCATTCTGACGCTGGACGCGAAGATCAACGAACAGGCGCCGGCGCGCTATCAGGGGCTGGACCGCTACGCGGCACGAAAACAGATCGTCGCCGACCTGGAGGCCGAGGGACTGCTCGAATCGGTCAAGGCGCACAAGCTGATGGTGCCGCGCGGAGACCGCAGCCACGCGGTGGTCGAGCCCATGCTCACCGACCAGTGGTTCGTCGCCATGAGCAAAGCCGCCGCCGACGGCAAGAGCATCACGCAGAAAGCGCTGGACTGTGTCGCTTCCGGCGAGATCAAGTTCGTTCCCGAGATGTGGGTCAATACCTACAACCAGTGGCTCAACAACATCCAGGACTGGTGTATCTCGCGCCAACTCTGGTGGGGCCACCAGATTCCCGCTTGGTATGCCGACGATGGCCGTTTCTACGTCGCCCACGACGCCGCCGAGGCTTGCCAACTGGCGGCCAAGGACGGTTACAAGGGTCGCCTGACGCGAGACCCGGATGTGCTCGACACCTGGTACTCCTCGGCACTGTGGCCCTTCTCGACCCTCGACTGGACCCCCGACTATCCGGCCCGCTCGAATCCGGCGCTGGAGCTCTACCTGCCCTCGTCGGTGTTGGTCACCGGCTTCGACATCATCTTTTTCTGGGTGGCGCGCATGGTCATTATGACCAAGCACATCACCGGCAAGATTCCCTTCCGCGAGGTCTTCGTGCACGGACTGATCCGCGATGCGGAAGGCCATAAGATGTCCAAGTCGAAGGGTAACGTGCTCGACCCGATCGATCTCATCGACGGCATAGACCTCGAGGCGCTGGTAGTCAAGCGCACCGCCGGCCTGATGAACCCGAAGCAGGCCGGGCAGATCGAAAAGCGCACGCGGCGCGAGTTCGCGAACGGCATCCCCGCCTTCGGCACCGACGCCTTGCGCTTCACCTTCGCCAGCCTGGCCAGCCCCGGGCGCGACATCAAATTCGACTTGGCGCGCTGCGAAGGCTATCGCAACTTCTGCAACAAGCTGTGGAACGCCACCCGTTTCATGCTGATGAACTGCCAGGATCAGGACGTCGGCCTGGACGAAACTCAGCCGCTCGATCTCTCGATCGCCGACCGCTGGATCGTCAGTCGGCTGCAGCGAACCGAGGCGGAAATCGCCGCACACTTCAAGGAATACCGTTTCGACCTGATCGCGCGCAGCCTCTACGAGTTCATCTGGGACGAATACTGCGACTGGTATCTGGAGCTGTCCAAGGTCGAATTGCAGCAGGCCCAAACGGCAAACTCGCCGGCGCGGGCGCGGGCGACGCGGCGAACCCTCGTTCGCGTCCTCGAAACAACGCTGCGCCTGGCGCATCCGCTGATTCCCTTCATCACCGAGGAACTGTGGCAATCGGTAAAGATGCTGGCCGGCAAGTCCGGCGCCTCCATCATGCGCGAGCCCTACCCGCAGACCCAGCCCGAGAAAATCGACGCCGAGGCCGAGGCGCAAATCGCCCTGCTCAAGGATCTGGTCAATGCCTGCCGCAGCCTGCGTGGCGAGATGCACCTGTCACCGGCGCAGAAGGTACCGTTGCTCGCCACTGGCGATGCGACAACCATCGCCGCCATGGCCCCGCAACTGCAGGCGCTGTGCCGCCTGGCGAGCGTCACCGCAGTCGCCGAGCTGCCGGCCGGCGAAGCACCGGTGCAGATCATTGGCAACTTTCGCCTGATGCTGCAGATCGAAGTCGATGTGGCAGCAGAGCGCGAGCGGGTCGGCAAGGAAATCGCGCGCGTAGACGCCGAGCTGGCAAAGGCCACGGCCAAGCTGGCGGCACCCGGCTTCGTAGAACGGGCGCCGGCCGCCGTGGTCGCCCAGGAGCGCGAGCGCCTGGCCAACTTTTCCGCGCTCGCCGAAAAGCTGCGCGCGCAGCTGGCGCGGCTGGGATAGCCGGCGGCGTCTAGACTGTTAGCTTGGCAAGGAGAAGAAAATGGACAGAGAACATTACAGGCCGCTGACCATGCTCAAATAGCCGGGAATGGGCGGCCCCGCTCGCCTCGGGCATCTCCATCTGCGGCGTATCGGCGGCCATCGCCACCGGCAGCGCATTCCGCGCGCGGCCGATCGTCCCCATCATGGTGTCGTCACTGGTGGTGATCTTCGCGGTGGTCGAACTACTCATCCTGCCATTCCTGGCCCAGGCTTTCCTCTCCGACAAGCCGATGGTGGCCGGCGCATGGATGGGACTCGCTGTGAAGACCGACGGCGCAGCGGGCGCCAGCGGCGCCATCACGGAATCGCTCATCCTCTCTGCGGCAGCGGCGAAGGGCGAAGCCAACACCTTCCGCGGCATATTTTTCGCCATGACCTTCTTCACCATCGGCGTCATGGCCAACTTCAGGAAGCTCTGGGAAGAAGGCATAGGCAGACTGGCTGCGGTCTATCTGCTCTGCCTTTTCGGCTTCATCATCTGGGTGGGATTGGCGATTTCCTTCATCTTCTTCGCGGGCGTCATGCCATCGCTGGCGGCGGACTAACAGGGACAGGGATACGATATGGAACAACAACCGAACGTCGCGAAAGAACTGGAGAAGATGGCCTACGAGCCTCTCCCGCCGATCGAGAAGAAGCTGATCGTCTGGAGCCTGGGTCTGGGCTTGGGCCTGCTGGTGCTGATGTGGATCATCAGCTACGCTCTCTTCCCGGCGAAATAGCCGCGGCGAGTCGCTAGCTGGACAGACGCTGGTAGATATCGCCCAGCTTCAGCGGCAGCTGGCGCACATCGTCGAGGACGGTGTAGCGGGCGCTGCCGTACATGTGCGCCAGGTAATCGGCGCCGTGCCGGTCGATGGTGATGCAGAAGCTGCGCACGCCCTGCTGGTGCGCCTCCTGCAGCGCCCGCCGCGTGTCCTCGATCCCATAGTGGCCGCGATATTCGTCACCGTAGTCGTCGGGCCGACCGTCCGACAGGGTCACCAGCAGCCGATGCCGCGCCGGTTGCGCCAGCAGCAGCTGCGTCAGGTGGCGCACGGCAACTCCCATGCGCGTGTAATCCTTGGCGGCGACGGCGGCGATGCGCGCCCGCACCTCGGCCGAGTAGCGTTCGCCAAAGCGCTTGATGCGGTAGATTTCGCAGCGCCGCCGCGTCATGCCGGAAAAGCCGTAGATGGCGTAGGCGTCGCCCAGCGCCTCGAGCGCCTCGCACAGCAGCACCAGCGCCTCGCGCTCGGCGTCGTTCACCCAGCCCTTGGTCGAGCCGCTCATGTCCACCATGAACATCGCCGCCAGGGAACGCTGGTTGCGCACCCGGCGGCGGAACAGGTTCCGCGACGGCTCGACGCCGCTCTTCCGGTCGGCGATGGCATCGACGGCGGCATCGAGATCGATCTCCTCGCCCTCGCTCTGGCGCCCGAGGATCCGGTCCTCGCCGCGCAGCATCTCGAAGCGGCGGCGCAACTGGCGAATCAGGCCGCGGTGGCGGCGGCGCACCTCGCTCACGTAGTCGCTTGTCTCGCCAGGCTCGCCGGCGCCGCAATCCATTTCGTAGAGCTGGCACCAGTCGCGGCGATAGCTGTTGCGCCGATAGTCCCATTCGTCGTAGCGCGCGTCGGCTGGCCTATCCTCGTCCCCCGCCGTTTCGCTGCTGGCCGTCGTCGCTTCCGGTTGCCAGGAACCGGGTCCTGCCGGGCGCAGGCATTCGGGCGGCAACTCGCCCAAGTCCTGCAGCAGAGAATGGGCCGCAGCCTGGGCCTCGGCGGGCAGATCGAGGTTTTCCCCGTCGAGGCAGATCTCGCCCCCCGCGCCACGCGCCTCGAGCCGGGTCATGGAGCGCCCCGCCTCGCCGCCGCTGCCGCTACCCTTCATCACGTTCAAGGCGCGACGCAGCACCTCCATGTCGCGGGCGATGCGCTCGGCGCGCCGCGCCAAGGCTGCTTCCGGGTCTATCGCGGGCACGTGCGGCAGCGGCGGTGCATCCCCGTCGCCGGCGAGACAGTCTGCAAGCAAGGCCAAGCTGTCGGCGAGCGTCGCCCCGGGTGCCGACAGGCGCGCCACCATGGGCTGCAGCGCGGGCGGCCAGGCCCCGCGAACGGCAGCGATCTCCGCGCCCAAGCCGGGCAGTTCCCGCGCGATCTGCGCTTCCAGGCGCACCGTCTCGAGCGCCGCCAGCCAGCCCAGGGCCCGCTCGCGCAGCGGTGACTGCAGCCAGGGCGCCAGGGCGGCGGCAAGATCCACCGCTGCCGAACCGAATCCACCGTATCGCGTCTGCGCCCAGAGCATGGCCGCCAGCACCTTGTACAGGCGGCGATTGGCGGCGCTGTCCGCCTGGTCATCCACCTGGGTCGGCAGGATGATGGTCTCGCTGTCGGTCCAGGCGCGGGCGCCCGGCGCCAATTGCAGCGGCCGTCCCGCCAGGCCCTGGATGAAGCGCGCCAGGCGCGCCTCGACTTCGGCGTAGGCAACGCCATGTCCGCCACGTCGCGCCGCAAAGCGGGCGACGTCCTGCAGCAGCTTGACCGCCGCGGCAAGCCCCTGCACGTCGCAGATCTCGAGTGCCGCCAGCGCCCAGTCTTCGAACGCGCCGTGGTCGAGCAGCACGGCCGCAGCCGCACCCCTTGCCGCCAGCTGATAGCCAAGTTCGGCGCTGCTCTCGGCGCTCACCGCAGCCCAGTGCAGAACCTGCTCCTGGCGGGCCCGCGGAAGCGCTTCCAGCGTTGCGGACAGGCCGCGCGCCGAGCGGTAGGAGGGCGAAGCGAAGAGCGCCTGGTCCAGGCGCGTCTGCAGTTCTGCGGCGCTGAGTTTTCTAGAAGACGGCGCGGACGAGGTCATCGAGCGTGGCGCCGATTTCCGCTTCATCGCTGAGCGCCCGCGCGACGGCCGCAATGCAAGCCGCCACCGGCGCCGTTCCGGAGCTAATGAGCTGCGCCGCATGTACCAGCAGGCGCGTGCTGGCGCCTTCGTCCAGTCCCGCGCCCTTGAGGTTGCGCGTCAGTTCCGCGAGCTTCACCAGGCGCCGCGCCGTATCAGCATCGACACCGCCCTCGCTAACGACGATGGCGGCCTCCAGCTCGGGCTCTGGATAGTCGAAGTCTATGGCCACGAAGCGCTGCCGGGTGCTCGGCTTGATCTCCTTGAGCACGCTCTGGTAGCCGGGGTTGTAGGAGACGACCAGCATGAAGCCGTCGGGCGCGCGCACCAGTTCGCCGCGTTTGTCCACGGCCAGGACGCGGCGCGCGTCGGCGAGCGGATGGATGACGACGATGGTGTCCTTGCGCGCCTCGACCAGTTCGTCGAGATAGCAGATGGCGCCGGCGCGCACCGCGGCGGTCAGCGGTCCGTCCATCCACACCGTGTCGTTGCCGACGATCAGGTAGCGGCCGACCAGGTCGGCGCTGGTCAGATCGTCGTGGCAGGCGACGGTGACCAGCGGCCGCCGCAGGCGCCAGGCCATATGCTCGACGAAGCGGGTCTTGCCGCAGCCGGTCGGCCCTTTGAGCAGTACCGGAAGTCGCCGCGCGTGGCAGGCGGTGAAAAGCTCGACCTCCTCGCCACTACGCTGGTAGTAAGGTTCGGTGCCGATTTCGAGCAACTGGCTGGAGGGTTCGTTGGCGTTCATTTCTCTTATTTCGGTTGTTTGCCATTCTTGGCGTCTTTCATTTCCTGCGCCCGGCGCAGCTTCAGTTGCCGCAACCTGGCATCGACCGCCGAATGCTCGTAGAAGTCGCCGTCGTCGGCCTTCTGCGCCAGATCGAGTTGCTCGATTGCCGGCACCAGTTGCCCCTGCAAGGCATACACCTCGGCCTGGGCACTGTGTTGCAGCAAGCGCTTGCCCAGCGCCGCGTAGGCCCGCGCCTGCAAGCCGTGCATGCGGCTATCCGACGGGAAGCGCTGCAGGTCGTCCACCGTGGCGCGCAGGGCCAGACGCGGCTCGCCCTGGGCCAGCAGCGCTTCGACCTGGGCGTAGGCCAGGCCCCGCTCCTGAGGATAACGGACGAGCGCCGGCGTCAGTATCCTGACGGCGCCGCCAGGATCCTTCTGCGCCAGGCGCAGATCGGCCGCCAGTTTCTCTATCATCGCCGACTGTAGGCCAAGGCGGCGGAGTTCCGCCAGTTCGCCTTCGGCGGCAGCGTAATGCTCGGCGCGCATCTGCGCCCGCGCCAGGCCGTAGCGCGCCGCCGCTTCGCTGCTGAACTTGTGTTCGGCTACCTGTACGGAAAAATCCGTGATCGCGTCGCTGGGCGTACCCTCGGCGGCACGCAGCTTGGCGCGCACCAGCAGGAAGTCGAGCGAGTCGGGCACCTGGCGATAGGGGCTGCCCTCGATGCGATTCTCC
>Ga0172380_10001967_pt1 | contig 33782 bp, 49 predicted proteins | sample Leawe162metaG_FD_119747 | JGI IMG/M metagenome (GOLD analysis project Ga0172380, IMG submission 119747) | Leachate microbial communities from a municipal landfill in Southern Ontario, Canada - Leachate well 162 metaG | ecosystem: Engineered > Solid waste > Landfill > Unclassified | place... | reverse complement strand
TATGACAGGGATATGCGGGATTACATCAACGATGGAAACGCCTATGTGAAAAGCATAGACAACCAAATCAGGCTCGCCCAAGAGCATTATGCCGGGATGGATTTGAGCAATCCCGCGGACAGGAAGAAGTCCGACGCATATATGAACTCTTTGTATTCCCAGAAGGGGGCGCAATACGGGCAGTTCATGGACATGGTGAAAAGCGAGCAGGCTTACAACGACGCTAAGCTGAAGGTTGCCGTGGACGAATACAATACATTGGAGCAAAGTTTGGAAAAAACGATAGACAGCATCCGGACGGAAACCAATGCGTGGTATAAGGAAAACAGCGGAACAATAAGCGATGCCTTGGAGGAGATGTATGGAAAAGTCTACGACTATAAGGATACGGCGGAGAAAAAGCTGAAGAATGATATGGATATATATGATTGGGCGGATAAGGCCACGAAATCCATAACGGAACAGTTGGGAGGGGGAGAAACGGAATATAGCACTAAGGCATTAAGTTTGACAGAAATTACTAATTTGAAAGAAATGTATCCGGGGATTGGAATAGATTATGGAGATTCTGAAAAAACCGTTATGGACAAAAGAAACGCCGCAAATGCCCCTGAAGAATATACCGATGATGAATTAAAACAATTGGCATTTCAGAATTTTTCCACAGGACAAACATTGGAAGATGGCATATCATATCTCAATAATTTTGCTGGCATAAAAAATAAAGAAAGAGCAAAGGAAATACTCACTCAAATTTATACCGCATTTGGAGTTCAAGATGAGGGAATAAAACAATTGGCAAGAAATTCCATTAAACTTAAAAAACCATTGAATCAATTATTGCTTGAAATTGATGCCGGTAGTTTAAAAAATACAGATGGGACTCCAGTGCAAATAATCGATAAAAATAAGGCTAAGGAAATAATTACTCAGGTTTATAATAATGCTAAAATACAAGGAGAAATAACCAATAAAGCACTGGGTAGCGTCATCACTCAAAATCCCCTCGTAAATCCATCGATTAATCCTATCATTGGGGCAATTTCTAATTTTCTATTTAAAAAATAATGAAAAGTAATCCATTTGGTGTCTCGACAATAGGAACATTGCCTAAGAAAAATATTGAAAAAATAAATCCTTTTGGAATTACGCCGAAAACAGCTGTTGCTTCAAAAATTGACCTGACAACTCCCGAAGGATTATTGCAAAAAGCGCAAGAATCTGGAATTGGAAAAGAAGCGAAGGCAATAGTAAATAAAGTTCCAAAGCTTTCCTTTCTCCAGAGAATAGGGAAAGGACTTGGTGCGTTTAATCCCGCTGAAGCCATCTTAACCGGAACGGAACAAGGCGCCGGTCAAGGTGCGTTAGAATATGGTAAAAATATAGGACAGGGAGTTTTATCTGCATTTACCGGAAAAGATTATGAGCCAGACAGAAGATATTTTTCCGATGTGGCGGAAAAAATGGGAATTGAAAATTCAATATTAAAATGGGGAATAGGATTTGCCGGAGATATTTTGCTTGATCCAACCACTTATTTTGGCGGGGCAATTGCCAAGGGGATAGGTGCTGGAGTAAAGGGTGCTGGAAAAATTACATTAAAGGGAATCGGGAAAATTGCCCCAGAAACAGAAACGGGATTAAAATTAGCAGGAGCTGGATTGCAAGATGCCCTGGGAAGGGCATTTCAATACGGATATAAATCTACCGAAGGGGCGAAGGAAAAATTACTGACATTTATGTCTAGAAAATCTTTGGCAAAGATTGAATTGGCCGCATCTAACTTGGATAGGTTGGGAACAGGTGTCTTATCAAAGGCACAAAGAGAAGAATTGGCATTGAAAATGATTGCTGGTAAAAGGGCAGAATATCAATTTGGAGAAGAAGTATCTCAAAATGCAATTAAGAAGGTAAATGATTTATTTCCAGAATTAAAAGTTACGGATGCGAATAAGGCGGAAAAAATACTTAATGGGCTGGAAGATACTACTCAAAAAAGCGTTGAAAAAATAAGGAATGAAGTAGACCAAATAGTCAAACCATTTTTTGAAACAAGGCAATCTGCCATTAAAAAAGGAATGACAATGCCAGAGTTCAATGCTGGAATACAATCTACCCCTGCATTGGGAAGCTATGCAAAGATAGATGAATTAAATAAGGTGGTAAATAGATTAAAAAATCAACTTAAAAAAATAAAAGGAGAAAAAGGAACTATTGGAATGATTGGAAAAGAACCGATCATTCCTTCTTTGGGCGGAAAAATAACAAAAGAAGAATCTATAATTGCCCATAATTCTTTATTGAATTATGAAGAACAAAGATTGGGAGAAGTCATTGAAGATCTATCTAAAAAATTAGAAAATTTAAAAAATAAACCAAACATAACCCCAGGAATAAAACCCCCTGGAATTTCTACCTTTCCAATGACTCCCGCAGAAACTATTATTTACGGAGAAAGATTGATTAAAAAACTTCAAAATGACTTGGCGACGAAATCGCAACTTTTAGATACGGCAATTCGAGGAAGAATAAGCGGATCTTCTCTTATTAAGACCGCAAGGGAAACTGGCGATTATTCCAAGATTCAAGCAATTGCCCCGGATTTAGTGGAAAAAATAAAATTAAATTCCACTGATCCCCTTGTCCAAAAAACAATAGAAGAACAGCTTTCTAGGTCTAAGAAATTTTCCGAAGGAATAACTGAAAATCCCTATGAAATATATTTTCCATTTATTAAAAAAGATAAGCTTCAAAAATTTCTTAATGAATCTACTGAAGTAAAAATTGGAAGTGAAGGATATCGAAAACAATTTAAAAATCTTCTTACCGATGAAAATTTAGAAATGGATCCCGCGCAGGCATTTTTTACCAGAGAAAGTCAGATTGTTTCCGATAAAATGACAAAAGATTTTTTAGATGATTTTGTCAAAAGTTATGGCAAGGAATTAAATGCATTTAAAAATTCCGACGATGCTGCCAAAGAAGGATATTACTTAATAAAAGATAAGGGAATATTCGGGAAAGAATTGGGGTGGGTAAATAAATATGATGCCGCATTGATAAAAGATTCCATATCTCCCGAATTTCAAACCATCAATATGCTGGCCAAGGCGACTGGATTTGATGCCGTAACTTCATTATTCAAAAGATCTGTCACCGGATTATTCGTCCCGTTTCATATTAGGAATTATGTTTCTGGAATAATACAAAATTTTGAAGCACTGGGGAAAGATACCCTAAATCCAAAAAATATTGCCATTGGTCAAAAAATAGCATATCTTATGGGAAGGGGAAAACAAATTCCAGATGAATTAATTACCGTTGGAGGAAAAACCCAAAAATTCAGCGACTTAATGAAACCATTCATTGACAGATTTACGGGAGATACTTTTTATAATAATGATTTTGAAATTGCACTGAAAAGCGGATTGGGATTAAAATCATCGCAAAAAATATTATCAAAATCATCAATAAGAAGTACGTTGGGGTTTGAAAAGGGAAATATACTTCCGTTGGTGGGTCAAGAAGGAGTGCCTATAAGAACCGCAAGGGCAATCGGACAATTCATAGAGCATCAGCAAAAGGCAACTGCTTATGTTACCGCGTTATCTCAGGGGAAAACAATTGACAATGCATTAAAATTAGCTGCAAATGCCGGATTTGATTATAGGGCACTGACTAGATTCGAAAGTCAGATAATGCGGAGGATAGTGCCATTCTATAGTTTTGCGAGATTCAACACGGAACTTCAGCTTAAGACATTGGGAGAAAATCCGCAAAGGATAAATCAGATATTAAGATTTTTTGGAAGTATGGGAGAACGTCCGATGGGAGAAGAAAAGAAAAATTTACCAGCATATATACAAGAATCCATCGGAATAAAACTTCCCGACACTCCAGAAGGATTAAAGCAATATATAACTTCCTTTGGAACTCCAATAGAAGCATTTGCTCAACTTTTCGGAAAAAATCCGATATTGAAAGCCATCAGCCAAATGAATCCAATCCTTAAGACTCCGATTGAAATTGGAATTGGAAAAGATAGCTTTAGGCAACGCGATCTAAAAGATGTTTATGCTGCCAATGAATATGAAATGGCTCCGCAGATAATTAAAGATATGCTTAATATCCACGAGGTTGAAAAACCAATATATGCAAAATATAAGGATAAAGACGGAAATCCTGTAATTATCGGAACTAAAAAAACTTATGTTGCAGATCCGGAAAAATTGCTTATTGCCAGAAGTCTATTTACTTCCAGGGGAGTATCTTATTTGGATCAAGTATTTGGAAACGACCTAAAGGGATTTGTCAAGGCATTAAAAACTACTACTGGGCTGAAACCGCAGGTAATTGACATTGAAACGCAAAAATATTTCAATGAATTAGAGCAAAAAAGATCACTGGAAGACTTGCTTACCAAGATAGGGGCGGTAAAGAAATATGAAATAATTTATACGCCAAAAAAGAAATAACCCGAACAAAAAAGCGTTTCCCAAAAAGAAGCGCTTTTTATTATCTTATCCCAAAATTTTCATCACGTCATCTTCCACTTCCTCCGCAACCCTTTCCTCGTCTATGTCGTCGCAAACCCTGTGTCCGCAGAACGGACAGCGGAATTCCTCCCACCTGTTCCCCCTCCGTATGTCAAATTCCATCTGAACGTATTTATGGCACGCCGGACATTTCCAAAGCGGGAATTTTTTAGGAGGCTTATTTTTTACTTTCCACTTCTCCCAGTGCCTTTTGCAGCAAAATTCCTGCTTATACCTCTTGACTTCAAAGGTCTTGCGGCAGTACTTGCATTTCTTGAATGTTTTCTGGGGCTTGGGTGCCGACAGAAATCCATCTTCATTAAAAAATTTCTTTTCCATAATGACAGCAAATTATGGATTAATATCATTTGATGGTGCTAATCGTATCATTTTGCAACGATAAAGATGTTGCTTTGATACGATTATTTTCTAATATCTTTTGTTCCTTTTTTAATACGAAGTTGATTCCACTCCTCTCCATTCCAAACCTGATAGTTGCCGTTTTCTTCCCTGACTGGCAATTCGAATAAGGCATAACGTCCTTTGGGATATTTTTTCAACCCAGACATCTTTAGTCCCATTGATGTGTCAAAATTTTCCCGTTCTCTCTGATTTTTCATAAATTTGATAAAATAAGGTTTTAACTTCCCTTGTTTCCGAAACCCCAAAAAACCGTTTTTTAAATTGGCTAAGATAAAGGCTTGCGTGGCTCGAGTTTTTCCGAATTTGCCCCAGGCTGCACGAAAAATGGAAAAAGGTATCAGGGTAGCACTTTGAAAATGGGGAGGGCTTAAAAGGGCTGTTTTAGGGAGTTCGAGCATTCTTATTCCTGCTCACCGTAAGAATAGGAATTCTTGGAATTCTGCCAATCTTTCATGGCATTAAATTGCATCTGTTTGCAGGCTGAGAGCAACCTATCTATATTTTCTACATGTCTTTTCAATTCAATATAATTTCTCCATTCATCACTAGCCATAGCCATTGAATTTGCCTTAGCGGAACTGAATGGCTTTTCAGTAATCTCATCTTTCCCATTTTCAAATTCCTTGAGTTTTTTATTATAAGCAAATTCCGCATCATTTAATAAAGTCAGGTATCTTCCGCAATATCCGGCCAACTCCCCATACTTCAGTCCCACATCTCTGGCATCCTTGGCATTTTTTGAATAAGCAGTTACAAAACTTTCATATTTTGCCTGATATTCTTTGAGAAGTTCCTTTTCCTCTTCCTCGGCAACATTAATGGAAGGAAAAGAAACTATATCTTCTCCCGAAAATTCTTTTTCCCGTGAGTATTCTACTGACATGATTTTTGAGTTAAATGGATAAGATTCTCATTATTGCCCCCGCTAAGGAGCAATGTATGAATTTCCTATTCTTCGTCCTCTTCCTGTGCCTCATCTTCTGATGGCAAATCAGGGTCGTCTTCATCTTCAAGCGGACATTCATCATCTAACTCGTCATCGTCTAATTCTTCTTCGTACGGCATAGTTTTTAGATTAAAAATAATTATCTTATATCTTTGAATAAATCTGGCAATCTCTTTACTTCTTCCACAGAAGTTATCTCTGCATTTGACTTCAGTACTTCTAAAAATAAACGGGGAATAAATCCATTTTCTATGGAAGACCTTATAAGCTGAGGGGCATCTTTATTGTAGCAGAATGAATTCCAGCCTCGATTATCTTCAAATACGGCCGTATGCATCTTGGAACCATGTCTCGGATCAAGAAAAAGTCCTTCCCTTACTATATCATAATCAATTCTTAGCGCATTGCATACGTCATAAAGCTGTTGCCACATGGAAACCTTGGCGGCAAAGAGAGTATTTTCGGCAAGCTTGATCATTTCAGCAATTTTTGCATCGTGTTGAAAATAATTTTTCATCGGACCGAGTATCGGCTTAATTAATGACATTACTTTTTTTAAAACTTCTTTCCTTCCACCCAATATGACAAATGGACATTCCTTCATGTCAGTGTCAAATCCACTTAAATCTTTTGGAACGAAATAAGAACTTTGTCCGATGAACTCAGGCATGAAGCAAATGTCTTTCCCATATTTTTTCTCCAGCATATCAACTGTTCCTACGGGAAGGGTTGACTTGATGATTATCGTTTCCGCACTAACCTTAGACACTATTTCTTCTACGGTAGAAATATCCAGCCTCCCATACTTTCCCCCAGGAGTATTGACGCAAATTATCGCAACATTGCAAGAATATATTTTTTCCCATGCAGATTCATTTGTAGAACTGCAATTGATATTTAATTCTTCCTTTAATTCAAATTCTCTCCCGGAAAGTTTTCCATTGGAGGATTTTTTCGGCTCATAAAGGGCATAAGAATTTAATTCTTTTGCCACGATAGGATAATGGGTGGCTATCATTTTAAGGGTAGCCGAACCTATATATCCCTTATATCCAAATAATGCAATTTTATTCATATTATATAATGGTTATTTTTTCAATTCCTCTTCTGCATTATCCTTGGAAATATCTTCAATCTTCACATTCCCTTCATCGTCAGAAACAACTTCTCTCGCTGGATTATTTTTGGCGTTTTCATCGGATATTCCCGCCAAACCATTCTTCTTTTTTTCTGTTACCTTCTTGCTTTCTTCTATTTTTTCGGACAATTCTTTCGCTTCATTGTCAATCATCCTCCTGTCATCCTGCAATTCTATCGCTTCCTGAATGATTTTTCTAATGAATTTTTCTCCCCGCAATTGGAACTTGTCGACCAATTCCCCCATTTTTTTGTTGTAGTAATTTTCATTAAACATTTTTTTATTTGTTATGAGTTAAATCTTATTTCCTTTAATCCTTCCCTTACGATTTTCCTTGCATTTTCCTTAAATTTTGGGCTGGGATTAAATTTAATATATTCATTTATCTTTTTAAGGGAAGTATATTGTTGGAATACGTCTTCCTTCTGCCTTTCAAGAAGCTTTACTTCAAGTTCTTTTTTGAAAATTCTCTTATATTCATACTCAAAAATTTCCAATATTTCACCTAATCTTATCTCTTCACTTCCGCCGAGATTAAAATCATTATGCTGCCAATCCCAATCTTTTTCAATCAAATCAGCGGTCGCCCTGACCAAATCTTTGACATAGACATATCCCCTGAAGGAATCAACGTCATATACGGTAATGGGCAATCCATTCCTTATCTGTTCCAGCCATTTGAATACGACTTCATCTTTCCTTCCCTCTTCCCCATAAACGGTAAATGGCCTGATTATAACTGTCTGCCCTGAAAAATTATTGACTATTTTTTCCCCGGCTAGTTTGGAAATTCCATAGAAGGAAATGGGATTTTTCTCCGATTCTTCAGTCACCGGAAGTTTCTCCTGATTTCCGAATACCGAAGAGCTGGAATAAAATATGATCCTTTTAACTCCGTTCCTTTCGCAGCAATCCACGATATTCTGCGTCCCCAAGATGTTGGTGGCGGCATAATCTTCTGGATACAGCTTGCTCCGCCTAACTCCGGCAAGGGCGGCAAGGTGAATGACTTCCGTAACTTGATTTTTTTCAAAGAACTCATCAAGCTGGTATTTATCGCGGATGTCAAAATTAGACCGAAGATCGTAGCCGACAAATTTAATACTTCTTTTTTTTAATTCTTCAGAAAGATGACATCCGATGAAGCCTTCGTTGCCGGTGATTAATAAACTCATATTTTATCATTATTTACATATTTAATATAGCATATTTTCAACTTGCGTGCAAACTATGATTGTGGATAACTTGTGGCTGATCATTTTTCAATGCTACTCACTCCATTGATTTTTTTCACCTCAATCCTCTGCTCAAACATTTCCTTGATAGTTTCTTCATGGGAAATAACCGCTAATTGACCATTTCCTTCCTTCATCTTTACCACTATTTCCCCGAATTTTTCAAGGCTTTCCTGATCGAGGGCAATGAAACTCTCATCTAATATCCTGAAATTAATCTTTGTGAATTTACCAAATCCATCGAAAATACTGAATATTATTTTTTGTCGTTCTCCGCCGGAAAAATTTTCTATATCCATAATTTCTCCGACATCATTCTTTATGCAAATGGAAAGGGTCTCGATGACGGAATTTCCTTTTGCATTTTCTTTTTGCGTATCAAGAATTACCCGGAAATCAGAAAATTCAGACAAGGTATTGTTTATTTCCTCTTGAAGGCGAGGAATGAAATAATCTATCAAAAGACACGGCAACCCCTTATCCCCCATAGCTTCCTTTATCAACTCAAGACATTCCAAATCCTCCCGCACCTTCACCGATTCCCCCAGTGCTTTTTCCAATTCAATGCTGTTTGCCCCCAATTGCTCCGCGGCATACTTAGCCACCGCCAACAGAGAGGTGTTATTTTCCATTTCAACATTCAGTCTTCTTTTCTCTTCTCCCAATATCCGCATTTTTTCATTGGCTTCCTTCTCTACGGAATCATAATCTACCGTCTTTTCCGCCATCAATTTTTCAATCTTTTCCCCCAAAGCTTTTTTCTCCGAAGATGCCACCATCAGTTCCTTGGCAACTCCGGCCATCTTCGCTTTATTTACTTCCTGCTGTTGGATTTTTTCCCTGTTTTTTTCAAAGGCATCAAGCTCGGAACTTATCGCATTCAGTTCTTCTTCGGACAGCAGTTGTTTGGGGCAATCTCCGAGGGCAAGAGATTCGGCTTTGCATTTTTCAATTTCCGCCCTTATCTCATTTAATTTCTTCTGTTCTGCCATCAGTTCCGCCGACAGGGAAGATATAGATTTCTGCTTTATGTCCGAAAGCACGAATCCGCAGGAAGGGCACTTTTCTTCAGGCATTTGAAAGGCTTCTGACATCTTGGCGGTAAGGGATTTTATCCTATCATCGCAGTAAGAAGTGATTGGAGTTTTTAAAATAATGTCTTTTTGATCTGAATTCCACTTATTGATTGATTCCCTTACCCTATCATATTCCGCAACCTGCTTCTTCTTGGAATTTATCTCTTCAATGCCGGGCAAGACAATGTCTTCTTTTTTAGAAAGTTCCCTTAATTCTATATTTAAAAAATCTATCTTGGCGGACTTAGTGTCGTATTCGGACAAATATCCATTAAGTTCTTTTTTCTTCGCTTCACTTTCGACCTTCTTCTTGGTGATTTCAGATAATTTTACACGGATTTCAGACTCTTGGACATTCAGTGTTTCCAACTCTTTCTGCAAAACAAACTGCCTTTCTTGATATTGGGAAAGGTCTTTCGAGGAGAGTTCGTTGGATGAAATCTGCTTTTTCTTTTCAACGATAAGGGAGTCCAGTCCGGAAAGTTTAAGTTTGTTTTCTTTGATTAAAACTTTGGCTTTTTCAAGAAGTTCTTCAAAATTTTGATTGCCGATGATCTCAAGCAACAGTTCTTTCCTTTGCGATGCTGGAAGATTAACGAAAGAAGATTCTCCCGACTGGGGGAACAAAACCGAGTTGCAGAATAATTCGGCAGAAGAATGAAGTATTTTATCCTGAAGATATGACTGCGATTCGCGAATCCCCAATGTTTTTACCTGAATTGGTTTTTCTCCCCCTTCTTTCTGCTCAAATAAATTCAGTTCATGCTTGGCATCTGATATTGACCTTTTTACAATCCAATCCTTATGAAGTTCGGTGTCGGTAAGGGTCAGGGAAACGACGGCTTTTTTAGCTCCCTTGCGGATGAGATTCTTCGTGGAATCGGAACGACCTCTTCCGAATAGGCAGAAAAATATGGAATCGGATGCCAAACTACTCTTGCCCGATCCTGAAGCCCCCGAAAAAAGTACTTTTTCAGAAGGTTGGAAATAAAGTTCAGTGTCCTTATGGCTTAGGAAATCTTGAAGATGAAGGGATTTTAAGATGATCATAAATTTAGAATTTTATTTATCTTCCCTGTGATTAGGGCATGAATGAAACCAATCTCCGTCTTTCCTGCTTATTTTCCATCCGCCGTTTTTCATCTCATCCAATGTTCCGGAAAGATTGCAATATCCTGGCTCTCCATTGTCAAAATCTTCTTCGGTTTTGCATCCTTCTTCATCGCAATAAGCGGTTATTATTCCAAACATATTGTCGAAATCAAGCATATTTTTGATTAATTTATTTCTTCCCGTATTTAGCCCTTAGCGATTCAAGTATCATATTTACTTCCCCTGGGAATATAATGGATTTCTCCAGATTTTCCCCCGCATATTTTTCCACTTCCTTGTCGCCGAATTCTATTTCCGCAAGTCCTTTTCGGAGTCTTTCTTTGGCCACTTTGCAAATTTCTTCCGAAGCGGTCTCCACGACTTTTGGTTTCAGGTATTCGGGATGGAGAAAGTAAGAAACCAAAATATTCACTTTTTGAGAACAGCAGGGACAGAGGAATTCTATCCTTTCTTTGGATACTTCTTGGGATTCGAGAGGCATATAAAATATGGTTATTTTTTAATTGAACCATTTGATGATCGGATTTCCTATAAATCCTTTTTCCCACACAAACCAAGCGTATGCGGCGGCACTGCTTTTTTTAAACATTTCCGCATCTCCATTTCTCGCCACATGGATTCTCGAGGAAGATACATAAACTATTTTAGGGGGATATTGCACAAAAAATTTCTTCCTGTCTTTTCCTTCGAGGAATGTTAACTTTAGAAACATTGCTACCTTTCGTCCCGCCGGTATCAATTCAATGGCATGTTTGCAGAATTCTTTGGCATATTTATATGGGGGATTGGTTATGATATCCCCATCCCAAATATCAGTTTCAAGCAAAAAATCAATTCCACTTTCCCCATATCCCCTATTTACCAAATCACTGGATTTTCCTAGTAAATTCTTTTCTTCTAAAACTTTTGCCAGATGACCCCCCCCGCAGGCACACTCCCATACATTGCTGAAAGATTCTTGCTCCAGCAATAAAACCATTGCCCTTGGATCGGTGGCATAATAATCTCCCTCTGCCCTTTCATAGTCAGAATGATTACTTGCACCCAATGTAGAGAATGTAGATTTTTTATTTCCAGTCCAATCTGGCATAAATTTAAATAATAATTATTTAATCCTCAACATCCTCCACCGCACTTTCAATTATTTCTAGGCATCTGTTTAATTTCCCGACCAATGATTTGATCTGGGATTTTAGTTTTTTTATCTCCTCGTTTTTCTGATCCGTTGTTTGATTTTCCATAGTATTATAAAATAATTATTTATTTCGCGGGAGCGGGAGTCGAACCCGCCTATTGAAGGATATGAACCTTCCGAGAATCCGCTTCTCAATCCCGCATTAATTTTCGGGGCTCTTGCTTCTGGGCTTTTACTCCCACCTCCATGCGTCATCAGCAACTGACGCTACGAGGTATTGCACCGCCCCGTCTCCTTATTCACTGACTTATTCGGCTATTTCCCCTTCCAGTGTTCAGGCCGCAGTTCTCACGGTAGAGGAATTTTACTTTACATCTTTTCGCCAGACAGCATTTTCCTGCCCTAGCCCGGTCTCATTGCCGCCACCTGCCCGTCCCCCCTACGTAGTCAGGGAACGTGGTTTCCATATACCGGACAGCTTGTATTTTGAAGGCAACCTTTCTTGCAAATATTTTGTCGGCAGAATAGAGGTTGTCTGACGAAAAGACATGAATTATCAAATATCTTCTTCAAAATAAACAATTCCAATATACCTCGAACTACTTTCAAATATGTTAAATATCTTTATTCTCTTATCATTTAAAAAATCTATTAAATTATCCTCAACGCAAATATCTTCCCCATCATATATATATTCTTTTTTCCACATAATTTTTATGTTTAATTTTCTGGTTCAAAATCTATTAATTTTAATTTATACATCTCTATTAAAGACACATATTCTTCGTTAGAAATTTTTTTAATTTTTATTCTTTCTTTATCTAATTCTTCTAATATATTTTCCCCATATTTTTTTCTCAATGCAATAGCATAACGAGAAAGATTCCCGTGCATCCATCTATTGCAATACGTACATTGACAATTTACATTCCTTTCATCAAAATAAAGAGATAATCCAGCCGTCTTAGGTATATAATGACCAGCATCCATTTTTCTCCAAAAATCTTCTTTCCCGCAAGAAATACATATACCCTTATCTCGTTGTCTTATAAACTGACTAAAATATACCCATAATTCTTTTTTTAATAAAGCATTAGTGCTTTTTGTTTTCTTTTTTTTCATTATAAATTTTTTATGCTTAAAATACTTATCACATTTTTTTGAACAAAATTTACTCTTACTTTGGGAACTATGTATTTGGAAACACCTAATACACATCCGCGGGTCGTAAGGAGGCTCGACAGCCTACCCTCGCCGCAAGGCATTCCCTGCCTCTTGATAAGATGTTAACCGCATGGCTGTAGAGATGGCGACAACCTTCGATAATAGCGGAGAGCTTCGCTTCCTGTCTTTTATTCGGATAGATTTTAGCCTCGTAAGTCAAATTCATCGGGGTGTTTTAAAATACATAGTTCCTTTATTAATTATCTTTTTTACTCCACAATCGCATAAAAATTCTTGATAAATTTGTCCATTTCTATTTTCTGTATATTCAAGAGTAGTAAGCCTATTGAATTTTTTTCCTACAATATTCGTTTTTTCCATTTTATTTTAATTAACCCCTTTCCATCTTATTTCAATTGATATTTTTTCCATTTAGCTTCGTATGTCTCTATAATTACACACAAAAATATTATCGCTGGCAGGAGTATTAAAAATAATGCCATTTGGATAGCAACGATGATTGATAAAAAAATGATTGAAATTATTTTCATATATTATCCGGTAAATTTTCCATTATTATTTGCTTCGGCAGAAAGTTCCAGCAGAAATATGCACTGCTGAATGTCGGGCTTCCCATTGATTCTCCGCTTGGCCTTACGAACTTCATCCTCTTATCAAACATCAAAAGCTGTAATCCCTTGTCTTTGAAAAGTTGCTTCGGTGCGCTATCATTTAACCACGTTATGCTCATGATGAGCGCAAACGGCTTTCCTAATTCCAATGCCCTTTCAAAAAACTTCCTTTTATTAGTGAACGGCGGATTACTGACAATGACGTCCCACTTCTCTGGCTCGTAAGTAAAGAAATCTTTTCCCTCTCTTATGTGGCTAAAGACCACTTCATTTGTCTTACTTATCTCTTTCACGAACCAGCTGTCGGCGGTATCGAAGGAACACCACACTATCTTGTCTTTCGGGATATATTTCAGTATCGGAAGCACTCCGCATCGTGGCGTATAGCACTCGTCATTCCCCCCCCCTGAATATAATATTTCTCCGCTATTCATAAATTATTTATTTACCATCTACCTTTTATTCTTCTTGTAATAAGGAAGAAAACATATATTCGTCAGAAAAATCAATATTGCTTTTCTTGTACTTTATATTTTTTGGAAGTCCCTTTTTCCATGACGTAGGCTTATGTCCTTCCAGTTTAATATAACAAGGCTCACATACAAACCTTACCCCGCCTCCGGCAACCCAGTATGGAAATCTTATCCCTATGTTTTTTCTACACTCTCCACATAATCCATCCTCTGGGCGTTGTAGTGATTCAATTAATCTGCTTCCTAACGGCATAACTAAGTATTATTTATTAATTCAAACCCCTTCATTAATTTCTCAATATCCACTTTTTTTTGCTTGGCATATTCCCCGAGAAGTTCGGTGGTGGGAAGTTCCAAAAGGTTCCTATCTGAAATATTATCTTTTTTCCGCTCTGTTTTTGAATCATCGACCAGGAGGCTTCCATCAAACTTGGAAAGTTCTTCTTTTAGGGCATCCAGTTCTTGGGGAGAAAGTTTTTCTGATAATACGAATTTGACTATGGAAGATTTGGGGATATTTTTTAATTCTTCCTGATTTTCAACTTTATATATTCCTCGCTCGGGAATTTTCACTTTTTCTGCTTCCATCGTTTCCGCATCGAATAAATAAACGTATCTTTCTTTCTCATTTATTTCATTGCAGAAGATAGATCCGGAAATGATAATATTCCCATTTTCTGAAGGAGCATGGATATGACCGGCAAATGTCTTTTTAATCGTAGAATTTATTTTCTTTCCATCTAAAACTGGTTCAGGAAACAAATCAACCAATCCCCCGTTAGATTTTGTGCCAGAGATTGACTGATGCACGCATAAAATATCTCCCTTTTCTGCCAATATTTTCTTCATTATTTTCTTGGAAGCAGTTTTATCATCCGCACATTCCAAAAAAACACGGGACATAAAAGGCGCAAAAATGAATTTTTTACCCTCAATAATCGTGCTTTCTATGCTATCCGTAAAGATGTGCCAATTATCCTTATTTTTTATCTCCTTTAAAAAAGACAGAGCGGAACTGCCCGATGCCTGGGTTTCATGGTTGCCGCTAATGATATATACCTGCTTATCGGAAAATCTTTCAATGAATTCCACAAATTCCTGAATTATTTTAGCACTTGGATTTTTCTGGTTAAATTGGTCTCCGAGAAAAATAACATGCTTCGCCGATTCAGACTTTTCAATGATAAAATCCAATACTTCTTTTCGCTCCGACACCCGTTCATCGCGGATGGCATCATAATGGCCTAAATGTTCGGATAAATGCAAATCGCCAATTATTAAAATATTTTTCATATATCTTTACCAAATTTTAACTAAAAAATGACAAAACACATATCCAACCGCAACCCAAAACGCAATGATGGCAACCAAAATCGCCACCCATATCGCAATCGCCCACTCTAACGACCATCTGAAAAACTTTTTTATATTCATAAATTTAAAATTACTTATTTTCCCCAGCAATGCTCCGACCATGCCCATGCTTTATATCCCTGAATGTCGAATATTTTGCGCGCCATCTTCACGTTTTCTTCTAAATCAAGCATTTTTTTAGAATCAATTTCCCGAAGCCACACTTGATTTATTTGAAATAATCCCCAATCACCGCTGCTACTGACTATACCTGTCTTCATTCCCGATTCGCAATATGCTATTTTTTCCATCTGACGAAAATTATCCGGGAAGTATTTTCTTATCGTCCGCAATATTTTCAATTCCTCATCTGGCGCAAAATCCCTTATATCCTGCTTCAATTCCCCAATTTCCGTATTTTGCTCTCCTATTTTTTCCATTAAATCATCGTTTTCCATCCTCATTTCAACCACCATGAAAAACAAGATGAATAATGTCAGTAAAATCAATACTGATAAGCGTTTCCATTCATTTCCCTTCTTTCTACTCAGCGGATCTTCATTATTTGAATTAAGGGATTCTTTTTGACTGCTCATAGAGTTCTTGCTATGGATAAGTCCCTCCCGACTTTTTCATAAATTCCGAACCTCCTATGTTGTAAAAGGGCTAATTTTCCTTCAGATATTTATTTTTTTCTTCTCTGATGCGTTCGTCCTCTTCCGCCATTTCGTCAAGTACTTCGTCGTCAAGGAGAAGTCCGCCCGTCAGGTCGTCCTCCGCCAAAAGATCGTTTAATTTTTTCTCGTCCATATTTTTCGCGTTATGGATTAATCAATGGTTATTTCTGTCTTTTTTATTTGTATTCCCTTAAATTCATAAAGTCCCACTTCTCCGTCATCCAGTAAATCAGAATATTCTTGTTCAAAAATATTCCAATATTCTTCGTTGTTTCCCTCTTTTTTTAACTGTGCGTAAACAATTTTCGGATAAGCTTTTTTCTTCATAATTTTAAATTTAATGATTATTTTTTTGGTTAGAGCGGATGGATTCGGACCATCGACCCCCATCTTATAAGGATGATGTTCTGACCGCTGAACTATGCGCCCAGCAACTTCAATTTTGCAATGATCGCATCGTAATTTTCCGCGACAAACGGCAGGCTTGGCCCGCATATCGCCCCCACGATATCCGGCACCCCCTCAATGGTGACGTGCAATTTTTCCATCGCCATCTTATTGATTTCATTTAATTTGGCCTTATTGGGATCTTCGGGCGGAACTTTACCTGTTAGTGTCGGCTGCGCAGGGATTGTGGCTTGCGGAGGCTTATGATTGTTTTCCTGCGGATTGGCGGCAGGAACCCTGCTTACCGTCTCAAAAGGAATATCGTCGACAGGACTAGTCTCCTCAACGTATTCCTCCGTCGGTTCGTAATTTTCGGCAGTTCCTTTGGCAGTCCATTGGAGTTTGGGGACAATATTAGCTTCAATATAATTCTTGAGAAATTGTTTTTCTTTAATGAAAAATATTTTCCAGTCATCCGTAGTCATTGCGCTGATTTCTTTTTCCCTTTCCGGCAGTCCATTGAGATTATTCGTGCCGTCCCAAAAGAAATTCTTTATTTTTTCTCCATTTTGAATTATAGTAATTCCCTTTCTAAGTTTTAGCTTACCTGGCGGAATCCACGAATAGGCATTTAAAATAACATCTTTTCCAAGGTCGATATTAGGAAGTTTCTTCATAAAATCTATGGCATATCCGCTATCAATGATCATTGAAATCACTTCTCCATCAGACAGGGAAACCAATAGATCTTCAAATATCATTTTTTTATCTCCATTCATAGCTTCGCGGGGAGTAAAATTAATCCCGATTATCTGCCCGTGCAAACCATCTTTATCAACAAATTTTTCATAAATTTCTGCAATAGTCCCGTCTTTTTTTTCATATTTTCTACAAATTGCCCCTGGAGAATCGGGACTGCACTTTGTTTTCATCTTACCATCCGATGAAATGTTAAAATAAATTTTTCCTTCTCCGACGCGATAATTCACTGACATAGTTTTATTATTAATATAAATTATTTAATAAATAAATCGCATATTTTTTTAATGAAATCAATCAGTCCCCAAGAAAAGAATATTGCGCCAATTGTTGCTACCGCCCCTACTAAAATATTTCCTCGCCTTTCAATTCTTATTGATTCCTCTTGTACTTGGAGATATTCTTCATCGTCTCTTTTCTTTTTCATCCGTTCTTCCAATTCCATAATTTCTTCTTCGCTGGCATAGGCAAGTCGGCGCCACTTACAATAAAAATCATTATATTCCGTCGTCAAATTATTAAAATAAGGTTCTTCAGAAAAATCATTATCTATAAGCTCCAAAATATCTCCCCTTTTTACATATCTACCCGGCTCCCTGACTACGAACTTTCTAGACGTATCAATACGGTTCGCATCGGAATCCAAATTCTTAAATCTGGGAAATTTTTGCGATGAGGGCTTTTCCCCATTCTTTAAAAGTTTCTTTTCCATAAATATTCTTTTATATATTACCCCTTTAATGTAGCACAATTAAAACTTATTTGCAAGCATTGCCTGTGGATAACTTTTAGTCTTTAGTCATCCACGCATAGCATAACATCCATTCATTCCAAGCCCGCATCAGGTCTTTTTTATTATTTGGCCTTCTTTTTAAAACCCCAGACCAGTTCTTTTTGATGAATTCTCGGAACCATTTTCCAAATTCTTCCTCTTGTTCGGAAGTCCATGTGAATTTGCGGTACCAATCAGGCTGTTTGATGAAATCTTCGGAAAATTCTTGTCCGATGGCGGCAAATTGTTTGGTAAGGAGGGTGATGAAATTGGGGGACATAAGAATACAGTTATTTTATAAGCAATTATCGTACCTTAATTATAGCATAAGTTCCGGGGGTTTTCGGCGTTCTTTCTCTTTTTTAAGCATATCTTTCATTTTTCCGTCGTCAAAAGTCTTTAGACACCAATCTATGTAAAAGTTCGGTACTTTTGAGACATGCGTTCCTTTGTATTTTCCGAATGGAACTATATCACTAGAAAATTCAACTTCTTTCATTCCCTTGTAGTTCTTTTGTTCCATGTCTATATTATTCACGAAGTCAAATCCTGTCAGCCATCCGGCATTGCTCTTTAGGCGATGGAGGCCATTGGGGAGGGTAATGATTGAGAAGTCTTCAATTTTGCCAAAACGCCTGGTCATTCCGCAAATATCTATGACCTTGCAAGATTGTTTCCCCGGATGGGGACGCATTCCACGTCCAAGCCATTGGTAAAATTTTCTGACACTCTGCGTAGGCGAAGCGATAACCAAGCAAAAAAGATTTGGCACATCCAACCCGACGCCGAAACAATTACAATTTGCCAATGCCCTTATCCTTCCCTCTCTAAAATCTCTTACGATGGCATCTCTCTCTGCCTTGGGAGTTTTGGCGGATACGGAAGCACAAATAACTTTCTTTTCATTGAGCATGGCAGAAATCATATTCGCCTCCCTGACAGAAGGCATGAATATCAGATAATTCTTAAAGTCATTATTCATTATTTTTTCTACGGTTTTCCCGACCACATTATTGTCGTCGTGGTATTTTTCCAATGATTCTGAATCAAAATCACGACCAGTGGAGTTAAGTTTCAGTTTTCTCCAGTCATAATTTTCGTTTACTTCATAATTCAGCGGACAAAGGTATCCGTCATTACTTAATTCTTTAATTTGGGTTATGTGCAATATCTTTTTAAAAATTCTCGGCCTTGTCCTAGTGATGAATTTTGCCACCACGCATTTTCCTCCGCCAAACATATTCTCAAAACAATGCAATCTTAGCGGAGTGGCTGTTAGCCCCAAACATTTTCCCCCAAATAATCTGATAAATTCCTCATATTGTCCTCCCTTGGCGTTACATAAATCAGCCTCATCTATTATCAAATTCTGATAATCTAAAAAAAGGTTTCTCTTTTTTATTATCGTCCCGATGGTGGCGTATGTTATTTTTTTTATTTCATGTCGTCCACAGCTAGTAGAAAATATTCCCACATCATCGGTTCCGATATAAGATACCATCTTAGAGTGATTTTGCTCAACCAACTCCTTGGAAGGTTGGAGTACGATGGTCTTTCCTTTCAGTTGGCGAGCGATGTTGGCTATAACTAAACTTTTTCCGCTATTATGATGAATTAAAAAATCATCTGTCATATATAAATGATTGCCGTCTAACTCAAATCCATAATAATCACCGACACCAACCTCCTCTACGGAAAATCCAGTTAAAAATGTTCTTTTTATCTGTTTCCTTTCAGAAATAACTTTTTTCCTCCTTAATTTATTGGGAATAATTTTTAAGTCTCCCGATATGCAAACCCTCCAATAATAATCTCCTGCTCCCGTTTGACAATAACAATATTTTTTTCTCAATGTGGCCCTAAGTCCTAAGCTTTTTGCGACAAAAACTACATCCCTTGATAATCTTTCTGATTTAGAAATAAAATCAAAACATTTATTTTTATCAAGATGTCCGTCGGTATCAAGCAATCCGGCCAATATTTCACTCCTTGTTTGAATACTTCCCGTTTTATAAATTTCTGGAATAAACTTATCTTCCGATTTTTTACCCCACAACCCTAAGTCATTTAAAATTTTCACCATCCTATTGGGATGATGATTGTCGGACTTATCATCCGTAAAATTAATGTGATAACAAATTATATTGACCATTTTTTCTCTAATATGATTATCTAACCCATGATTTTTCATTATGCGACACATTTCATCAACTATTTCTTGGTCTGGAGTAGATAAAGAAACGGTATGCAATAATGATCCGTCTCCAATTAAAACTCCCAATGCCCATGGTTCAAGGAGAACATCAACGTCTTTATCTTTTATGAATTCTACTCCTTGTGAATATCGTAATTTATATAAATATTTATACCAATTTCCTTTTAGAATATAATCGCAAACCTTAATATTATCTATTTCTTCTCCGGTGTTGCTTCCCGCTCTATCCTTATGATCGGGAGAAGATTGTAATGACAAAATATGATTGCCGTTAACAATAAAGGACTCCCCCTTTTTGGGAATTATTTTATACATCATCTCTGAACCCTTGATTGTTTGTAGTACCGTCCTCTTTGTTCCATCTTCCCCAAGCAAAAAATCTCCCGCTTGTATGTCTTCTACGTTCTTTGTCCTTCCGTTACTCATGATTACTTTGGTTCCCTTTTTATGACATCCACACGGAAGCACTAAAAGACCTCCGTAATCAGCGTTGGAATTAAAAAAATCAACCCCGGCACGGACGGCGGATTCTTGATATGGTCTAAGTGTAAATTTATTTCCTAATTCCATATTCTATTTTTTTGAATAAAATTCCACCAATTCTTCCAAAAATTCATCGAATTTTCCCATGTTTCATAAAAACTAGCAAAGGGAGCATGAACATCATAAGATTAATCTCGATTATTTCCCCGTTTGTCATTTTAACTTTTATCCTACTGTTCGTCTCTTTAGGCTCAATTTTCTTTTTCATAATCAAAATGCCAATAATAAAAGCGCATTCTTTTTTACCTCATAAGGAACATTATTCGGATTGAATGGATTCAGGATGAAATGCCTGCCATTTTTAGTGGCATATTCGTGAATACAGATGACATTGCCTGTCGCAATGTCTGCCCTGACCATATCTTCATCTTCATCGCTGTCGCAATCGGCAAGGAATAAAGTTCCCTTCCTGCAAGTTGGATTCGAAAGCATGGACACCCATCTGTTGAAAATATCCATATAAAATTCATTCCTTTGTTTTTCCCCGCAATAATCGGCGTCAAGCTGTCCAAATTTAAACAATCTGATTGCCTTGCGCAAATATCGTTCATCCAAAGAGGAATAGATCCTTTCTTCCGGCTTTTTGACGGCCAAAAGTTCCTGAAAATTCTTTTCAAATTCCTTCGGATTTTTAGAGATCAATTTTTTGCAGGAATGTTCCGTCATATTCTTTTCTGCTCCGTCCTTTTTTCTGGATAATAACAGCATTACCCTTATTCCTTCCTTGAATTGTATGGGGTGGTCAATTATTGTCATTTTCCTTCTTTGTAAAATAAATCTTCCATGGTCATGTTTCCCGATTCTCTTCCTTTTTCCGCATATATTGTCGCATATCCGCTCCATGCTATTACCGCCTGCCAAAAGCGAAGATTTGGTTGCAAATAACAGAAAGCGGTAAAATCTTTTAACAATTCAGAATTTTTATCTGAAATCTCTATCTTGTGTCTTTTTTGCACGACTTTATGATTTATGCAAGTAGAATGCCTCATTTTATTTCTTTTTTAATATTTTTTTTATAAACTCAATGCTTTCTGGGTCACAGCTATCAACTGTTCCAAAGTGGCGATTGATGCATTTAGACTTATCGGCATTGGCAAGCGGATCAATATGCTGATATTCAATGTTCGTCCCCCTTATTTTAATTAATTTTTCCTTATCCAAATAATCCCACAATTCCCCAGGATTTCTCAGGCTGTATTTCTTTCCGTCTTTTTCCGTGACGCAATTCTTAGACATCTTATTCTTCCCGAAATCAAGCTCATACAGGAAATAATCTATCCAAGAATCCTTACCCTCGTCATCCATCGCCATCTTCAGGATATCCACCGTCAATTCCATTGCCTTTCCCAAATAAAAACCTCCGAAATCTTCGCTGAGGAGTTTGAGTGAATCATTAATCTTGCGCTCTATCCCTCGAAGTTCTTTTATTTTCGACATCGCATTAACGAATTGTTCTTTGGTAAGCATAATTTTTAAAAATATTGATTATTTTTTGCCATTTTTAATTATATTCACTTCCGCATCCTTTGGTATTTTCAGTCCGATCATCATGTCATTTTCCACCCCTTCCTCAAACCAGCATAAAATTTTCCCGTCCCTCATCATCTCCCACAATATCTTAGTCATTCCAACGGGCGTGGGGCCGGAATCTTTGACTATCTTATCATTCAACTCCTTGAATGTCTCCCACTTTAATTTGCGGTCAAGGAGATAGATTTTTTTCATTTTTTTATCTGGTTAATATTATCTTTTTTCTTCTTCATTATCTCCCTTATCTCGTCTAAAGAATACGGGGAGAATGGAACATGGAATGGAAGATGTTGTGTGTCTACCCCCACATCTATCGATTTTCCCTCCCCTGCTAATTTTCCATGGCTATGCCCGAAGAGCATGAACGATCCGTAATGTGAGCGTGGCCAAACCCTCATCTCATAATGACAAGCGACAATATAATTCTTTTCTATCTCACCATTCCTATTGTTCAATATTTCACATTCCCAAACATAAGGAAGGTCGTCCCTCCAATAGTCGTGAGAGCCACGGATAAAAATATGGTCTCCATTCAGCCTTCTAATAATATTCTCTATCTTTCCAAAATCCTTGCTTAGGGTAAAATCTCCGACATGTATGGTGGTATCGTCATTTCCGACAACCGCATTAAATCTTTTGATTAGTTCCTCGTTCATCTCATCTATGTTTTTGAAAGGACGGTTGCAGTATCCAAGAATTTTTTCATGATAATAATGTTCGTCCGCAGTGAAGAAATACATTTGTTTATTCCTTAAAAGTCTGCGTCGGGGTCTCCGATGCGGAAAAGGGGCAAATTTAATGAGTGCCACATTCGACAAACCGAAAGGCGGTCGTCAAAAACTCCGAGGATGTTATAATCGCCCTTAATCCTATCGAACAGTTCCTTTTTCACTATAGAATCTTTTCGATTATCATTTTCTTTGCGCATCTCCAATCTATTATAATTTATCCCATTTGCATTGAGCCACTCTACGGTCTCCATCCTGCAAACCTCGTCCCTGCCGGACAATAGGATTATGGAATATCCCTTGGCATAAAGTTCGTTGATTATTATCTTCAGGGATTCATTTACCTTATCTATGCCGACCCTATGCCAATCAAATGGAGAGCGATTTCCCATTATTGCCAAAGAATTGTCGATATCACAGAGGTAAGCACTTGGCTTGTCCTCATTTGGAACATACTTCTCTTCTTTCGGCTCCAGATACTGGCGATACATCTGGCGGATAACTTTTTCACCTACGGAATTTGAGCGCTTTAAATCCCGGCGCACACATTCTTCGACGGGGACATCAAAAAATCTTTCTTCTACTTCGGCCCCAAATTCAGATGCCAATTCCTTCATCCTCTCCAAGTGCTTGGGGTGGAGATTGCAGTCGTCGCATATCACGTCGTGTCCAGATGCAAGGGATTCCCTTATGATGAAATCACTGACCTTTAAGATAAACTTTTCATTTGCCCCAGACCATCGGCCATTATCAATCATCTCCCTTAACGAGTCTTTATTGACACGCTTGATATTGGGATTCTTGGACTGTATTTCCTTGGCGGCCGTAGTTTTCCCCGATGACGGGATTCCAGAAAATAAAAATATTTTATTCATAATTATTGTTTATATTTTAACATTATATTCTCCAGCAAACTTATCTGTCCAATTTTTTTAATATCATCTGAGCTCAAGAAACAATTTCCGCTAGGAACAAAACTACTTTCCATCACCCGTATTCCAGATAAAAAATCTACCATATTTGTCGAATTTTTATGGTCGTATGTTTTCTTATACAACCATGCCGCAAAGCAATTAATGTATTTTTTCATATAATTTTATCAAATAATTTCTTTTTTTCTGAATAAAATGCTTAATGCAATGGACAGGATTATGCCGATGGGAAATATGATTATCTTTACCGTCTTTGTTGGTTCTATACGGTATTTGAGATAATTAAAGTCTTTCATTTCCTTACGGACATATTTCCCCTCCACTTCTTCGCTTATTATCTTTATTATATCATTGTCATCAAATTTTTCAAGAGCAGCAATCCTATTCCTGACATATAGTTTGCAGTCTTCGCTATCAGACCAAGAAATGACTTCTGCCCATTTTATCTTCGGATATTCAGGGACTCCAATGACAACGATAAAGTCATTCTTCTTTCCGCCAATCCACTCATTCCTCACATTTTCCGCCCAATATCTATCCGCCTCTTTGGTTAAGATAATATTTATATTTACTTGTTTACTTGATCCAATATCAGCATTTAACTCGTCAAGCAAATTATCTAAATTGGAAAAGTCAGCGGAAACTCCGTCATTCAATACTCTGTTTATCCGATAATAATCAAACACTTTTGGGTATTTGGGAATTTTTATTTCCTTATTTGCATCTTTTTTAAGTATGGTATCAGAAGCCTTCAAGTAATTAGTGTAGGAATGTTCAATTGAAGTTGGCTCTCCTATTTTTATTTGTTTCCACCTTATCGGATCTGAAAAAAGCGGAGAAAGGCAAAAATCATCATATGCGATCTCTCCATTGGATGTTACGGCAGAAAAAGAATTTCCGGCATCGCAACAAGTGTCGCAAGCAGTTGAGCAACTTCTGCTTGAACCACTGCCTGAACAAACTTCATGGCAATTGCATGAATGAGTGGAACAACAAGAAGAATATTGCTTATCTTTTGACATAATCCTTCCATTCCAAATTTCCCTATCTTGGATACTTAAAAAAGAACAGGTGAAAAAAGAAACGGTTATCAGGACTATCAATGACACTTCCTGCAATAGAAATTCTTTCCACGTAATTTTTCCATTGGAATAAAGGAAGAAAAACAAAGAAATTATAACGGGGAATACAAGCAATAATAAGATAGACATAATTATTCAAATATATTAATTTTTTCAGCTTTTTTATCTTCAAACGCCCTATCGGTTTCTTCGCTTGTAATTATAGAAAATTTATCTAAATCAATTTTTGGGTAATGGAGTATCGCATTATAAACTAAGGCCGAATTAGACCTCAATAATTTTGCGTATTGCTCTTTCTTGGCCACCAATTGCTTCTGATTGGCTTCAAATGAATTGCGACCGGACTCTATCGCAAGCTGAAGATTGGAATAAACTTCTACGTTTAAGTCGGGATTTTTTTCCTGCAACCATTGAAACATCGCCTGCGAACCGCTTTCCCCGTATCTGGCGGAGATGGAACTGAGGTATAGTTCCTTCAAATCAGCGGCATATTTTTCCGGGACTTGGGACATTTCCTTGAATTTTTTCCACATTGAATCATAATTGTTCTGATTCTGCGAGTATTGAGCCTTGATTGTTTCTTCTAAATTCACTGCGGATGAACGGAAGGATAATAACCCCCCGGCAAAAACAATGCAAATAAAAAATACGACCCCGATAATTGATAATGCGATTTTCATATTATTTTTGATAATAAATTAAATTTTTTTATTTTATTAGTTAATTCTATACTATCCTATATTTTTCCTAATTAACGGATTCTATATCAACTTCTCCATTGTCAAGCATTTCTGTTTCGTGCTGGAGAAACCTGAACGATTTTAGCTTATATGCCTCAAATCCAAATAATCCCTCTTTCCTCAAGACAATTCCCTCTTCCGGCACTTTGTTTTGGCAAATATAACAATCCTTTTCCGTCCATCTTTTCCTCAACTCGGAAATGAATTCCTCTCTCCAATTTTCAGCATCGGGATTTGAAACTAAATCTCTCGCTCTTCCTCGGTAAAGAAGGGGAACATAATTCAATCCCGCCCTGTCGCAAAATTCTTTTACTTGCAGAGATGATAAGTCAATAACCATTCCGCACGGATTAGTGACGGTGATGCGGTAAACAAAAACTTTCTTTTCCCCCTGCTTGCATCCGTAATCGTAATTTTTTTGGATAGCGCTACCGGACGGAGTGAATCCGAGTGCCTCGTAATAAATGGTATAATTTTTAGGAACAAACTCTTTCAGTTCTTCTTTAATCAATAACCAAACGTTGCAATCATAGAAGTTATTGTTAGTTTTCCTCATATTTGAGTTCTTAACCACCTTCCTAGATCCATAAATGAAATCATATTCAGTGTCAATAATTCTTACTCCGAATTTCTTCAAAATCTTTTCAATCAAATTCAACTCTTTTTTTACAAGGACGTGGGAAACCCACCCTGACGTTCCGTGGAGTTTGTAAGTGATGGTTATGTCATCGTCTAAATTTACCTTGTGGGCATTTCTTTCCAGTTGCTCGGTGTCAATATGCAAGCGAACCTGTCCGTCTATCAGCCTAGAAATCTTCGGCTTCTTCCCCACCTTATCGTTGGTATTCATTCCCTTTACTGGCAATTTATATTTCTTACAGATCAGAACATTCCCAATTGTGTCAAACTCTTGGCTAACCTTATCTAAAAGTTCGCAATTGAAAAATTCTTCAATCGTTTTGACGGGAACCAAATATCCTTGGGATTTTTCACCCCTTAATTTTGTCGCCCTAACCCTGCCATTTTTATCAAAATACCCCTTAATATTAGTATCCTTATTTAAAAGCTGAGAAGCATAGGAATTCGTCTCTTGTAAAAAATCGGCATTAATCTGACATTCCAGCGGAAAGAATACGCAAATATCTCCAATCTTAGTTGAAATATCAATAATTACTTCCTGAAAATCCACTATAGCAACCTGAAGCCTGTCGGCATTGGAATGTGGGCGGAGATTTTTTATCTCCACCACCTTGGCAAGGTAATTGGGATTAAAGTCTTTAGATTTTGAAATTTCCATTTTAATTGCTTTTTAAAAATTATTTGATTATTTCATCCCTTGTCCGCAACGATCCCTCATTCAATACTCCTTTCTCAAATCCAAAATGCTTCCATTGGGATCTGTTGGAATTAGACATGCTTATCACATACCTTCCTTCCTGCATATTCCTATCCCTGAACACTCCCCTGAATGTATTTTCTTCCGTATTGATTTTCCGCGCTATTTCAACTGCCATATTTCCTATGTCAAGTTTTTTATCTTTGGGAAATCCATCTGGAAATTTAACCGAAATCCTGTCTTTGGCCACGGTTATCTTAACCGTAGTTGTTTTGCCCTCTATTACCTCGAATATTCTCTTGCCTACAAATGCAATGCTTTCCATAAAATTATAATTATTTTAATTTTAAAACTTCTTTATAATTTTCCATCGTTATAGATTCTCCCTCTTCGTAATCAGACTTGCTGAACGTATACTTCTCTTCCCATTTTTTTCTATCTTCTGCGAGATCCTTTGCCGATTTATTCCTTTCTATTTTTACTTCTATAAAATCAAGCATTTCGGCATTTAAATATCTTATGTTTTCTTTATTATCATCATCAGCATCAAATAATATTTTTTCTTTCGTAACTCTATAAAGAACGAAATACTTTTCATATCCTAAAATATTATCCCACATTCCATATGCGTCATTCCATATATGATAGATGAAATATTTACCAGCATCTTCTTTCGTTACATCATCTGGGCAGACTTTCCCGAGATATTTACCGCCGATTTCCGCTATTTTTTTCTTCAATTGCTTTTTGTAAAGTATGCATCCAAGCTTTCCATTTATTATTTCCAATAAGGACTTTTCTTTTCCAATCCAAATTTTTTCTTTAAATTTGTCTTCCAATATTTCTAATTTTTCCATAAAATAATGTTATTTCTTATGCTTATGCAACGGCTTGTTTTTTTTCAATTCGTCTAAAAGTTCCGCCAGTTCAATTTTATCCGCCCCTTCAATCGGGGAAAGGGATTTTATTTTTTGAATCGTTGCCAAGTTGTTTTGCCCTCTATTACCTCGAATATTCTTTTTCCGACAAATGCGATGCTTGCCATAAAATTATATTTTAATCAATAAGGGTGTTTCTTTACCTGCCTCCGCACCCAATCAGCCTCCCGTTTGCCGATTATCTTTATTACCTTCTTTTTTACAATCTTGCACTCCGGGCATCCCTTTTGGAAATTCTGATAGGCGAGTTCAAAAAGGTGGATGAGGTCGGATTCGCTTAATGAAATTTTAGGCATAAGAATTAATATTTATTCTTCTTATAATTTTCTTCTGCCCAAAGCGGCTGTAGATTGGAGAGTGCCCAACATTTCTGAAACTCCTCGTCTTCCATCGAAGTGTAATGGAAACTACAGTCTGGTATTATGTGGTCTATATGCCAAAGTTTTCCATAGTTATCCCAATTCATTCCGTTCTTCCAAAGAGACTCTATATGGATTGCCAATTCCTCAACAGTATATGGGAGAAAATCAAATGATGCTTTCCTGTTCTTAAATATGTGCCTATTTTTTAGTCGTATTAATATTATATTTCCAATATTATGCCTTAGTTTTTTATGAGGAGAATTTCTACGAACTTCTAAATTATGTTTAATAATATTATCCTTATTTTTTAAATAGTATTCTTTTTTCTTGTCTAGATTATTATTACTATATTTTCTTTTTGACTCCTTATCTTTATCGGGATTATTTAAAGCCCATTTTTGCCTTGCCCTTCTCCGCACTTCTTTCCCCCTTTTTGTTTGAGAATATTCTTTATCTCTAATTTTTATCTTTTCCGCGTTTTTAATTCTTTGCAATCTCTGTTGTTCTCTTACTTTCTCCTTATTTTCTTGCTGATATTCTTTACGATTTTCTTGAATACATAATTTACATATATTTCTATATCCATCAATAACGCAAAAACTATTTTTATAAAATTCATTTATATCTTTTACCTCATTGCATTCGATACATTTTTTACTAGATGGTTCTAGTATTCTTTGTTTTTTACTATGTTTATAAACACCGGGGGGCATATTTTTTCTCCTTAATTCAACGCAAAAGCCCACCACCGGTGCTAACTACAAGGGAAACACTGATAATGGGCTTTTGTGTCTTGTAGTTAATTATACCTTAAGTATAGCATAAGGACATGAAAAAAGCAAATAACCCCTTCTCTATAATCAATCTACTAGCGCATCTTCGGCAAGTCTTTCCATCAAATCCTGATTGGTATTGTTATATTGCTCGGCATACTCGTTTTTCTTTTTCTGTAGATATTTCCTATTCCCATCTATCATTTTTCTATTTTCTGGAATATTTTTAACCTTACTCATAGAAAGTCCTCCGCAGTGGGCTACTCGTATAGAATGTGTGCGCCATGTATCAAAACCCAATTTTCTAACTTCTGTCCAGAGAAGGCGATCTTCCCCAAAGCCGATTAAAAAATTTTCATCAAGAACTTGGTAAGAATCTCGAAATTTCGCCACCTTATCAAACAATTCTTTTCTTCCCATAAAACATGATCCAAATTCCGCACCTTGTCCAAATTTACCCTTATTTGGCATTGAAATTTCACTCCCGTCTTTTTTCATATTTACCATATCCCAAAATCCCAACTTATCTTCACTTCCTATCCTTGACTTGCATAGGGCGGGCATTATTAATCCGGGCTTTACTGTGGCATTTTTTTCAAGGTATTCAAAATCATTTATTAATATTTCCAGCCAATGATCGAACACCAATAAATCATCGTTCATTAAAATCACAAATTCACTGTTTCTTGCCAAGCAAAGACCCATATTGCATCCCCTGGCAAATCCCAAATTATGCTTATTTTTTATAAGAACATCAGCATGGGAAAAAATTTCAGAAACTCCCTCTATCCTCCAATCACTTCCGTTATCAACCAATATCAAATCAAATAATTCCCTCGGAGTTACTTCCATTAATCTCTTTATGCAAATGGATGTTATGGTTGCAACTTCATTTTCTCCATATTTTCCATTTTGATTAGGAACTATCCAAATTGGAATGACTATTGACACTCTCTTCCTTTCTCTTACGAATTTATTTGCCATAGTATTATTTTTAAAAATTATCTTCCAACCCCTCCGCCACCCACATTGGGCGACGGGTCTTCTGGCCTTCCGCTAGTACGGACGGCGGAGGAGCGGAAAGCTCCCCAAGGTCATATATTTACAAATTCGTCTTTTTCCTCCTTGACATATTGCTTTGCCAATCCAGACAATCCCCTAATGGCAATCTGCAAACTTTTTTCATGCCCATAGACAAATTCCTGAAAATCATCCACATCTCCATCTTTTTTAAAAGTGCAGAATGATGCCGCAAATTGCACATTGTTTGCATTTGTATCGCAAAACTTTTCTACTATCCTGCGAATATCAGCAATAGTAGTTTTTTTATCCTGCTTCTTTTTTTCTACTTTTTTCATAATTTTAAGTTATAAATAAACATTTAAGCGTTTCCAATTTTCATCGAATTGACAATTTCCCCGTCCGCCTCATTATCTATCGGAACATCCCTGAAGTCTTTCTTTTCCGCGGATGCTATGTTGGTAAAATTTCCCCCCTGCTTCATTATCGCCTTTCGCATTATGTCCATCATTGCGATTAATCCTTTCTTGTCCCCGTATGCCCCGAATGCATCATCCCCCAACTTTCCCCCGCTGACATTGAGGAATTGGAAGAAAAAAAGCACTTCACCATTATGTGAATTGAGGAAATCCTGCACTCCATTGAGTATGGCTTTCATCGTTATGTCGCTGCATTTTTTCTTTTTAGGCATTTTTTTCATAAAATAATATTTATTTTAACACAGAAATCTCCCAATTAATATTTATTTTAAAACTATATTTTTTTCAAGTTCTTTTTCCCTTTACCATTTTTCATAATTTCAAACCACTCGTCAAGAAATTCAATTATAGCATCTTCCTTTGTATAACACCATCCTACTTCTTGTATATTTTTTTCATCCTTATTAATGCTTTTAAAAAATTTTTTACATTTTTTATCTTGATTTTCCATCTTTTTATTTATTATCTCGGAAGGATATTTCATAATTTAATAAATATTATTTTTTTTAACATCTAAACTACAATCAAAATTTACTTCTGGAATATTATTAATATGAGCTTGACGTGAGAAATAATTCCTTATAAATTTTTATATAATTTTTCTTCTCACACCTAATTTTAAAGAATTGTTCTATTGCTTTCGGTAAATTAGTTTTATCATATTCATCTCCCCATATTTTCTTATCCGCTTCAACTAATATTTTTTCCAATTGCTTATCGCTGCTAAGTTTTTTAAAATCATTTACTTCTTGAAACGGACTATCATCTTCTTTCTCGCAGTTATAGCATTGATTATTGCCGTCCTTAAATACACAACTTCCGTATATGGGACGATGGCAGAATCCGCATATTTCATGCTCCCAACATGCTATCCCCAATTTCTGGCAAAGCTTCTTGAATTCTTCTTTAGTGCCGAAATAATTATACAAACTAGCACCTTCTTGGAAATCTCCCTTATATCCAAGCGATATTCCCTGAGAAATGGACATTTCATCTCCGGCGATAACCCCGATCACATTAGGAACTTTTCCTACAACGTTATCGCAGGCATCTATCTCGTCTTGCCATAGGGGTATCTCAATGATAATATTCTTTTTGTCTTTTGAAAGATAAATTTTTTCCATAATAATCTCAAGTGAAAATGTTTAACCACCATTTCTCGTATTGATTTTTCCCCCTGAAATTGTCCGATTCCACAAATTTCCTAAAATTCTGCATATTTCAAGGGATCCCTTTCCATTGCTCATTAAATTATCCGCGAAATATTCTTCCCCGCCATTCGATGATTTCCTTTTCTTGAATCCGGCCATTTTGAATTTCTTGCATTCCTCCTTGGTAAGATTTTCCACATCCATTGAAACCGTTTCATTTTCCAGCCAATGCTCAGTGTCCCTCCATGGGAAAATGCTGTTCTTAATCGTCTGGACAAATCCGTTGCGGGTGAATCTTCCGTACTTATACTTAAGCTTGGAGAAGAAATTTACCGCATTGAATATAAATCTGTGGTTTTTCCTTAATGTACGGTAAAAATCGCATCTCTTTGCCCAATATTTGGAATTATTCTTCGAATTTGATTTGAGCATAATTATTTTTTATTCAAACCATCAATATTTTCTTTCTCGAATTTTTGGAAGGGATTGGTAATCTTCTGATTTTCTGAAATTATTTTTTTCTCCTCCTCAACCCTCTTGTCTCCCTCAATCTTGTCTTCGATCTGTTCCTTCCATTTGCCGAGTGAATTTATCATATCGTCTTTCTTGAACAAGCGGCCGAACAGCATCGAATGGTTCAGCTTATCCCCGTCGAGCGTCGTCAGCGCAATCATCGCATTTTCCTTCCTAAGACTTTCGGTTAATTTTGCGGCGAATTCATTGATGACGGAGATTGCTTCCGGCGATTTTTCCGCCGATTTAACGATTTTCTTCTTTAGTCCGAACATAGTTTTTATGTTAAAAATAAATGCTTATTTCTTAATTTATCCTAATTTAGTTATCGAAGAAAAAAACCATCCTTATTTCATCGTCTTTCAGCTTTCCTTTTTTAGATTCCAATTTTTCAATTATTTCAAACAAAGGATTTTTTTCGTCCTTAAACGTAGAAAATAGCTTTCTCTTTCCTACCGCTCCTAAATGCTTTCCGTTCGTTCCCCTGCAAACTTCGGTTATATTTCCATCTTCATCTTTTCCAAGTATCAGGCTATTGTCAAATATTTCCTGAGATATTATATCTTTGGGAATGCCCTTCAATTCCTCAAGGGTAAAATAACTATGGCTATGCCCATCCTCTCCCCATTCCTTTATTATTTTACCAACTTCTTTTCCAATATCTTCAGGAATTCCTTTCGACTGACTTATCGGAACTATATTGTCATGATTCCTGACATCCGCAAGCAGTGAAAAAAATTCATAATCTCTTTCATCATACAATTCCTCGGTGGTAGGATATTTTTCCCACGAATATTCCGAATTTTCCCTATAATTTGAATTGGGAAAATCATGTATCATTTTCCATTTTCCATTTTTTTCTAATTTTTCCGCATAGGCATGTATGTCGCATCCCATAAATTTTACATTGATGAATAAATAATTATTTGCTCCATTTATTGCACATTTTCTTATGTCCTTCATAGGCATCTCCGGCATCATTATAACCCTCCATATCAACTTCTTCCCCTGAATTCTGCTCATAAGGACAGTATTTTAATTTTCCCTTATGCGCCTTAAATACCATAGTTTCATATTTCCTTCCAAACCCCAAATCTTCAAATCCAAATTTTTTCATATAAGCAGAATCAAAGAAATCTCCCTTTAAAGAAACATTTTTCCTAAACCACTCATTGTCATAAACGGATGCGTGTATTTCCCTTACTTCCCTGTCCGGCCAATATTCCCCAACCGTTGAAACAATATATTTTCCAACATAAGTATTAAGATGAAATTGACATTGCGCTCCAACACACAAATGTCCGGCGTGAGGCATCCAAATCCAATTTGATTTTTCCATAAATAAATTAATATTTTTTTAATTTCCTATTTTTAACCCATACTCCATTTTTGCGAATCTCGTCCGGTTCGTCATTATCGCAATTTCCCCCCAGATGATTCGGATTAATTTTCTTATGCCCCTTCAAATTATCCAAGCTGTTTTTCTTCAATTCCCCCTTCGGATCTATTTTCTTCGTTTCCTCATTTTTTATTCCCGCGGACATTGCCTGCTCGGGATAAAGGGGAGTATTCCACTTGCAAACTTTGCATCGCAGGACAATGTTGGAAATCAAGTTAGATCC
>Ga0172380_10001966_pt1 | contig 33855 bp, 28 predicted proteins | sample Leawe162metaG_FD_119747 | JGI IMG/M metagenome (GOLD analysis project Ga0172380, IMG submission 119747) | Leachate microbial communities from a municipal landfill in Southern Ontario, Canada - Leachate well 162 metaG | ecosystem: Engineered > Solid waste > Landfill > Unclassified | place... | reverse complement strand
TGCCGTGCCGATCCAGCAAGCCCCGACCGCTCAGGTTGTGGCTGCCGGTGCCAGCCTGGCTGAGAAGCTGCGCGCCAAGCTCGGCCTCGCCGCGGGGGCGTGATGAACTTCGCCCGCGTACTCACCGAGTCCGGTCTGACCAAGATCGATTTGGCGGAGTTGTACGGCGTCAGCCGGCAGACCATCCACGGGTGGGCTTTCGTTGGCCCCCCGCGGGCGGGCAGCCTGCTGGCTCGCCAAGCCGAAGTCATCACCGCCGCGCTGATCGCTACCATCGAGCGGGGGTTACTCCCCCTCGAAGCCATGGACAAGGCTGCCCGGCGCGAGCGGGTTGCGAAAATGGCCGCGCGTCTGCAAGGACTGAAACCCGCCCCTAGTCGTTGAGGAGGCATAACAAGAAGGGGTGCGGGTGGAAACTGTAGAGTTCCTGCGTCGGGTGCTGCCAGAGCACGGCCTGTACGTCGCCGCGCGGCTGATCAACGGTAAGTTCAAGAACCAGGTGTGCGACTCGATCGAGGAGTTGGCACAGCAGGTTCTGGCCTACGACGCCGCCGGAGTGCATGCCTACCATGCCTGCGCTGCCTACCGCGAGCGAAGCGTCGAGACCGCGAAGCCGGATGGCTCGGTGTGGCACCAAGTCCGCACACATAAAAATGTACGCGCCTTGTGTAGCTTCTTCATGGACCTCGACGTTGAGGCGGGCAACGACAAAAAGTTCCCGTCACAGGAAGCCGCGTGCGAAAGCCTGGCAGCATTCTGCGACGCCACCAACCTGCCCATGCCGATGGTGGTATCCAGCGGCGGCGGCATCCACGTCTACTGGAGCACAACAAATGACATCCAACCCGAAGCCTGGAAGCAAACCGCCGAAGCCCTCAAACGCCTCGCCGCTCACTACAAGTTCTATGCTGACCCTGCATGCACCGCTGACCTTGCGCGTGTATTGCGGCCAGTGGGAACATATAATCGTAAAACTCCCGGCGCACCCCGAGCCGTTGAACTTATTGCTGATTCTGAAGCGGTACCTTACGAAACTTTCCAAAGACGAGTCGTTTCTGCGCTCGGTGCCGTCGGGGTCAAGCCGCCGGAGGGTATCCGCGCTGTCGAGTCCCCTACCGAAGGACTCAATCAAGCCTTCGCCATCAAGCACGACTTCCCCCCGTGTTCGGGCATCAAGGTAGCCGACCGCTGTCCGCAACTCGCCAAGATGCGCGACACCAAGGGGTGCGTGTCCGAGCCCCACTGGTACGCGGCGATCCAACTGCTGTGTCACTCAACCGAGGGCGACCCCCTCATTCACGAATGGAGTAATGGCCATGCCTCATATTCCGTGGAGGAAACGGCTCGCAAGATTTCTCAGATTCGCAGCCAATCTCTTGGACCCGCCCTATGTACCACGTTTGAAAGTCGCGTACCCGGCGGGTGCGACGGGTGCCCGTTCAAAGGGAAGATCAGTTCTCCCGCGCAGCTAGGCACCTACATCGTCAGTGCGCCGGCGCCAACCGTCCAGGTCAAGGTTGCCGAGGTCGTCACCACAGTCACGCTGCCGCCGCCGCCCAACGGCTTCACGCGAGGCGAGGACGGCGGCATCTACGTGGAGGAGGACGGCATAACGCACAAGATATACGAGTACGACTGCTTCCCGGTGGAGCTGGCGCACGACGAGCAGCTGGGCTACGAGACGATGCGCTGGCGCCACTGGTTGCCCAAGGAAGGCTGGAAGGAGTGCACGCTGCGCTCGTCGCTGGTGGCCAAGCCCGCCGACTTCATGGTGAGCCTGATCGACAACCACATCCAGCCCCTCATCAAAGGAAAGTTCATCATGTACGGAGACGCCTACATCCGCCGGCTGCGGAACGAAACCAAGCTGCGGCAACTGTTCAAGTCCCAGGGTTGGAAGTCCGACGACACCGAGTTCGTGCTGGGCGACAGACTCTACCGCCCCGACGAGGTAGTGCAGGCCGGCTTCAGTCACGGCATGGCAGAGTTCCTGGCGCCGTTCCACTCCAAGGGCACGCTGGAGCCGTGGCGCATCCTGACGGAGGTGTTCGATCATCCGGGGTTCGAACCCCATGCCTTCATGCTGCTGCTCGCCTTCGCGGCGCCGCTGCTCAAACTCGCGGGGCGCGAAGGCTGTACCATCAACGCGCTGGGCGAGTCGGGCGTCGGCAAGAGCACCATGGCGCAGTTCATGTCGTCCGTCTATGGGTCGCCCAAGGGCGGCTGGGTCGGCCGCAAGGATACTGAACTGGCCCGCATGCAGCGGCTCGGCGCCCACTATAACCTGCCGGTGTACATGGACGAGGCCACGACCATCCCGAACAAGGATCTGCGCGACCTGATCTACTCGATCCCCACCGGCAAGAACCGCAGCAGCATGAAGCAGGACTACACGCTGCGCAAGGGTGCCGAGTGGGTCACGCTGTTCGTCACGTCAACCAACAACTCGCTCCAGACCAAGCTCCAGATGGAGAACCAGAACGCCGAAGCCGAGAGCCTGCGACTGTTCGAGTTCAAGTTTCCAAGGGTTTCAGCATTTGCTGAAATCGCCAAGATCATCCCGTCGGTCATCCAGGAGAACTACGGCGTCGCCGGGCAGGTCTACGTGCAGTACCTCGTGCAGAACCGCGACGCCATCCGCGCCCGCCTGATGGACTTGGAGAACGGCGTCGTCGCGCAGGCCGAGCGCGGCTTCGAGATGAACGACAAGGAACGCTTCTGGTCGCAGATCACGGCGCTGGCGCTGTACGGTGGCGAACTGGCGCGCGACGCGGGGGTGATCAGCTTCGACGCCAACCGCCTCAAGCCGTGGCTGCTGAACGAGACGCGCCGCATGCGCAACACGCTGACCGACAGCATGGTAGGCCCGGTGGCCATCCTGTCGAACTTCCTCAACGAACACGTCGGCGAGCGCCTGGTCGTTACCGCCATGAACGCCGACATGAGCGCCGTGCAGGACAAGCCCTACCACGAGATCAGCCAGCGCTACGAGCCGGCGACCAAGTCGCTGTGGGTCAGCCGTAAGCGCATCAAGTTCTACATGGACAAGAACCACTTCAACTTCGCCGAGACCGAGGCCGAGCTGCTTCAGATGGGCGTGCTGACTGAGTGCAAGGCAGTTCGGACGCTGGGTGCCGGCACCAACTACGCCAGCGGGCCGACGCCGTGCTGGCGTATCAACGTGGGGCATGAGGAAATGGTGGGGGTGATATGAGAATCAAAGAAATCGGAGCCGCCACGCTGATCAACGCCGACTGCCGCGAGGCCATGCGGGCGATGGATGAGAACAGTGTCGACGCCATCGTGACCGACCCGCCATACGGCATCGGGTTCATGGGTAAGAGCTGGGACAGCGAGTTCATCACTACTACAACTGCGAAGCGCGTCGCGGCGAAGTCGCAGCCGCCGAACCCCGACGGGTCACCAAGGAAGACCCCGCGTAACGCGCCGTCGGAGAACGCAGGAGCATACGACTTCTCGGTCGTGGGCAATACCAAGTTCCAACTCTGGACAGAAGAATGGGCGCGCGAGGCGTTGCGAGTGCTCAAGCCCGGCGGCCACCTGATCGTGTTCTCGGGGCCGCGAACGTATCACAGGATGGTGTGCGGTATCGAGGATGCGGGGTTCGAAATCCGTGATCAGATATTCTGGACCTTCGGCAGCGGATTTCCGAAAAGCAAGAACCTCGACGGAGACTGGGAGGGGTGGGGGACAAATCTCAAGCCCGCCCATGAACCGATCTGTGTAGCGCGAAAACCCCTCGCCAAAGGAATGACGGTCGCCGCGAACGTGCAGCAACACGGCACCGGGGCGATCAACATTGATGGGTGCCGGATTGACGGGCGCGAACGCACGGAGTACGGGCTGGCTACCGCGACACGCTCGGCTGGTAACACTTACGGCGAGCCCAGCGCGCCAGCCGACTTCGACAGCAGCAAGGGGAGGTGGCCGGCAAATCTTATTCATGACAACAGCGACGAAGTGCTCGCCCTGTTCCCCGACAGCAACGGGTCGGGCGGCTCGCTGCCCAACGTCAAGATCACAGGGTATGGCGACGGCGCCGTGGGCACGGGCAAGTCGGAATACTTCGGCGGGCCGCGCACGAAGGTTGATGCGGGTTCGGGCAGCGCCGCGCGGTTCTTCTATTCGCCGAAATGTAGCAAGCGCGATAGAAACAGCGGGCTTGACAGTCTTGAGTATGTTATTATAGAATGGAGTGATACTCAAGGAGAGCCAACATGGGGAAGCGCGGAGTGCCAAGTAAAGCTCCTGGTGGATACGGAACAATATCCGCTAAAGGTTATCGGCGTATCTGGGACACACAGCAGAAGCGCTACCGAATGGGACACGTTGTTGTTTGGGAGCGAGCACACGGCCCTGTCCCCCCGGGATACGACGTTCACCATAGAGACGGAGTTAAGCTCCACAACTGGCTCGGCAACCTTGAGTTACTTTCGAAGCTTGCTCACAAGCGTGAACACTCAGGGTGCGAGTTGCGCGACGGAGAATGGTGGAAACCCTGCACGAACTGCGGAGAATGGAACCCTGCATCTAGCCACTACAAGCGCCACGATGGCATCAGTCCTTGGTGCCGGAAATGCTGCATTGCCAATGCGGTTGCGAATAAGCGCAAGCGCCGCGAAGTCAGGGCATCCAACGGTTAAGCCGACCGAACTCATGCGCTACCTCTGCCGGCTCGTCACGCCGCCCGGCGGCACGGTCCTCGACCCGTTCATGGGCTCCGGCTCAACTGGCAAGGCCGCGCTGAAGGAGGGGTTCGGGTTCGTGGGTATCGAACTGGATGAGGAGCACGGCTACTTCGACATCGCCTGCGCGCGAGTCCGAAGTGCGGTAAAATAGAACTGTAGTCGCCCTTGCAGGACGCTACCCCCGGCCGGTGCCCCCTCCTCCACCGCGCCGGGGTTTTTTCGTTCCGGAGTTTCGGCAGTTCGTAACATTTGCCGAGGGTTGTAACACCCCCGATGTTACGGTACCGATCGGGGGTTACTAATTCCTACTAATCTCGTGATGAATTAGTAGACTTACCGCGAACCTGAACAACGAATCGTAACAGTCGTGGTATCCGCCACCGTGCCGGACGCACTGATCCGCACCTTGTAGATGCCCCTGACGTCCATCAGGAACCAGCCGGTCGTGCCCGCCCCTTGCGAGGCCAGGGTACCCGAAGCCGCGATGACCAGCGGGCTCTCGGTTGGCGTCGAGTCGATGGCGGCGTAGAGCTGCTGGAACGCGCCGTCGGGATGGAACTGGGCTGACACCACGAAGGTATCCAGCGCGTTCACGCCCACGTCAAAATCCACGCCGATGTTCTTGAGGCCCAGCGTCGGCACTTCGAGGAGGACGGTGTTGCCGGCGGCAGGGATAGTACCCGTCGCGCTGGCGAACAGCAGGGGGCCGACTTGGGCGCCGGTGGGGGAGGTGGTCTGGGTCATGGCCATGGTGAGGCTCCTTTATTTGGATGATTCATTGTTTATTCTCCCATACAACGTACAGGAACTGTGCTACTAAGATCACGAGTACGATGATGAGAAACGTGTTCATGTGTCGGTCAGGAACGGCTGCACCGTCGCACACGCTGCCGCGAAGAACTGCGGATTCTTGCCGATCAGCTTCGGCAGAACGTCGGGGGTCTTCAGTTTCATGATCTCGCATTCGTCCGGCCCGGCGGCCTGAACGGCAAGTGTGTGGGCTTCTCCGTTGAGTACAAACATGATGAGCAGGACGGTGATCATGGCGGTTCTCCTTTGTGGTTACCAGTGGGGCGCTCCGAAAAGCCTGACTCCGGTGAACAGAATTACAGGGGCGATCGGCTTGATTACCGCGCGGCCGATTATTCTCAAAGACAGCCACGGCGCCCCCGGCAAAGTCCATTTGGCATCAGGAGGGACGATGGGCAGCGCCTTCCATGAGTCCTTCGCCAACTCTACGTCCGCCTCGAACCGGGTGATCGGTGTGCCGTCCCTATGGACGTGCGATTCATAGTGTCGGTCGTGGCGCTGGCAGGGCTTCTCGTTGTAGAGATCCGGGACGCCGGTGCAGCCATCACCTTTGATGGCGTCCCACATATCGGATGTCCAGTGCTTGACCTCCTTGGCCGCTGGGGTCTGGTTTGTCGGGGTCGGGCTGATCATATCACCACCCTGTTGTCGAACCAGCCGAACAGGAAGTCCTCATCCTTCGGCCGCCTGCGGACGAGGCCTGCATAGAACGCGCCCTGCTGGCTGTTGAGGTAACGCAACATCACAACCTCACCTCGCGCCTTCCGCCTTGCCAGGTAGGCTCGCAGCGCGTTGAGTGTCGCAGGGCCGATATCGAAATCCTCGGCGATGTCGGCGTAGTCCTTGCCCTGCCGGTTGAATCCGTTGAGCGCCATCTGCAGCCACTCGCAGGCGCGCTCCGTACCGCAGTTGATACCAGTGTCGAACAGCTCCCGAGCGACACGCATCGATATCGTCGACACGTCGAAGAATCCGGGGTCGTACCAATATTCGGCTTCGTAAATATTCTCGGCGATGGGGCGGGGCAGGTCGATCATGGCGCCTTCCCACCCATGCTTGCGCGCCGTGCGCTCGGTGACGCCCCACGCAGTTTCCCCGCCGCTATCGTTCGGATCATTGCTGTAGTGGCCATCCTTGCCGGGGCGAATCTCTTTCGCGATGACTTCCGCGATCAGGTCAGCGACGGAGGAGTTCATTTCACCAGCACCCCGAGGATGCCGAGCTTCGTCGCAGCACCGACCAGCACAAGCCCGGCTATGATCACGAGCAGCCCCCACAGCCCCTTCTTGGCGATGTCGAGCCTCAACTCTGCCCAGAACTTCTCCTCCGCCGCCGCGGCCTTGATCATGGCTTCGTGCGCCGCGCGGTGGGCCGCCGGACCGTCGGGAAAGGCATACGCGATGCCGTCGAGGATTGTCAACGCTTCATCGACCTTCTGTTCGAGGGTCAGCCCGTCATACTTTCGTTGCCCATGGGTCATTTTTGTTCTCCTTCGCCGGCTGGATTATGTCACTTCCTGGTAAGTGTTGCGATAATGTCCTGCGCCGCTTCCTTGTAAAACTGAAGCGCGTTCTGCTGGTATTCCTGATTCCGTGGAATGATGGCCTGGTGCATCGAATACCCCCACGTCGCCTCGAAGTCGCAGTCGTATCCATCCGGGTTCCACCGTTTATCCGTGTGCGGAACCTGATCCTCGCGCCACTGCTTCGACAGGTAGTAGAACCACATTTCGGAGACGGGCGGCCAGCAATGCGTCATATCACCATAGGCGCGATTCGAACACCAGTGCGGCGTGATGATCGTCGCCTTCGCGCCGGGCTTCATGATGCGATAGAGTTCGTTCATGAACCGTACTCGGTCTTTGGCCTCAAGGTGCTCAAGGAAGTGGGAGCAGTGAATTTCCTCCACCGACTCGTCGTCGTAAGGCAGCCGCGCCCGCAGATCACAAACGACATCGACGCCCGGAATAGCGTACTGATCCAGTCCGATGAATCCTTCCTTCTTGTTCTTTCCACAGCCGATGTCCAACCTGATTGGCCCTGCGGGAACTTCGACCTGAACGGCCTTCAATGCGCTTTTACGAGTCATTATTTTCCCCCTACCAGTTGATGTCGTTTACGTGGTCGTAATGTCCGACCTTGATTGAGCAATCAATCGCCGCCCGGTATCCGTATTTCCTAGCGTCGGACCAGAAATAAAGATCCTGCGTCGACACCCCATCCTTGACCTGCGTGTGGAACCAAGGCCGGCGGAGCTTCTCATCCTTGAACATGCTCATACGAAACAGGTTGAACCCCATCCCTGTGCCGCAGCACTCGACAAGCCCGCCGTTCGGATCAGGAACCTGCGGGCGGAAATTCACAACGGGGTCTTTCGGATCGCCCCATATCTGAGCAACACCGCCTTCGCCCTTCGTGAAGTACAGGCCGCCGATGCAGGCATACTCGGGATGCGCTTCCATCTGTTCGATCAACTTGATTACGCCATCAGGCGGAGGGGTGTTGTCATGCTCCAGCGTCAGAATGTATTCCCACTGACTAAGTTCAGGATGCGCGAGGATTTGCTCGATAGCCTGCGAGTACGCAACTCCAACCTCATCCCCGAGCGCCAGAATCCTCACTACCCCGTTGTTCGGCGGGAAGGCGAGGTTCCAGTGGGTCAGAGCCACCTTTGCTGGAATCATTGCGGCGGACGGCAGGATAACAACGATGCGCTGCTTCTTCCACGAAGCGCCCTTGATGAGCCGAGCGGAAGTCTTAGCCAGATCGCTGTTATGCGCTCCACCGAAGTCCTGAACGATCAATTGTGTCATTGTGTCCTCATGAGTTGGAAGTACATCATGTTGTTTGACGCGCTTGTAGTTATATTCGTGAAGGCAAGACTGTTTGTCGTCCCGCCGCCAGCAGTTGAAAATGATCCGTTCCCGAAGTTTAATCCTTTTGTTTGTTGTGTCGCTGACCCAAGCGGGCCGACCTGAATTGTCGCTTGCGACATCCCAAGCATATTGTATGTAACAATCAACCGCGACATGTTGGATTGCAGGGTTAGACCTGCGGCGCTAGTTGTCGAAGATGCTCCATAGAGTAACCACCATTGGCCGGGCGAAAGGGTGGTGCCTACGTTAAAGTCCACCTCTTTCAGCCCAGTCAGCATGGTTGCGCTAGCCGAGTTATATGCTTGACTGGCCGCTGTGGAGGCATAATCGTGGGTAAAACCAGTAGTTCCTGTCGAGCATGGGAGGCTGTACCTATTGGCGAAAGCCCACTGCGATCCAACGGGGCCCGCGCTGATATACCCAAACCAATTTTCTACGATCTGCGTGGAATAATAAGACTTCAGGGAGTTGGAACTAGCTCCATTACCCCGACTAAAAAGCATAAAGTTGTGGGATTTTGTGTACCCACAGGCCCCGTCTGTATTAGCGAATGTGGCCGCTGTAGTAGAAGCAGCTTGGACGCTGCCAGATCGTATCATCCTGACAAAATCAAAAGACAACGGCTGTGGTACAAAAAACGGAACTATGTGTGACGTTGATTGCCCGACAGTCATCGTCTGCGAGTTTAGAAATGGGACTGCGTTAACGTAGTAATCTACCATCGGAATAGTTGAGGCGCTCAAGCTAATGGTCAGTCCCGCACTGTTACTCGCCGTCGTCCCGCTCAGGTTCGTCAAGGCAAGTGTCGGATTGCCGTGTGAATGATCGCTCTGCGCCGCAGTGGTCAGGTACGCTCCTTGACTCTGATAATTCGTTGCAACAGTCGCAGTTACCGTCCCGGCGTTCAGTCCAAAGCTGATCCCGTTGGAATTCGAGAATGTCAGAGCAGACAACAGGCCGGAAGTCGTACCGGCAGAGAAGTTGATGTTCGATATCGTTGCTGCGTTGGACAGCATTGCCGTAGTCAGGAACGCAGGGAAATTGAGACTCAGCCCCGAGCTATTGGCCGTCATGCTGACACCGTTCGCCGTCAGCGCCGTATTGGTTCCCATGAAATCGGAACCGCGATTCGATGCCATCGCAGTTGTCAGACCGTTGTGGCTAGCGGTCATTACCGAGCCGCCGACCGCATCAAGCCCGAAAGTGATCCCGTTGGCGTTGTCGAACAGGAGATTCCCGGCAGTTGTCGCTGTACGAGTTCCTGCGGCGATCCCCACTCCGGCAGGGGCGGCGGCGCTCAGGGAGATAGTCAGCCCGTTCGATGCGCTGGCAGTGGTCCCCGTCAGATTCGTCAGGGCGAGGGTCGGGTTCCCATGCGAATGATTCGATTGCGCCGCCGTGGTCAGGTAGTTCGTCTGAACCGTGGCGGTGACAACAGATCCACTCAGGCCGAAGGAAATTCCGTTGCTGTCAGCGAAGGTCAGCTTTGACAGGTTCTGGCTTGTCGTCCCTGCTGAAAAATTGATGTTGCTGATCGTCGCAGCGTTGCTCTGCATCGCGGTTGTCAGGTAAGCACCAGAAGTCTGATAGTCCGTCTTTACCGTCGCAGTTATCGTTCCCGCGTTCAGGCCGAAAGACACTCCCCCGCCGTCTGCGTAGGTCACGGCAGACAGGAGATTGCTTGTCGTTCCCGCGCTCATCCTCATGTTGCTGATGGTCGCGGCATTCGACAACATGGCGGTCGTAAGGTAAGCCCCCTGCGACTGGTAGTTCGTGGCAACAGTTGCTACCACGGCGTTCCCTGCCGAGGTGTAGAACGAAACCCCGTTCGCGTTGCTGAAGGACACGTTTCCAGATAGGGTCGCCGTTCCGCCCGTCGCGTTTGTTCCGGCAATGACGCCGGACACATTCGACGCAGAGGATTGTGCGGCAGTCGTAAGGAAGGCAGGGAAGTTGAGGCTCAATCCGCTGCTGTTGGCGGTCATGCTCACGCCATTGGCCGTTAGAGCGGTGTTGGTTCCCATGAAATCGGAACCACGATTGCTTGCCATCGCCGTAGTCAAGGCGTTGTGGGAAGCGGTCATAACCGAACCGCCAACCCCGTTCAGGCCGAAGGTGATCCCATTCCCTGTCTCGAACCGCAGAGTCCCCGCTGTTGTGGCCGTCCGGGTTCCGGCTTCTATTCCGACTCCGGCAGCAGGGCTCGCCGCGGCAAGGGATAGAGTGAGCCCGGCGGAATTGGAAGCGGTTGTCCCACTCAGGTTCGTCAGGGCGAGGGTCGGGTTCCCATGCGAATGATTCGACAGCGCGGCAGTCGTGAGGTATGCGCCGGAAGTCTGGTAGTCGGTTTTGACGGTGGCAGTGAGCACGCCCGCGTTCAGGCCGAAGCTCACCCCACTCCCGTTCCCGAATGTCAGGGCGGATAGTAGCTTGCTGGTGGCTCCGGCGCTTATACGTAGGTCGTGCAGCACAACATCCCTCCCGCGGGGTCAGCGCGCCATTACGCCGGCGTGCCGTAGAACACGATCACCCGAGCAGCGCCAGCGGCCGCGCCGCCTGCTGCGTAGGTTATGATGAGTGACTCTGCTCCGGCAGCGTCGAGTCCTGGATGGACCTCGAACACGGTGGCGGCGGTGGCGGTCAGGTCGACATCCGTGGTGCCCATGTACTTCGAAGTCGTGCCGGCTATCCCGACACTCATGGTGGGGGTGCCGTCGAACGCAGTGTCAACGATCACTTGTATCCGCTCGATGATGTCGCCGGCGCCGGTCGTGAACATCGCTGCCGGGCTGGCTGTGCCGAACGCCAGCGAGGTCGAGTTCATCTTCTCCGCCAGTGCGGTGTCTGCGGCAGAGACCCATGACAGAACGCCGGATCCATCGGTCGCCAGAACCTGACTGGCCGTGCCATCGTCAACAGGCAGCGTCAGCGTGACCGCCGCCGTCATGCCGGCGGCTGGGCGCTGGATGGTGTATTTCCAATCCGCTGCGGCGCCGGCGGCGTCGGAGTTGATATCGATAACGTCGCCGCTGACGTTGGCCTTGCTCATCGTCACGGCAGAGTCGGCGGAGTCGCCAGTGTTGCGCACCAGCAGGTTGCCGGATGAGTTCTTCAGCCGGACACCCGTGTTCCCGCCAATTTTGAAAAACGCCTTGGTGGTGCCTAGCAAGTCGCTGAATAAACTCATGGTGCTCTCCTAAGATTGGATCCTGATTATGACGACGCCTCTACCCTGTGATGCTCCCGCCCCTGGCGCGATAGACAGCAGGATAGGGGTGTCTACATTATAATTATACGCCGGCGCGGTAGTATTGCTACCGATGCTGGTTAGCGTGTTCTCGTCGGCGTGCATGAGCCGGTCTGCCACGGTGGCATCCCCTACAGTCACGACAGCCCCCGCGCCGTCAAACGCCTCGGTAATGATGACCTCCACCGAGTAAACAACCTTGCTCGCCGTAGCCGTAACGATGGGGGCCGGGGTCGCGTCGCCATAAGCGAAGTTCATCTGCGCATCGGAGCCTGCCGCTCCCGTCGCCCCACGCGGCCCAGCCTCCCCCACCGTGACGATCTGGATGTCGCGAACCTCGTCCACCACATGCGAGTCACCATCCAGTGTGACAACCTCGACAGCCGGCGACTCGACGACAACAGGCTGTGCAGATACCTCCGTCAGCACCTGGATATCAGGCAGCGGAACCACAACGACCTGTGGATCGCTGGCTACCACGATCTGAAGGTCATCAGCCATTTAGTACGTCACCTCGTCTGCCACAACTATGTTGCCACTCAGCAGCTTCGTCACGACGGGCACTACCGCGCCGGAGACCAGTTCGAGGTCATAGACGCCGGCAGAGAATGTGTACGCCGCCGTGTCTGCTGCGGGGATTGTGATGGTGATCGTGTGGTTCGTGTCATCAAGCACGATCTCGGTCGGGGATACCAGCGACGCCAGAACGGTAGTGTCCGACGCGGTCGCGCGGATCTTCATCCGTGCGCTGAACCCGGACAGGCTGACTGGCGTGTAAGAGCACAGCACGCCGCCGGAGGTGTAGGTCGTGAACTCTGAACTGTCGATATCGTTGAAGTTGACCTGGCTCGAACTGACGAACGTGACCTTGTGGAAGTCGCGCGCCGTCGGCGGGGCGTTCTTCGCGTTGATCTGACGCATGCCGCCGGCTGAGAGTATCGCCGCCCGCCAGCCGGTTACGAGCCCATGCCCGGCTGCCGTAACGACTGCTGGCGCGGCCTTCGTGATTGCGGTGATCGGCGTGTAAACGAATGGCAACGACTCCCACCGGAGCACGCGGCTGAATGTGGAGCCCTTGATTATCGTGAGGTCTGTCATGGCATATGTCCTTCAGTCAGTTGTATTAGTCGCCCATCTGGTCTGTCACATCGGCGAACGCGCCACCCAGCCGGCGGCCCAGCAGCGCCTGCTCGCGGCGGTTCAGCGGCATGCCGGCCAGCGCGATGGCCCGCCGGGTCGCCGAGGGGTTGGGCAGGATGGGCATGGCGGGGTTCTGCTCGTTCCACTTGGCGGCGAAGTCGAGGGTCTCCTGGACACGCTCGTGATCGCCGTCGCGGTACGCCTTGACCAAGCGGTTCTGCACGTCCTGGCTGACCTGCGTGTGGAACGCCTTGGTCTGAATGATGATGCTCTGCATATCGTTCATCTTGGCCACGGCGGCGGATGACAGCCCGGTCAGTTGCAGCAGGCCGTCGAGCGTCGACACGTCGGCAACCTTCCGGCCCTTGGAGTCGGAGGCGTACCCGCTGCTCAACTGCTCGGCGCCCTTGACCGCGTTGCGCACGGCGATCGGGCCGCCCGCCCGCATGGCGTCCGCTGCCTTCATCCAGTCGCCCTTGGCCACGCCTTCGACGAAGCCGCCGACGTTGCTCATGGCGTCATGCACCATCGAGTACGGCGCACCGGCCATCTCGGACAGTACGCGGCCTTCGGTGGCGTCGGCGGCGCCGATGCGCGTTCCCGGCAGCAGGCCACCCGACACGCGGGTAGCGACGCCGACACCTGTGATCTCATTGACCAGGCCACGCATGACGGCGTCGGACAGATCGACGACGCCAACGGCATCCGAGAACGACTTGATCGTGTTACGCATGGCGCGGCGGCTGTTGAACGGTGACCCGAACAGACGCTGCGAGATGACGTCGACGAGGTTCAGTATCTCCTCGGCGAACGGCAGGCCCTGCACGCCAGCCATGGCGGTGAGGCCGAGCAGCATGTACACGGCGCTCTTGGGGCTCTGCTTATACATCAGCGCTGCGGCTTCGATGATAAACAACGGGAACGACTTGAACTGGAACATGAGGGCACCGATCGGGTTGTTCATGATGCCCGGGCGATTGTTCACGTTGTAGTTGTTCTGCGTGGCGTCGACGGTCTCGCTGGCGAAGCGGAACAGTTCCTGCCCACTCAGCTTGCCGCGGCCATTCACGCCTTCGCCTGTCGAGGCGACCCGGTACGCCGCCATGAATGAGGCCAGCCGGTTGGTCTGCTCCGCCACGCGGAACGGCAGCATCCATGCTTCGGCGGCGCGCTGCACGTTGCGGCTCTTGGAGTACAACGAGCCCTGGCTGATGCCGAGCATCTGGTGGATCTCGGTGTCGAAGATATGGTCGGCGGCGGCGACGATGGCGGCGCGCATCTCCTTGGTGATGCCGGCGGCGTCGAGCCTGGCGTTCGTGTCGGCGTCGGGGTTCTTCATCCTGTCCATGTCGCGCAGGATGTTGTAGTGCTGCCACGCATCCTTCCACGCCTTCAGCGAGGTCATGGAGGCGTTCAGGTAGTCCGTGTGGACAGACAACTGCGGCACCAGCACCATGGGGATCGACAGCGTGTTCACGGCGGCGCCGGACAGCGAGCCCCCGATGAAGTACATCACGCTGGCCGTGCGCAGCTTGGTCGCCCACTCACTGTGCCGGTCGGGCACCAGCGTCGTGTCGGCCATGGCGTTGGCGCGGTCTTTGTAGAAACCCGACATGGGGCCGTCGCGTTCCCACAGGCTGTTGGCGACGCCGTCCTCGCGCCGGCCGAAGGACTCGCCGATCTGAATGACGGGTTCGCTCGTCACCGAGTTGACATCGGCTACCACTTCGGCGCCGTCCAGCGCGGCGTCGAGCACCGGCGCGAAGCGCGCGTAGGCGATCTCGCTCGTCGTGTTGACGCCGAACTCATGCAGGACGCGCATGCCGTCCGTGGAGTAACCGGCCAGGCCTTCGCGGCGCATCATCTGGGTGCGCACCAGCGAGTCGGCGTTGGTCATGGCGACGACCAGGCGCTCGCGTTCGGCCTGCGAAATGTCGATGCCCTGCCGGCGCAGGGTGCCGAGGAACTGTTCCAGCGACACGCCGGTGTCGCGTTCGTTCTTGCTGCGCTGGCCTACCTCTGCCTTCAGGGCGAGGCCGGAGCGCTCGATCTCTTTCGCGTAGGTGATGGCAGCGGCGTTCGCCGCGCTCAGGGAGCCGAAGAACTCCAGTGACGCCTTGACACGCTTGCCGTCGGGCGTCTCCATGTACACCGCCACGCTGTAGTCGCCGTAGCGGCGCAGCGGGACGTAGCCCTGATCGAGCAGGTCGTTCATCTGTTCCTGCCGGTGGGCCAGCCACTTGTCGTAGGCGCCGGGGCTGGTGAGCTGGCGCATGCGCGTTTCTTTCTGGCTGTCGAACTGGCGCTGCAGGACGCCGGCGATCATGCCCGTCGCCTGATCATACAGCAGGCGCTGCTCGCGGGTGAGCGGGGTCAGCAGGTCGGCGAGTTCCTGCGAGCTGGCCGAGAACTTGCCCACCGTGCGCTTGAGCATCACGTCGAAGGCGGCCTTGCGGTCGGCGTCGGAGGCCTTGTACCAGCCCGGCAGCCGCTCGCGTACCAGTTGCTCGCTGAGTATCTTGCGGTAGCGGCTGTAGGTGTTGAACGCCTGATAGACGTTCTTGAAGCCAGCCGAGGCCGCCGAGATGTAGTTCGGCGTCGACATGGTGTTCGTCCACCACCGGCCGAGGCCACCGACGATATCATCCTTGGCGACGCCGAACGCCCGCGCCCAGATGTCTTTGGGGATGTCGGCCTGCTCGATGTGGCGTGCCCACTGCTCGCCCATCTGCATGGCTTCCAGCTCGCCGTTGGCCATGCGGTTGGACTTCTCGACGGCGCCGCGGGAGAAAAACGTCTGTGTTATTGAAACGGTGTCGGCGTTGAACACGACGTAGTTGTAGGTCGATCCGTCCTGTGCGGCAACCACGGCGTCTTTTAGCGCCTGCGAGGCGTCAAAGCCGGATAGTTCGCCGCCAAGCGCTGCGCTGAGGGCTTGGGCAGGATAGTCGAACCCGAGCCAGTCGTCTGCCTGCAACGCCTTGATGACATCTTCGTTGGCCGGCGAGAACTTGCCCGTGCCAAGCAGATCGGTGACTTCGGCGAAGTCCGCGTCTTCGGGTAGTTCGGCGAGGAATTCTTTCTTGATCTCGCGCAGCGGACGGTTGCGGCTGGCGCCGTCGAGATACTTGATGCCGGCGACACCGAGACTGTTCAGGTATTTGCTGGCGGCTTCGTCGGTGCCGCGCTTCGATGAAAGTTCGCGGTAGATCGACTCTCCCGTTCTGTCGCCTGTAAACTTGGCGTTCCCGAGGTAGTCGGCCATGTCGGCATCGCCATATGACTCGATGACCGCGTCGCGCACTTCGTCGGCGCTGGTTACTCCCTCTTCCGCGATCCACTCAGCGAATGAGTTGTTGCGGTCGAATCGATCAACCCAGTACAGTAACTCATCAATTGACTTCCCGGCGAGGACCTCTTTGAGCGTTGTTGCGGTTACCGCCCCTTCGACCGCCGTCTTCGCCTTCTCCGGCTGCTCACTCAGCGGCTTGTCCCATAGCAGGTATTCGCCGTCGTCGGGGATTTCGACTTCGTAGAGTTGGCCTTTGGCAACCGCCATCTCGCCAGCCCCTGCCGCGACGGCAAATTCACGAAGCCTGGCAGCGATAAGCGCCTCCCTGCGGCTCGCTGCGGGATCGTTATACATCCGCGCGTCTTTCTCCGCTTCGTCAGCAAGCCTTTCCGCCTCAGCGGCAATGGCTTTTCCGTCGGCGCCTTTGCTGTATCGCAGCGCATCAACAAGCCGCCCAGATGCGAAGGCATCAGCAACGACTTCCGGCGTGCTTCCTGTCGCCCATACCGCCGCCGATATCGGCTTACCGTTCAGCGTCAAGGATACCTCGGAAAGTTTCTCCTTGTAATACTCCGCAACCTCGCGCCGCCCTGCGAAATACAGCCCCCACCCGTAAGCCTGCGCACCCTCGCCCTTGCCCATGTGATCAAGTGAGAATTTATCGAACCTGTGCGGGCTGCCATGGAAGGCTTTGCTGGCGGCAGCCGAGAACCTGATGTCAGGGTTGTTGGGGTCGAACGCGCCGGTGTTGTTCACCGACTTGATCTGCGTCGGGCTGAACACGATGTAACTGTCCTTGCCTTTGTCCTCGAACTCGTTGCGGTACACGATGCCGTCGTGCCCTTCAGCCTTGGCCTTCGCTACGGCGGCAGTCCAGTTCTCGCCTTGGTCTTTCACGCGCTTCGGGTTCTGGATGGATAAGTACGCCTTCGTCATCGGCATGGGGTCTACGTCGCTGAACTCTTGGTCTTTGGCGAAATCTTCTGCACTGAGTTGCGCAGCATTCTCGGTAACGAAACCCTCGCCGCCTATAACATCATACGAGTCAAGCCCATCAGCGGACCAGTACCACCGCAAATCACCATTCTCGTTCTCAACCTGTTCTAGCGTTATGTCTTTTATGAAGTCGTCGATTCTCTTACCGGTGTCGCGCGTCTCGGCAGCGGTCTTCGTGCCGAAGTGGAACCCCTCGCCGTTGATGGCTGGTACTGCATCCTGTGTCTCGTCGAACATGCCAGAGTGATACACCACCAACGGCTTGCCGTCCTTGTCCACCACCTTGCTGTTGCCGAACCACTTCTTGAACGCCGGACTCTGGAGGTAGTCGGCGCCCACCGAATTGAGCGAGGTGCCCCGTGACTCAGGCGCCACCATGTCACGCTCCGCCATCTGACCGCGATCCAGCGCGACGAACACGTCCTCGATCGATTGGAACCCCTGGCCCTTGACGAAGTTGACAATCCGCTCGAAGAACTGCTTGAGTTTCGCCCAGGCCTTCGCCAGCGTGCCGTCGGCTTTGAACTCACCACGCCGCCAGAACTCGAAGGCGTATGCCCGCGCCTCGGCGGGGATAGCCATGACTTCGTCAGTCAGGCTGGTGGCGTTCGCGCGGTCGTACTGTTGCAGCCGGGCCTTCAGTTGGTCGAACAGCGGGCGGCCGGGCTTGAGCGCGTTGGCGACGACGTGCTTCTCGCCGCCAGTCAGGAGCCAGTCCTCGGCGAAGTGGTAGCCCTCGTGGTCGGCGACGCTCAGGCCTTCCTTGGCGTTCAGGGCCATGGCGATCACGGCGCGCAGCGGGCCAACGCGGGTATAGGAACCGATCGGCCCGCCGGGCTCGGCGGAGAACGTCATGATCTTGAGTTCAGGCCGGTTGCCGATCAACTGCGCGATCTGCTGCCGCAGCGCTGTGCCCTTGGCGCGCATGACACGGTTGTAGGCATCGACGGCGGCGAACTGCGCGGGTTCGGGGAGGCGATCGAACTCGTCTTGCGTTAGGGCGGCGCGGGATTGGTTCCCCCTCGCATCCTCATAGATGCGCGCCGCGATTTCGGCTTTCATCTTGGCAATTCGTTTTGCCACCGCGTTCTTGTTGCTGACGGCCTCCTGATATTTCGGGTCGTTCCGCACTGTCTGCTGCGCCATGTCCCATTCTGCGGTTGCGTCGGCCCGTCTGCCAGAGAACGCATTCGCGCCGCTGGGGCTCTCAGTATCCGGCCAGAACGCCGCCTCCTCCGCCTCGTATTCGGCGAACCTCTGGCGCAACTCATCCAACTCGGGGGACATTTCTGCGGCCTGCGCGGCTTGGGCTTTCGTGATCCGAGTGCTCGCCCCCTTCGAGAACTGCGTCCGCGCCAGCCCGACGCCGGCGTTCACGGCCTTGGCCATGTCGGTGGCGTCGGCGGATACCCCATGACCTTTCAAAGCGTTGGGTAAGTTGTCGGTGACGTACTGCTGCGCGGCTTCGATTGACCCCTGCTTGGCGGCTTCCTGCACCACCGCGCGCATCGTCTTGGCGAGCTTCGCCGCGACCTTAGTCTGGGCTTCGGGGGTCTTCGTCTTGGCTTCAGCCATCGTCTTGGCCAGCGGTTCGATCACCGACATGGCGTTGGCTTCGATGGCCTGCATCTGCGCGGGGCTAGCCTGCGGCACGGACTGGCGCGGCTGGCGCTGCTCAACCTTGGCCAGTGCGACCTCGCGGGGGGTCTGCGGTGGCGTGGCGAGGCTCTCCTCGGTTGTGGTGAGCGGCATGCCCTGCTCGCGGAACAGAGCGTGGACACCCTTTACGGCACGGTCGGTCTGCTCGGCTGGAGTCGGAGGCGGCAGGTTCGGGTCGGCGATGGTGTCAGATATCACCGGCGCGGCGCGCGGCGTGATCTCGGGGGCTACGAGGTCGGGGACCGTGCCTTCGGGTAGCGGCGGGACAGGCAGGGCCTTCTGCGCGGCTTCGAGTTGGGGGGTCAGCGTGCCCAGCGTGGTTCGCGTGGCGTTCAGTTGGCCGCCGACTTCCTCGATCTTGACCTTGACTTCCTTGACCTGCGCGGTCATGTCTTTCTTCTCGGCGAAGATTTCCGCCTTGACGCGACGCTTGCCAGGCTCCAGCTTGGCCTCGGCAGCCAGTGCGGCAATCTTGGCTTCGCCTTCCCGCTGCGCCTGCTGGAGCGTTCCGAGCAGGGCGGTGTGATCTGCAGCCTGCTGCGTCGCCGCGGCGTGCTGCGCCGTAAGGTCGGCGAACACGGCTTCCGGCGTCGGCGGAATTATATTTTCGGGCGCGGGCGTTCCTAATTCGGGTACGCTCGTGCCGGAATCTGGAACGGGTGTAGCAGGATCTGCTGCAATTGGAGCAGGGCTTGCTACAGGGGCGAGCGCGCCACGGACACCGCCAACCGGGCCGCCAATCATGCCGCCGCCAATCGCGCCGACCAGCGTCGCGTTGATGTACTCCGATATGGCTTCGGGGCTGCTGATGTCCTGTCCAGCGGCCGCGCGTTCGATGAATGTCTGCGTCAGTTCCTGTATGCCCTCAGCCCCGGCGACCTTGCCACCAGCAGTAACGGCACCCAGTGCGGATGACTTCAGCGCCCCGCCTACACCTGCTGCGCGCGTCGCGGCCTTGCCAGCCGGCAGGAGCGCGCGCACGGCGGCGGGGATGGTGAGGAAGTCGATTGCTGCGGCACCGGCACCACCGGCAACGGAACGCAGCGCGGGGTTCTCGACACCGGTCTCCAGTGCCTCGGGGAAGATGCTGCCGGCCTCGACAGCAAAGTCAGACCCCACGGCGCCGAGGAGCGCGCCAGACTTGACTGCGGCGGCACGGGCGGCTGCCGTCATGGCGCCTGCCCTGAGTGCGCCGAGTCCTGCGCCAACCACACCGCCTGCTACCATGGTGGCAAGCGACGGCACCACGGAACCGGCGGCATACTTGATGAACTCGCCGGCGCGCGACGGATCCGCCACTACATCCTCGTAAGTGATGGCGCCCTGTGCGGCGATCTCGTTCTGCGCGGCGACATTCTCCAGCGCGGCTTGCTCAAGCCCAGTCGTAATGGGGGCGGCGACTGCGGGGAGGGCGTTCGTGGCGCCGCGGGCAGCGAGGGCGCCGAAGCCATACAAGCTGGACTTCACGCCAGCCACGCCTGACTTAACGCCGCGGGCGAAGGGGCCGGGGGCGTTGGGGTCGGCAAGGAGGTCGGCTCCTGCTACCGGTTGCGTTACGTCGAGGCTAGCATCTCCGGCCAGCAGGTCGAGTGGATCAGCCATGTTCTATTTCACGCCACTTACATCGTAGCCTTTGTCCTTGTAAGCCTGAATGACTTGCGCGCGGGTCTTGCCCTTCATCGAGCCGGCCAGTGCAGCGTCGATGTTGGCGACCGTCACAGGCTGAGTGATCGGCACCTTCCTGAACGCGCCCTTCGCCGGGTCGAACACCACGCCACTCTGATCCTTGTCGCCGGGCAGCGGCTGCATATTGGGTGGCGCCTGGAGCTTGGGCTCCGACATCACGTGCCCAGCCAAGATCGCGGCCTTCCGCGCCGGATCGGGTTCAGCGGCGGCGAGTTTCATCCGCTCACTCAGGATGGTAGCTTCGGCGCCCGTCTTCATGAACTCGGGCAACTTGAGCGCGGCGGCCTGTGCAGCCTTCTCCTCAGTCGCTGCCTGCCGCTGCCGCATCGAGGCGCCGAAGAAGGATGCGAGGCTGCCTGGGGCCGCTTGGTACCCCTGCGGTGCTGCGCCGGGGCCAGCGGGTCCGGGTGGTGCGTTGGTGAGTACGAGGTTTCCATTGGCGTCGCGGCTGGAGGACACGGCTGTCGTCGCTGCGCCGGGTTCGAGCTGCGCGCCGATGCCGGGCGAGGCGCCGTGCGGAGCCACCCATGCGCCGTCAACAACTGGCATGGAGTTCGCGGCGGTCATGTTGTCCGACTTGCGAACGTCGGCCTGTGACGCGGATGTGCGCGCAACAGGCTGAGTAGCGGCTGCGGGGGCGACAGCCGGGATCGCGGGGGGTGCAACCGGCGCGGCCCCGAAGAAATCTCCGCCCGATACCATGCGCCCTATGCGGGCGCCGAGACCTGTCACATCAGCGCCCGCGAGAATCTGCAACGCCCGCTCGGGGCGATTCTCCGGGGTAGCCCCGACAGTTGTCGCTTCCGCCTGATCGGCCATGCCGAACCCCATGTCGCCAATAGCGAGCGCGGGGACCAGTCTCCCGCCAACCATTCTGCCGACAGCCTTGCCTGCCCCATATGCCAACCCTGTTGGCGCGGCAGGTACAGCAGCCTTCGCTGCCTTCAGTTCCTGCGCCCGCGCCCATGCCTCAGCACCGCGCCTTGCTTTCTCGGCGTCGGCTCCTAGCCCTGCGGTATCCCGCCCGACCTGTGCCAATGTGTCAAATATGCCTGCCATGATCGTTCCTTTATGCAGAGGTCGTCGAAACCGACAACGTGTTGATCGTACCCATCAACTGCGTCAGGATCGCATAGAACTTCTCGCTGGCGTAGTGGGTGCCTTCCGTCCTGAACTTGAGCGCGGCGACCGTGGCTTCCAGCTTGGCACGGGCGTCGGCGATGGTCATCTCACTGATCTGGATGTTCTGCTGCGTGGTCGACTTGATGACCTCCTGCTGCAGGTTCGCGCGGCCGAGCTGCCCATCGTTCAGCATCTTGGCTTCGCTCACCAGCCCGTTGTAGTAGTCCACCTGCAGCCGCCCGGACTGGACCTGCCGTTCCACGTCGGCCTTGTACTGCTCCAACTGGCCTTGATAGGTGAGCAGTCGGATGCGAGCCTGCTCCGTCTGCAACTGGAGCCTGCCAAGCTGAATGTCGGACTTGATCTTCGCGGCCCCAACCTCCCCGGTGAACGCGCGGACCTGGGCTTCGTATGCCTGCACCTTCGCCGTCTCACCTTCGATCTGCGAACGGTACATGCCGAACTCGGCGACCTTGGCCTGCACTTGAGCTGTGTACGCCTCGACTTCGGAACGATACGCTTCGAGCTTGATGCGCTCGATCTCGGCCTGTACCTTGGCGGCGTCCATCTGGACGCGGAAGATGTCGACCGATACCTCCACCCCTTTCAGTTGTGCAAGGTAGGTCTCGACCTGCGTGCGCTGGAGCTGGGACTGGACGTTCACCGCCTCGACCTGCGTGCGGTAAATCTCAGCCTTGGCCAACTCGGCGCGGATGCGACTGGCGAACACTTCGGCCTCGGTGCGGTACCCGCTGAGGCGGGCGTTGTAGCGCTCCACCAGCGCCTTGAAGATGGTGACAGAGAACTCCACGGTGAGCCGCGCCACGTTCAGCGCGCGTTCCTGCACGGCGTTGTGGAAGTTGATGAGCATCTGCTCCACGTCGCGGACTTCGCGGATGGTGAACTGGCGGTTCTCCACGAACAGCTTGCTGCGCTCCAGGGTGATGTCACGCGAGGCGGCGGAGACCTTGTCCTGCATCTCCTGGTAAGCGCGATCGATGTGGACACTCAGTTCGCCGGGCGGCAACGGGAACCCGCGCGCAGCCATGGCGCGGCCGGCGTCGGCGATGCGCGACTGCATGGCTTCGACCTCGCGGTCACGGGCGCGGTTGAACAGCGCGATCTCGTCGGCAGTCTCGATGCCGTAGCCGCCATTGACCAAGTTGTCGAGCAGGATGGACTTCAGCGGGTCGAGCAGAACGGACTCGTAGGCCGCTTCGGCGAACTGGAATTCGGTCGTTGGCGCGACCAGATCATCATCAGGCGCGAACGCGGCGAATACCGGCAGGTCGATCGACGGCGCGGTAGGCAGGGATAGCGCGGCCAGTGTCGGCACAGTCGGGAGAGTGACCAGTGGAGCGGTCGGGATCGCCGGCGACGTGAAGCCGGGCGACGCACCGGGTGAGGTCGGTAGCGCGTTGTCCGGGACAAGGGGGAAGTCGAGCGTAGGCGACACCGCCGTCAGGTCGGGCACTGCGACGTCCGTGATGGTGGAGAACGAGGCAGTCGGTGGGGTCGGCGGCGCCGCCGAGACAACGGCAATGCTGGGAGAGAACCCAGCGCCAGTGATCGGGAAACTTACCTGCGGTACCGAGGCGTAATTGTAGGAGTCAGGCAGGATGCTGTCGACGTTGAAGCTGTTGGAGAAGCTGACATCCGTGATCGCCAACAGCGTATCGAGGTAGCCCTGGGCCTGAGCTTGGAAGTTGGCAACGGTAGCCTGCTGCGCGGCGAGGTCGGTAGCGAATGTCATCCTGAAGGCTCCTTTGGCCTATGCTCTATTGTAGCACTACATCACGCGGCGGCGCAGCTTCGTTGGATAGGCGAGCACGTCCGAAATACTGAAGTCGGCCCCGGCTACGTTCTCCAACTCGAACTGGAAGTAACGGCTCTTGACCCCCTTGCCAATAGGGACGCGGCGTTGCTGGATCCCGCGCACGAAGTTGTCGGGGAGTGAGTACGTGCGCTCGCCACCCTCGGTCGTGATGACGCGGAACAGCATGTCGCCGTCCGTGTCGTACCCCACGTAGAGGCGCGGCACGCGCTTATGGACTGACGAGCCGAAGGCGTCCTGCCCGGTCTTGACCCGCCCGGTGATCGCCGTTCCGGCGTCCGTACCCTGGGTGCCGAGGGAGAATACGCCGGCCGGGCCTGCGGCCAACACGACCCCGTTGAACACGGCGAAGCTGTTGAACGAGAACCCGTCGTATTCGGTGAGCGCGCCTTTGCGAAGATTGAGCACCCATGTCCGGTATGCCGCCGCGACGGCTGCGCCGAGGGTCGCATCCATCTGCGGGAGGGGCGCGGTGCCAGCAAACGTGAGCGTGTAGGCCGGGTATCCGGCGGCTTCCATGATGGGCGTGGCGGCGGTGAGCAGTGCCGTCGCGACCTGCCCGGTCAAGCCCTGGGCACTGAGTCGCGGCAGTCGGGCCAGTAACGCTGCCGTGATGATGTTGCCTGCTGCCATCGCTGCGGCAAGCTGCGGCGCGGCTGCGCTGTTGGCTGCCGTGATGATCGCAGGGTTGAGCAGCGTCGCGGCGAGGATAGGCGCCGGCGCGGTCGCCGTGACTGTGAGCAGGGTGCCGGTGACGACAGCGGAGACCAGTGTGGGCGCCGGCGCGGTCTCGGTGAAGTCCTTGGTGCCCATCTCCAGCTCGGGCACCGGCGCAGAGTTGTCGAAGGTGAAGACCTCGCCGGCTAGGCCTTCGGCTGAGAGGAGCGGGAGCCCTGCGGTGCCAGTCAGCGTGATGTACGGCGAGTTGATTTCAACGGCATCGAGGGTAGGCGTTGGCGCTGTGAGTACCGACTCGAACCCCTCGTCCGCGGCCAGCGTTGGTACAGGTGCCGTCAGCAGCGCGTATGGGAAGTCGTTCGCTGTGAGCGTTGGTACCGGGGCGGTGAGACGTGCGCTGTTCCCATCGTTGGATGAGATCGTCGGAACTGGGGCAGTGAGGGCAGAGTCAATCGTGCCCGTCGCCATCGTCGGGAGCGGGGCAGTCAGGAATGCCCCGCCGTCTCCCGCCGCCAGAGTAGGCAGCGGGATGAAGAGGCCGTCACCCCAGAGGGTTTCAGCGCCCATCGAAGCCTCCTATTACGCGGCCGGCACGGTGAAGCTGAAGGTGCTCAGGGTCTGAAGTGCCCCCGAAGTGATTGATGTACTCGACATATTTAAATTTGCCCCTGACGTGGCGATGTTACCGTCCATTCTGAGGAACACCGCACTGGAGTCCAGCGCGCCGGCGTCGACTACCGCGCTCTTGTAGCGGAACCACCCCGCCGTGCCTGTCGCAGCAGCGGTGCCCGACCACGTCTGGGTCGTATCCTTGGTGAGTACGCCAGCGGCTGCGTTATAGTCCATTCGCAGGCCGTTTGCAGCAAGAACGCCGGCAGTAGCCGCGCCGCCGGCACCCATGTTCGCAGCGGTTCCGGCGATGGTCGTATAGGTCGCGGCAACAACCCATCCGTTCGGCAACGTGCCCATACCAGGCAGCGCGGTGATCGTGATGACGGCGCCGCTCGACGTGACGTGATAGAGGTGGTTCTTCGGGTTGCGGTTACACTTGAGCGCGATGTCGGCGGCCGTCTGGGTCAGCGACGTGTTGTAGGCGGTCGAGCTGCCCATGATCTCGATGGAGTTCACGGTGAACGTGTCGACAGAACCAGAGGCGCCGGAGTCTAGCGTCAGCGTGCCCTGCGATGCGACCTCGTTCGTCTTGGCACCGGCGCTGGAAGTCAGCGTGACCAGCAGGGTGCCGGTGACAGCGAGGTCGGCGGTCGCCGGCTGCGTGCCGGTGTAAATTTCGATCGAGCCGTTGTCGAAGAAATCCTTCCAGGAACCTTTTTCGGCGATGAAGTTCTGGAGGGCGGGGGAGAATCGCAGGGCCATGATGTTGCTCCTTTTAGATGTGTTTGGAGGTACTACTCTATTGTATCAGACTGCGGCTTGAACGGCGTGCTGTAACTTCTGGTTCGGGGTCAACGAAACGCCGTGATGATCGCGTACTGAAGTTTCTGCCACGGGGTGCGAGCGTCTGGCAGTCCAGCTTTCGGAGGCCTCAATTCTAAATCGGTGTTGAGCACCGGCTCATCGTCGACAAGGAACGGTGTAAATACGAACCGGACAATCATATTGATGCCTGCAGGGACTGCGCCGATCGTGATGTCTATCAGAAGGGGCGTCACAGGGACCCCATTAGCGTCATTCGGGTACGTTAGCGATGTGATAACGAACTTGTCGCTATCCTGATTATATATACACCCTACTGCTGTATAAACATGGATCGCTGTCGCCGCCCCGCTCGTCGTGTACCAATCGCCGAAAACACCCCTATCCCTCGGACCGAACAGAATCATCTGTGCGTGCGCCCCGTTAGGGGCCTGCGTGCCTGCTGGATCTTCGTCGTGGGTCCCTGCGTATGCAGTCTTCAGCGCATCTGCGACACTACTATCCAGGGTAGCCCCCACAGCGAGGGCTAAGATTGTAGAAGTGTGGGCTTGCATGAACCACGAATCTCGCCGAGACTGTAACGCGTCCTGCTCACTACGCCAGTATGCTGCCCACTCCGAGGCGTCGTACCCACTAGGCGCGGTGGGCGGTACTAAATTCTGCGGGGATATGTCGCCCTCTGAAAAAACGGCTGTAAGCGTATGGTCATATGCATGTGTCCCTTCATGTAGGTCAAACATCAATACATCTCCGCCGCTCCAGAAAGTAGTCGCCGCAGTATAGCGGGTGTGCCCGTCTTCTATAAATTGGACCTCGGAAGCTAGGACAGTCTCTACAGACTCTACGTCGAGACGAACGATCTCTGTTCTAGGGAATGTAGATATGGACTCTTTCGAAGGGGCTACTTCGCCAAAATGATACCCGGCGGCCGTCTGCGGGTATACTCCATATCCATAGTAATCTATCCGTCCCGAAAACGTCTGCCATGCGGGTGTTGCCGGAGACACCACAGGGGTCGTGCCGGTATACCCAAAAACGGTCGCTGGGGCTGCGAACGCGTCTGCATGTTCGATATAGTTCGTAAACGTCCCGTCACCGGCTATGAAATAATAAACCACTAGCACTGAAGTGAAGCTGCCCTGAAGCACGTCGGCGGGATCGTATATGCCGTATGTAGTTGTGTCCGTTCTCCTGTACTCGCCTTCGTTCGTGCCATTCCCTGCCGACGTTAGTTGCTCCGTTACCGATGTAGGCGGGTACTCGGGGATGCTCCCTAAATAAGGCGCTGGCCCTGTCGCAAAGCGGACGATAACCTCCCCATATGGCGGGGCTGGGTATATTGATGGGGAATGCTGGAACTCTACCAGCGGGATGATCGCCGCCCAGTCGTTCTTGTACCAGATCACGCAGTCGGCGAAGAACTCCTTATAGGGCTGCTTGCCGTGGTAAGCCTTGGCCCTATTGACGGCGGCCTGCTGCACGTCATTGAGGGTTCCGGCAATCTTGATCTTCACTGCTACGCCGCCACGTTGCCCGCAGTCTCGGTACCCTGCAGCGTGACCAGGAACTGATTCGTGCCGCGGTGGCGCCGCACGATGCCCGCGCCGGTGTCCATCGCAGGGTATGCAAATCTGGCCTCGGTGGCGTTCATCAGCCGGCCGCCGGGCATGCCAACGCACAGGCCGCGCTTCGATGCGAACAGCGCGGCCATCTCGCCGATAGCCTGGCCGTCGCCGATCACACCGGCGTCCGCGAACCAGAGCGTGCCGGGGATCACGCCGTAGTCAGCCACGACCTTGAAGTCCCACGCCTCGGGGGTGTCGCCGGAGACCCAGCCGATCTGACTGTCCGTCCCGATCCACACGCCGCCCTTGACCGGTGCGACCATGGTGATGCGGCCGAGGAACGGCAGAGCCTTGCGATAATCGAACAGTTCGGGCGCGTAGGCTTCGCTCGGGTAGAGTCGCGCGCCGCTAGCCACCAGCAGGTAGCCGTTCTGGTAGGCGATGTGGTCGCCGGCCGGCGGCGGTTGCAGGAACTGGGTGAGCAGTGGGGACACGCCCATTCGCGGTTCGCGAATAGCGAATGACGTGGTCGCGTTGGTGACGACCCCCGCCTGGTACATGGTCTCACCACCTACGGGGGTGACGTAAATGGCCTTATGGGTCACGGAAGCGTCAGTTGATACAGCTATTGACGTCAGGACGATGCCACCGGCGCTGGCAAGGGTGATCGTGCCGGCGAGGCTGGCGCCGCTCTCTTGGCCGTCCGAGCGCAGGTAGGTGACAGCGTACTGGTAGAGTCCGGGCAGAAGTTCTCCGGCGCCGGCGGTGGCTACAGGCTGGTCGGGCACATCGATGCCCCACGAGCGGTTCGCGCCGTTCTGGACGACGCCCTTCTGCGCGCCACTCGACCAGAACACACGGTCGCCGACGGCGGCATAACTGACGGGGCGGTTCGCGGTCAGGCCGGTGAGGAGCGTCTTGGTTGTATAGTCAGGGTTGACCAATTTGAGCGAATTCGAACCGACGCCGAGACAGACATCGCCCGAGGCCCACAGGGAGCGGTCGATCGCGGTGGTCAGGGCGGAGGAGAAGCCCTTGCGGCGGCTGACGCCGAGGTCGTCCAAAATGTCACAGTTGAGCGCTGTGACGAGATCCTCGCGGCCCATTGAAGCCGCGTCGACGTTGTTGCGCAGCCCCATGAACGCGCTGAATTCTTCGAGGCCTTCGCGCTCGTCGACCGACTTGGCATACTCCGCCATTATCGCAGTACCGCGGTCGTGCTGCTGAAGTTCCAGCGGTAAGTGCTGGCTTCAGCGCGCTGGCGTTCCTGCCTAGCTTCCCTCACGATCTGGTCGAATGCGGCGAGCAGGCGCCGACCTTCTGGCTTCTGGTCGGCATCCACGTTGGGCAGCGTCAGGGCCTTGCCAGCAGCGTACTCGCAGAGCTGGAGGTGAAATTCCTCGGGGACTTCCGGCGAAGCATCCATCGCATCGAGCGTGAGTTCTGTGATCGGCAGGCGCGCGATCTTCATCACCACGCGAAGTCCGTTCTGATCTACTGTCGGCGGCGGGAACACGCGCACGGTACGCGAGGCGGCGTCGGTGGCGAAGGCAAGCGTGGCGCCAGACAGGGCGTCGTCGCCGCCGGCGAGGCTGGCCGCTGACCCGAGTTCGACGGCGTTGAAGGCGTCGGCGGGGTAGGGGGTTACGACGCTTGTGTCACGAAGGTTTATATCTTCCGTGCGGCCGAGGGGGGCGGTCTGCGTCGTCGGCGTGCCGTCATAGACACGCAGAACCGACTTATGCAGCGGGTAGACGGAGACGCCGGTGCGGAGTGTGATGCTGCCGGCCGGGATGCTACCGTACTCGACGATGACCCAGGCGCGCCTCGCCAGGATGCGGGCACCCTCATTGAACTGGCGACAGAGGTACTCATCCGACCAGAGGTCGTCGTTATCACCATCAACGATGTCCGTCCGGTCGTCTAAAAATTCTTTCGCCGTGTAGCGCAGCATTTCGTCGAGCGTCATGCTGTTCCCCTAAGCCCGACGGCTTACGCCGCCTGAGCGATCTCGCGCTGCGCCTTGTCCTTCTGCTGTGCCTGGAATGCCCTGTATTCTTCCGGCGTGGCCTTACCCTTAAAACTGTAAGGGAACCGGTGGGCGGGGCGAATTTCAACACCAGAGAGGTTCCCGCGAGCATCGAATGCGGGGGTCGTGGTGTCCTCCACGCAGAGGTCGAGGCAATCGGCCACGAATGCGTGCGGCAGGATCACGTCGACGCCGCGCGGCACCTTGATGACCAGGCCGTCGAGGCCCAACGGGACGTAGTTCAGATCCTGCTTGTTCCCGCCGCGGAAGATGTTGATCCGGTCGTAGTCGGCCGGCAGGGCGCTGGTGTCAGAGGGGAGATTGGCCTCGGGGTTCAGGATATCGGCCTGACGCTTGGTGCGCGCTTCAGCAAGCAGCTTGGCGAAAACGGCGTCCTCGTCGAATTCTTGCGCGGCTTGCAGTTCGGCTTTGGCGCGCAGGCGCGCGAGGCGCTCGGCATCAGTCTCGTCGGGTGCTGGCGTTGCGAATGCGTCGTTTACTTGGGTCATGATGATCTCCTGTTTTTAGGTGTGTGGAGTCAGATACTACTTCATTTTCGCCGCCTCCGCGAACGCCTCGTCAAAGGTCGTCTGCGGAAGGTTCTTCAGCGCGGGCTTGACCAAGGCGAGAACCTCCTCGACGGTCTTGGCCGCGTAGGCCTTCATGAAGTCGCCCATGTATGGAGAGCAGCACCCCATACTGGACGACTTCTTGTCTTTCTTGGCCGCCGCATCGGCCTTGTTGTAGGCTTCGATGTCCGGGATCTTGACCTCGTAAGCATTGGCCATCGCTTCGATTTCAATTCTAAATTCCATGTCCGTCTCCTCGCAACATGTTCGCGGCGCGCGTGGCCTTCCGCTTCGCGGACATAACTGCCTTTTGCTCTGCTGTGTATCTGACCCCTTTCGCGAACGTGTTTCCGCGCATCTGCTCCGTAAGGGCCGCTTTCTGTCCGTCTGGCATCCTCCAGGGGGTAGCGCGCTTTGCGGCTGATATACTATCCCGCTGTGCTTGTGACATCGGCCCCCGCTTCGCGACGGGCATGCCCTTCTTGGCCACAGATATACGCTGTTTCGTCTCGGTAGAGTGCTGTCGGCCGATGCTCGCGGCGCCTATTTTAGCGCGATGCTCGGCGGAAAATTCTTTCCCTAGTGCGCGGTCATTACCGACCAACGCGGCGGACATCTTGGCCCTCGTCTCACTTGAATGCTTTCGACCCAGCATAGGGTTCGTCGCATCAAGTGCAATGTTGTACTCGGGCTTCGCCTTGTCCAGCAACTGCTGCTCATAGAACGCGAGCATGCCCTTCTGGCAAACTAGGATAGGGAGAAACTTGAACGCTTCCTCGCCGTACTTGTTCCATGCATGCTGGAGTTTCGGGCTGTGGTGCTGCCCATTTCTCAGCGCGTGCCGATGCTGGTTCCACCGTTTTGAGAAGTCGACGGCGGAGCCTATGTACCGCTTGTTGCTCGCGGTATTCAGGACTTCATAGACCCCGCTGCCGTGTGACACCACGATTAACCTTCAGCCAGCCAGGTGACGGTGTCGTTGTCCGTGCAGATGCCCGAGTCGAACGTGACGGTCACGACGCCGCTGGCACTGGTGTCGGCGGAGCCGCCGGACTGGCTGGCGGAGCCACCGGCGCCGGTGCGGATCGCGACGACGACCTTGTCATCGGTCTCCAGCGAGCGGGTGCCGTTGGCGATCGTCTCCAGATAGTCGCCAGAGTTCATGCCCTTGTACCACTCATGCATGATGCGGTCGGTGACGTTGGTGATCTTGAAGTACGTCGGGACGAAGCCCAGCGTCAGGGTCAGCACGCCGGCGGCGATGGTGGAGTTGGTCGTGGTGGACACGTCGGTAGCGGCGGTGTAGGTGCCACTGATCGTACCTTGTGCGCGCTGGACGGGGCCGCCGTTGCGGCTGTAATCTACGGTGGGTGCAGTCATGTGAATCTCCTAAAAATGGGGGTTAAGGCAGAGGGCCGGAGCCCCCTGCTGCGTGGATTACAGCGTGACCGCAACCATGAGACGGTATAACCAGAGGTCATTCAATATGAGACTGGTCTGTGCAGCCTTCCAGCCGAGCGTGCCGCGCTGGTTCAGCGGGTCGCTGGTGCCGGACGAGCCGGGGTTGTGGGCGATCAGCGACATCGCGTTGGCACCCTTGAGCGGCACGATGCCGTAGGCGTCCTTCGAGATGTAGATGACCGGATACACGTCGGCGTAACCACCGGTGTTGCGCATCGTGGTCGAGGCACCGCCATATACACCGTTCGAGCCCAGGTACGGGGTGAACAGAACGCTGCGGCAGTACCGCACGTCTTCGACAGCACCGATCTCGCCGGAGAACAGCTTGGTCTGCCCGGCGTACTGCTTGGCCGGAATGAACCCCTGCATGTTGCGGATGTCGTTGGTCACATCGGGGTGATGGATGGCGACGAAGCCGGCCTCAACAGGTTCCGTGCGGAAGTCCGGGCTGGACGACACGACCTCGTTGAGGTAGTGCGCACGCTGGCGGAGCAGGGCGGCGGTGGCGGTGCGCTGTGCGGCCAGAGTGATCACCGTGTTGACCGTGGTGATGCCGCCGTTGGCGTAGCCCACCTGCGAGCCGGCCTTGATCTTGTTCCAGCGCAGGGTCTCGATGGTCTCCGCGGCCTGTTGCACGCACAGCGAGCCGTACTCCTTCAGGATCGGGTCTTCGTGGGTATCCAGCATGAAGCCGGAGTACGGGATGAAGTCGCCGAACTCTTCCAGGGTGGCGGTGTAGTCGGTGATGGTCGGCTTGGTGCCAGCGGGCGTCACGCCTTCGGCGAGAGCCGTGGTAGCCAGCGGCAGGGCTTCGTACCGGCGGAACTTGGCGACGATGGACGACTTGGTGGGCAGCGGGAAGGTCTGGCCGAACTTCTCCAGAATCATTTCGGCGTCGTGGCGCTTCAGAAGCGGGGCGATCGCGTAGGCTGCGGTGCGGGGGCTCAAATCTCCATAAATTTGCAGGGGCGTAGTCATAATATTTCCTTATAGGTGGGGCTGCTGTTGATTTCCGTGTACCAACCCACCTTTGGGATTGATATCTTCTGCCGGCATGTCCGGCCACGTGCGATTGCCTTTTTGCTGGTTATGTAACGCGGGTATGACTTGAAGGTTGTGCTCCACGTGCAGTCCCTGTACGAGCGGGTGCTGCAACGGTACAATATGGTCGACCTGCCATTCATCGAAGCCGCCGGTTTTCTGTTCTGTGCGCAGCCGTGCGAGTTCGTATGCCTCTTCGATGAAGAACTGATTCGCCCATGCCGGGGTCGCGTTAAGTTTTCCTGCCTGGCGCTTGCGGGTCGCGGCGAGGGTCTTGGCTGGATTGCGGGCCTTGTAGGCAGCCTTAATCCTGCGTACCTTATCTCTGTTCTGCTCTGCATACTGCTGCATGGCCGCAAGTCTCGCGGGTTTGTCCTTTTCGTACACGCGCTTCGCGGAGGCGTTGCTCGCGGCCTTGCGCTCAGGGCGCTGGTAGCGCGCAATATCGTACGCGCGTAGGGCATCAATTTTACCAGCGCGATACACAACCGCTTGGGCTTTCCTGCACTCCTTGCAGTGAGGGTGCAGCCCATCAGGAGCGTCCGCCTTTCGGTGGAACGCCGCCTCGGGTTTCTCCAGCTTGCAAGTAGCGCAGGTTTTCATATTAAGTGAATGCAGGCGTGGCGGCGGAAAAGACCGGGCCATGGACGAACCATTCCGTACCATTGCTGTAGATTTCAATCTCAGTGCCAGCTTCAGGTGTGGTGACGGTCAGTGTCAGATGCGACGTGCCGTTGCCGTAAACGGGGACCGGGGAGGCGACGGCGTTCGAGTCATCCCATGTCACGCCTCCGTTATAAAACGACGGTGTGGTCGCGACGATCACCCAGTTCTGGGCTTCGGTAGCGACACCGCCCATGATAAACTTGTAGCTCAGGCCTGCGGCGATGGCCGGGAGGTTGAGCGTGATACTGTTCGTCTGTTCGAGGATGATGTGGAGCTTGCCGCTATCAGCCGCCAGGACGGCGTAAGGGGTGGCATCGGCGACGAAGACGGGGGCCTGTACGACACCCCCGCTGAGAGTCAGCGTGCTTCCAGAGTTCATGGTGACAGCGCCGCCAGACTGCACAGTCAGCAGTCCACCAGTCGGCATGGTGGTGTCCAGACTCGCGTCCGACGTCCACACCTTGCTGGCTGCGAGAGTGCCTGCAGTGACGCCGTCCAGCGTTTCCATTTCGGCTTCGGACAGAACCGCGCTGCCGATACCAATCGAGGTTACCGCAGTGAGGGCGCCACCGAGAGTGAGCGCGCCGCCGGTGCCGAGGATTGCAGCTTTCTCAGCGACGAGGTTGGTCGAGAGCGCGCCATCAAGGTACGCAAGTTCGGCGGTATCGGCGGTGGCTGCCGTGGCGACAGCCGCGTACCAGTGCCCGGATGCGTCGCAATAGAACGACGCGCTGGAACCGCCCGGCATGGTGAGCGACGCACCTGCGGTGATCGCGTTGATCTGGTCGCCAGCGAGTTCGGGGAACACGATGAGCGCCTGGGTGGCGCTGGTGTTGACCACCTCGACCTTGGCGTCGACAGTGGACTTCGGCAGGCGGATCGCCTTCGTGCCGTTGGCGGCGGTCACGACGTTGCGACCGTAATTAAGCGGGGCGGCGTCGCTGATCAGCGAGCCGGTGGCGGCGACGGTGTCGACCTTCAGGAGGTCGAAGAAAAACTTCTTGACGGCGAAATCGGCGATCGACGCGGCAACTGCAATCCT
>Ga0172380_10001965_pt1 | contig 33871 bp, 61 predicted proteins | sample Leawe162metaG_FD_119747 | JGI IMG/M metagenome (GOLD analysis project Ga0172380, IMG submission 119747) | Leachate microbial communities from a municipal landfill in Southern Ontario, Canada - Leachate well 162 metaG | ecosystem: Engineered > Solid waste > Landfill > Unclassified | place... | reverse complement strand
CTGCCGCTCCCGCGTGCGCTGGAGGAGCCAGTTGCGCGCCGACTCCAGATCGGTGATCGCCAGCGCATTCTCGCGCGAGGCGAACGGGCCGCGCTGGAATCCGCGGAGGCGGTCGATGCACACTTCGATCACGTCCTCGATGGTCGTGCCGTTGACGCCAACCTCAGCGACCGGGCCGAGTTGCCACTTGATCTCCCCGAACGGGCCGTAGCCGTTCGGAGTCGGAGGGGCGCCGACGGCGATCTCGACGTTCTTCCGGTTGTAGAGGGGGCTCGTCGCCGGGCTCCCGTCCATCGCCTCTTGCTTGATGTCGTCGGAATCCATGTCCTGCTCCTTCTGCTACTCGCCGCGCTCGATTGGCGGCAACGGCTTGATGCGACCGAACTTCGCGTCCTTCGCGATGACGTGGCCCTGGGGGGTGAGCTTCACTCGCGTCGTCCGCCGGAGGTTCTTCCCGGTGCGGATGCGCTCGACGTACCCGCGGGACTCCAGGGCGCGGAGGGCGCGCGAGATCGTGTCCGGGGGGTACGAGTCCTTGAACCATAGATTAGGACGCCACCGCACGGTGCCGTCCCACCGCTTGCCGTGGCGCTGCTCGCTCTTCGCGTCCGCCTCGCCGACGTCCGCGATGATCACGAACATCTGCAACTGGAGCCGCGAGAACTTCTCCGAGACTGCCTGGCCCATGCGCTGCTCCTGCCAACAAGAGTCTCAATAAGGACTCTAGAATCTCCCGAGGTGTCAATATCTCGTTGGCACCTCAATCTCTCATATCTGTGCATCGGTGCCAACTACAAAGGCCGTTTCGGACGTTTATGTCTCTACTGAGCATTTGCACGTATTGAGACTGGCCTATTGGCTCGCCTCCAGGATGCGGCGCCCAATCCACTCCACGACGGGCACGGCGATCTCCTTGCTTCGTGCGACGAAGTTCTGCTATCGGAACGATGCGTCCGGCCAGTAGATCGTCGAACTCCTGACGGTGCCGCTTCACCAGTTCGGCCATCGCGCGCAACTCACGGTCGGACTGCTCCCGACGCTTGCCGAACTCGCGCTCAATGCGGGCCGTGGGCGAATCGTCGAACGTGAGTTGTCCATGACGGCTCCCGTTCGCCCTCCAGCCGTGGCGTTCCGACGTCTGCGCGCACGTCATGCAGAGCATGAATGCGGCGCGCTGCTGGCCGTGCTTGTTGACCAGCGCGACGGCGTCGCCCCACGTGATGACCTTCGCGAACTCTGACACCGGCTTGCCGCACTCCGTGTCGTTGTCTGTCGGGTCGCGCCACGGCAGCGGCGAGCGGGCGATATGGGCCAGCGGCTCGTCAGCGGGCATCGTTCACCTCAGTCACCGCCAGGAACGCCCGGCAGTAGTCCTCGGGGGTGGCGTAGAGGAAATCTGCCTGCACTACCCCATGTCGGTCGAACACGGCATCGAAGAAATACTCGTCCAGCCTCGCCTCTGCGTGCTTCCCCATCTCCTTCACCGCTGGGACGATCCATCGGTAGACGGCGTTCCAGTCGGAGGTGAAGTCGGGGGTTGCAACGATCCCGCCTGCACGATCAGACGATTCCCAGATCGGAGATGTCCAGTCGCCGGGTATTTTCGTCCACCCGAGCCTCTTGCAGACGGCCTCGTTGAGCGCGGTTCGTTCATCACTCAGTTCGAGCATTACGAACCCACCTTCTCTGTGGTGCCGTCCCACGTGAACTGCCCTTGCGGACCGACCGGGAAGTGACCGCGGCAGGCGACACAGAAGGTGGCGCCGTAGAACGACGGGTCGCGTGCATACGTCTCCGCGATGGCGAGCCCCATCGTCGTGACGCTGCCGCACACCTCGTGGACGTACGAGCGGCGCACGGGGCGGACGAAGCCCTTAGCGCGCTCCTCCTCGGACAGCACCACGTAGGTTTCCTGCTGCCCGTCCGGCCGGATTGGAGACTTGCGGGCTTCTTCTGGATCGGTCGTGAGCGGCATGGCCACTCTCCCTTCTCGTATCGTCATGCGGGTCATCATGGTAGATGTTGTGACGCTCCGCATACTCGCGCCACGCTTGTTCATCGGTGGCCAGTCAGTCGTCTCCCTTGAGGGCGCGTGGGCTCAGCGTGGCCGCTCGGCGCGCCTCGTGCAGGACTGCCGGAGCGTTGGCTTCGAGCACGTCGTACAGGCGGTTCCAGTTCTCTACCTCGGCTCGCAGTCGGGCGTTCTCGGCTACCAGGGACTCGATGGCGGCCTGTGCCTTGCCAAGCGCGGACGACAGCACGAGGTCTGGGTCGCTGTCCGGCTCGGCGGGGATATGCATCACCCACCGTTTAGAGCCACTATTCAGGCCCGAGATCGTGTCGTGCCCCCGTGCGATTGCCCTCAGCGCGCCCACGATGGAGTCACGGTCAGTCGGCATCGGGAGCCTCCTCATCGATGGACAGGCCAGGGCCTTCCGAGCGGACTTCCGGGCCTCGAATGGTGTAGTCGCCACGGAACACAACGTCATGGGCCGCGTGCGTACCGTTCACTCGTACCTCAAACGTGTCCGTGAACCCGCCGCGGATGAGCGTCTTGAGCGCCGCCCAGCGGGTCATTGTGTTCTCGATGGCTGTCACGATGAACGGGTCGTCTATCTCTCGACCGTCGATGCGCTCCCCGTTCTTCCTGATCTCGAATCGGTACTGGCCTTGGTTACTCTTCGCCATTGTCCTAGCCCTCCTTCTCGGCTGGTGCGCTGTCGGCTGGTGCGCTGGTGGTGCGGGCGGCGGCGCGAATGTGCTCCACGACGCCATCAGCGTCCGGCTGCCCCCACTCGCGAGCGAGGTTCTTCTGGTGTTTGGCGGCCATCTCGACGTAGAGGCTCCCGCCGATGCGAGCGACCGCGCCCACCGCGAGGATCGCCACGTCCGCCCACTCCTCCGGGTCGTTCGGGTTCGCTTCTAGTTCGGCAATCTCGCGCTTGAGGTGGGCGAGATGCGAGGCCGGCGTCCCTGCCGGGAAGGTCGCCATCGACCACGCGGCGATCTCCCGCAGCAGCCCCTCGTAGCGGGAGCGTTCCTGCTCGCGCCCTTCCTCGCGGATGCGTGCCTGCGTGACGACGCTGGCCTCCCACATGATGAGCGCGCCGTACGGGCGGCTCCATTTGTGCGGCCCGTCGTGCCCGTCCGGCAGTTGGCAGCGGTACACGGTCTGCCCCACGAGGAACTCGTCGTCGTCCGTCTCAGCGATGCAGCGCGCCTCATCGACAGGGTTACTCGGCATCTGGATCGGTCCTCTCTGGCATCGCCTCGCGCCGCTCGGTGAGGCGCCGGCGGATCGCGTCGGTCTTCGGGTCATGGCGGATGGCGACCATGATGCGCCGGCCGATCAGCGCCTCGGCGATCGCGGCCTCGTACCTGAGCTTCGCCAGGGAGTAGACGCGGACGAGATGGTCAACGTCGTCCGCGGCCTCGTTGACCTTATCGCGCTCCTCCGCCGGCGCCGTCCGTGCGGTGTTCGCGCGGAGGTGGCGGAGGTACGCCTTGCCGTCGTTGATCTCCTCGATCATCTGCTCGAGGTAGTCGTCGATGTCAGCCACGGGACATCCACGGCTCATGCGCGCGGAGGTCCACCCCGGCACGCTCCCGCCACTCCGCCATCGTCATGCCGAGCGGCCGGCTCTTCGGCCCGTAGTGCCGCTCCAGGCTGCGCGCCGAGCTCTCACCGGTCCTCGTGTTCCGCAGGGGCAACCACGCCCCGACCCCGCGCTGCCGCGCCGACACCGCCCCGTTCACCGGCCTCCGCGTCTCCGCCCGTCGCCGTCGCGCTCCGAATAGTCTCGCCACCTCTGACCACCCTCTCACCAACCTATGACCACATGGATGTCGCACGGCCGCGGCGCTCGATGAGCCTTCGCGAGATGGCGCTGCTCGTTCGCCAACCCCTCGAACCTTGCCGGCGTGCCGCAAACACGACACCACGACCATGCGACATGCCAATACTGCGCCCGCACCCGGCACCTGTCAATACCGCCCGCGCCCCATTTCGGCCCGTCGCAGATCTCGGCCAGACCGTTTCGGGCGCATCGTCAGCCGGCCCGACGGACCAGCCCGGCCGGCGCTCGCCCGAGCCCGCAGCCGCGCGTTTGCGACGGCCGACAGCGCCCGAGCCGGCGCCCGGTGCCACTCACATGCGGAGCGTCCTGTGGGCGAGCCGTACGGACGCGGAGACGCGGAGCCGGATGCTCCCGCGTTCGCCTTGTTCTGGTGGCGCGGATTCGGGGGTCCCGACCAGATGGGGCCCCCCGTGCGCGCGATCCCCCTGACGGTCCCGGTCGCGGGCGTTCCGAACGCGGGCCGCTGCCGTCAGTCGGCGCGGGCTCGTCGCATCGCGTCGCCGATGTCTGCGACGTTGGGCGGCATGTCGTCGTCGTCTGCGTCCTGGTGGGGGATGGTGAGCGCGTCGGGGTCGCCGATCCTCATGCCGTGGAGGTCGTCGCGGTGCTGCGTCTCGGTGAGCCGGGCATGGGCTCCGGCCAGCCGTTGCAGGCGGGCGCTCCTGTCCTCTGTCTCGGGCTCGCCTTCGAGGGCGTCAAGCTCGCGGTCAATCAGTCCGGCCAGCCGGGCCCGCTGGCTACGCCTCGTGTTCAGGTCGTACACGGCGGCACGCTGCACGGCTGCGCCTACCTGGGCCGTCCGTCCGTAGCTGGTGAGCGGGCGTCCCTGATCCTGGGCCCATCGGGTGACGCTGCGCCCGCTGCATCCGTGCGCGTCCCCGGCAAGGTTCGCGGCGGCGGTGGCGCTCATGCTCGCGTCGCGTTCCATCGCTTCAATCGCGGCGTCTACCGCGCGGCGGCGCGTCTCCTCCTCGTGGGGCGCGGCTAGGCCGTGGCGGATGGGCTCGGCGTCTGCTGCGGGCTCGCCTGCGGGCATAGATGCCGCCTGGTCCTCGGCGCTGCCAACCGCTGCGCCCTGCTCTGCCTCGTCCGGCGCTGCTGCGGCGTCCGGCGCTGTCTCTCCCTGTGTGGTGTCGTCTGGCGTGTGGGGCATGGGGCGGCGTCTCCTCCGGGTGTGGAGAGATTCTATCGCGGTGGGGTATTGACAGGTCAGAGGGGAGTGAGAGAATGACCACCTAATAGGTTCGTTGAGGTGAGGGGAGGCGATATGGAACGCGGTCGGACGCTGACCACCAATCCGGGGTTCACGCGGGCGGAGGCGCTGCGGGTGGCGCGTGTTGCGGTGGAGACGGGCTATCCGTCGCTGCAAGCGGTCGCGGGCCTGGGGCTGATTGCGCGCTGCCTCGGGCGGCGCGGCTTCGCCATTTGGGGGATGTTCTAGTGGCTGGCTACGTCTCTCCTGCGGTGGAGTCTGCGGTACGGGGCTACCTGATGGCGCATCCGGTGGCGGATGCGGCGGAGGTCGTGGGGGCGCTCGGGGAGCGGTTCCCATCGGCGGGGGCTCTGCTGGCTGAGTCGGCGGGGTTCTGGTGTGAGGCAGCGGCACGGGTGGCGCGGGCGGACGCTGAAGGCGGGCCGGGCGTCATGGTGGGGCGCGGGCGTACTACTGCGTGCGTCGGCTGCGGGCGGATGGTCGAGACGCCGACGCTGATCGGCGCGGTGGCCTGCCATAACTGCGGGGGCTGAGGGCTACGCGCTGGCGCTGCGATCCTCGGGGATCGTGGCGCGGGCGCGGCGTCTTGTCGGCGTCGAGGACCTTTTCTGAAACGGGGTGTCATGGTGACTACGGGGACGGCTAAGAGGCGGCGGACGGCTACGCCTGAGCAGCTGGCGGCGGCGGAGGACCGGCGGGCGGGGCTGCGGCGCATGGCGGCAGAGATCGCGGCGCTGAGTGACGCGGAGCGGGCGGCAATCGTCGCGCGCCTGGGTCGGTGCGTGACGGTCGAGGGGCACGCGCTGAGCGTGCGTAATGCCTGCCTTGTCTGGATGCAGCGGCCGGACGCCTCGGTGGTTGCTGGCTTCCGTCAGTGGCTCGCGGCGGGGCGCTCCGTCCGCAAGGGCGAGCACGGGATCGGCATCTGGGCTCCTACCGGGGGCCGGGACGGGGACGAGGGCGACGAGGGGCCGCGGTTCGTGTTCGTGACGGTCTTTGACGTCGCGCAGACTGAGGCGGTTGCATCGTGAGCTACCCAAATCCGGCGATCTCGTCGTCTGTCGGGCGGCTGTCCTACGGGGCTCCGTTCTCGATCCGGTGGTACACGGGCAAGCGCGGCGGGCGGTACTACTCGCGGCGCGTCGTGGTCGATGGCGTGCCGTTCGTGTGGGAGGGGTGGGCGCGGTTCTGGAGCGGCGACCGCGCACGCCTGGAGCGCGGGCTCATCGGCGGGGCGCGGGGCGGCGACCTGTTCCCGATCTGCGCTGCCTGCGGGTACGTCGGCGGGCACGTCGGCGGCGAGACGGTCGAGGATGCCCGCATCCGTCCGGGTCAATGCTCCTGCCCGCGTGAGTCGCGGCAACCCCTGGGCGCGGTGGTGGCGCACTTCATCGACGACCGCGAGCCGGGCGGACTCTGCCGGGCGTGCGGTAACACCATCGGCGAATGGGGCACCTGGACCGCACACGCGGAGCTCGCGACCTGTACGGCATAGTCTCGCGCGGGCGGCCTGAGCCCTCCTGGGGTTCGGGCCGCTGGCGCGCTACTACTGGCGCGGAATGAAAGACGGGGTGAGGACGTGGCTAACGTCGGGCCGTTCGAGTCCATCGAACAGATCAAGAGGGCGAACGCGGAGATCGGACATCACTTCTTCGATGCCGACACGCTGCGGTTCTTCCGGTCGCATGTGTCCCCGGAGGTCTACGGCGGGCGGTTCTTCGTCACGTCCGAGAAGCCGCCGTATGGCGATCGCGCCTTCACGGTTCGCATGGCGCGCGACTCGGGGGAAGTCCGCACGATCGGCGAGTTCTGCGCCCGCGCGAAGGGGGCCGCGCATCGCCTGGCGCGGGCGTGTGCGGAGGATGCCGATCCGCTGGCGGAGCTCGTGCCGCTGACGCGCGCGCGCCTGGAGCACTACGCGGCGACGTTCGATGTGCCGGCCTACGAGCTCGACGCCTACGCCGTCGCCATCGCTCGCGGCTACTACGCCGACGACAACACGACGCGACCGGACCGACTGCTAGCCGGTACCCCAACCTACCCGGAGTCCGTGACGGTCTAGGGGCGTCGCCGGTGAGCGTCTGAGCTTCACGCTCGGGCGTTCCCGGCGCCGACTCTGGCGCGGAGATTGAGACGGGGTGAGACGTGGCGACATTCAACGAGGCCGATCAGGCCGAGATCAAGCGGCGCGACGTGTCCGCGAACGCGATCCACGGGGCCTACGAGGTGCGCGCAGTCTGGCGCGCTGGTGCGGAGGGCTTCACGTCCTGCGCCCTGGTCGATGTGGCGGCGCTAGGGCGGCTGTACGACCGCGAGCCGGACGGTTACAGCGTCTACCGGTTCGAGGAGCGCGACGGGGCGCTGACGCGGATTCAGTCCATCGTTTGCGACGCGCCGACGCTCGGCGGAGCCGCCGATATCGCGCGGGCGCTGGACGAGGCCGACACGATGCACAACGGGCGTGACGGGTTCGCGCGTGTCATGTGGTCGATTGACGATCTCCGCGGTGAAGGCAACGAGGACGTACGGGTTCCGGCTTCCTGGACCGACGCGGAGTGTGCCGAGTGGCTGGACGTCAACGCCGGGCTGATTCAGGACGCGATGATCGCCGCCGGGTGGGATGCCATCGACACGCTACTCGGGGACGCCAACGTGGGCGACGAGGACGACGAGAGCGCAGAGCCGGAGGGCGCATGGTGCGGCCGGGCCGACCACGATGCCGACGACTGCGCGCGCGAGGGCTGCGCGCTCTAGCACTCCCGCCCTCGGGCGCTGATCGCGGGATCGGCGCTCCTGGGCGCGGGTGATGGTCACTCAGCGCGAGGCATGAAGGGGGACACGATGGGCGAGAAGTACGGCGAGGGTTACTGCGGGCGGCTGATTGAGCCGCTGCGCAAGGTTCGCGGGTGGCGTCTGTGGGCGGCTGGCGTCCGCGATGCCATCGACCAGCGCGGGCATATCGGGTACGGGCGGACGCTCAGCGAATGGGACGAACAAGAGGACTACGACCGGGGGCTGTGCGTGGGCGAGTGGATCGCCCGTCGGGTGTGGGGCTAGCACGCACGCAGCGCGGGCGCTCTCAGGCTCTCTCTGGGGCTTGTGGGCGCTGGCGCTCCGGGAGTGCCGGACGTATGGAAGGACACGACGACATGGACAGCAAGACGGGGCGAATCGGATGAACCGATACGACTGCGAGACGTGCCAGCAGCACCCCGACACGAAATCCCCCGAGGAGTGGGCCGCGCACGAGGCATGGCACCAGGCGCGGGCGGCGGTGCCGTCTGGCAAGCCGTTCACCCTCGCGTTCCGCATCGAGGACGAGACGCCGGGGCACGTCACCATCGGCGTGTTCTCTGGACCGGGGCCGGGGAGACGGGGCAAGAGCGGGACGCTGATCTTCCGCGTCGAGGAGTGGCCGCAGGCCGAGGCGATGCTTCGCGCCGGCGGATGGGAGGATGCACGACCATGAACCGAACAGTGAAGCGGTGGCTGCGGTACACGCTGGCGCTCTGCCTGGCGGTGGCTGGGCTGCTCGCCATGCCGGACGGCCCGGACTGGCGAGAAATGCTCGCCGGGACGCTCCTCGGGTTCGGCGGGATGGCGATGCCCGATGAGTAACACGGACGCTTTCGCCGTCACCCTCGCCGTCCTGGTCGCCGTGCTCGCGGTGATCCTGGTCCGGCAATACGCAGGGCGCGTGTTCCGCGACGATCCCGACGAGATCCATTCCTGCGCCTCATGCGGGCGCGAGGCCAAGATGCTGTTCGCCGAGGGCTGGCTGTGCTTCGGCTGCACGCTCAGGAGGACGACGCGATGATCCACCGGAACGTCTACACGGGGCGCGTGAACTGGAGGCGCACGATGCTCGAACCTGGACCGTGGATCGCCGTGGTCGCGTTCCTGTGGGCGGGGATCATCTTCGCCGTCTGGCGGATTACGCGATGATCGACGAGGCGCAGAAGGTCGGGAAGGTGGCGAGCTTCTGGCTCCCGCCGTCCACGGAGCGGATGCTCGATGAGCTCCGCGGGAAGTGGGGATCGCGCTCGCGATCCGCTGCGATCGTGGAGGCGATCGAGGCCGCGTGGCTTGAGGCGTTCAACGGCCGGTGACAGGGCTCTCGTGGACTGCAATACGGGGCGGGCCCATCACCCGCCCCGTCTTTGTGTGTGGCGCCTCAGTCGAGAAGCGACTCCATCAGCGCGTCAGGGTCCCTCATCGCCTCTGCAAATCCGGGCTTCACGAGCACGTCAGGCATTTCTCCGAGGACGGAGCGGATGAGGTCGATCATCGCCTGACGCCGCGCCTCATCGGTCACGTCCTTCGGCAAGAACCGCAACACTCGCCAGCCGTGCAGCGTTGCGAGGTTCCCCCGTTCCATATCCATGAGGATGCCCTGGACCGAACCGTGGGCGCGTCCGCCGAACACGCCGCCGTTGATCTCCACGATCAATCGCTGCCTCGGCCACGCGAAGTCTGCGCGGAACTTCCTCCCTGGGACGTACTGGTACTCGCGGTTGAAGTGTGACAGCGGAGCGTCCGCCATCGTGAGGATCGCCGCGAACTGATCCTCGGCGCTGCGCTTCGCGCTCGGCTTCTTCTCGGCCATCACTCCCTCCACTCTGCCCCGGCGGGGTCGTAGCCGATGAGGAATCCGCGCCCCTCGATGCCAGCCTTCATCACCTTGATCCGCTCGGCTACGTCCGGGTAGAGGTCGGCCAGTCCGACGCGCTGTGGTTCGTCCGCCACGATGAGAACGGCGTTCGGGGTAGCCCTCAGCACCTCAATCGCAGCGGCGGTCTTCCCGTGGCGGTATCCCATCATCACGTCCTCCTGTATCCGCCGGCTGCGAGCCACGCCGGACCCTGCGCGGCACTCACCAGCATCCCGTGTTCCTCGGCCCACGCCATGCATCGGGAGTCCTGACTCACCAGTCTGTTCGCCTCGGCGCAGAGTGTGACGGCGTTGCGGAGGTCGTCGGTCGGGCCGCCGCGCGCCTTCGTCCAGGGCTCGTGCATCGTGAGCCCACCATAGCAGCGGTGCTCCATCGCCTTCGCTTCACAGTACGGGTAGCGGGCGAGTTGCTCCGCGCGGACCGGCTTGCGAGCCTCGATCTTCTCCCGCCGCTTCGCGTTCGGAGTGCGCTTCATGGGGCTGCGCCTCACTCGGAGACTCGCCAGTACGTCGCCGGCCGGTTCGAGAACGGAACCACAGTCTCGATGCGCTCGATGAAGCCGTGCTCCACCAGGGCGAACGTCGCCTCGCGGATGTTGTGGGGGCCGGTCTTGTACCCGACGCGCTCCACCGCCATCGCGAGCTCGCGCGCGGAGTAGAGCCGGTGCGGGCGCATCACTCCGATCACCATCTGGCCGACCGGGCCGGGCTCGTAGTACCGCATCGTCTTCTTCGAGATCATGCCGCGCACCTCCGCCGCAACTCCTTGATCGACTGGTACCGGGTCTGCACCTTGCCGCCCTTCGCGCAGAGGTGGCACTCGGTCATCCCGGCGCCCTCGGCTGCGGCCCTCACGGTGGGGATGCGGTTCGCCGATGAGTGGCAGTCGGCGCGGGAGTGGTAGCGCATCTCTCCGCGCGCTGCGCCGATACCGACCGTCACCCAAACGATGTCGCCTGGCGCGGTCACAGCGGGGCTCCGAACGTGATGATGCACGACTCGAACCCCGCCTTTGCCGGCTTGCCCTTCCCGTCCAGGATCGGCTTCCCCTGGTGGTCGAGGTAGCCGAGCCGGCCTTCGATGAACTCGAGTCGCGTCACCCACGGGTAGGTCGCGCTGCTCTCGTTGTCCCACACGCGGTCATGCCACCACGGCTGATCGGTGCGGACGGGGACGAGGAACTCGCTCACGACGCCGCGGATCTGCGCGGCCTCGCTCCATGCGTAGATGAACGGCGCCAGGAGCCCGACGCCATACGGCGGGTTGCACCAGCCTGCGCCGTCATCCGGGGTCCATACCTCGGCCATCGCGATCCCGTCGATGCGAGCGAGTTGCAGCCCGTCCGCATAGTGACCGTCCACCGTGCAGTAGGAGCCCCGCACCAGGGCGTTGTCATGATCGGCGGCGATGTCGAGCGTGAAATGGTGGACGGCATCGCGGCGCGCGAAGAGGTCCGGAGGCGTCCGCGTGCTGTTCTTGTTCGAGCGCGCGTCCTTAGAACGCGCGTCGCTGTACCCGGCGAGCGGCTTGTCAGTCACCCGTCACCTCGCCTCGCACCTTCTTGAGCACGCGCCTCCACCACGGGGTCGGCGCCTGGTCAGGCACCCATCCGAGGTCAGGGGTCGCGTCGAACTCCACAGATGTCACCGTCTGGAGGTTGATCACGCCAGTCTTGAACTCCGTCGCCGGCCGGCCGCCGCGCGCGTCGGTGAGGTAGTCGAAGAACGGTCGCCGCTGATCGACGAACAACGGCATCATCGGCCGCGGAAGGAAGACCCCCTCCGCGTCCCGTATGTGCCTCGAGATCCGTACGAGCGTGTCGAAGATGGGCTGGATCTCCTCGCGCTCGTCGGACGTGATGCCGCCCACCTCGCGCCAGCGCCTCGCCGCTGCCGATCGCGGCGGGGTCCGTCTATTCTCCGTCACCCTGACCTCCATCCAGTTTCCGCTGCCTGGCGATCTCGAGCGCGTGCAGATACTCGGCCGCGAACCCTCGCGGGAGCCGGATCTGCCGCGTCTCGATCCGCGACAGGAGCGTGTCGTCGATCGGTTTCCCTGACCCGTCGGCGCGGATGATGTACCGCGCCACCTCCGCCTGCCTCACGCCGGCCGCGAGCCGTCGCTTCGCTAGTGTCTTCCCCGTCAGTCCCATCACTCACCATCCCGGTACTCGTGGAGGTGGAAGACGTTGCCGCCCCTCGGGCCGCCCTCGACGTTCACGTACTGGTCTGACGGTGGCAGGAACATCACGAAGGTCTTGTCGTCGGGGAGCAACGAGTACCGGGCGTGGGCGATCTCGTCCCACGTCGGGTACCTCCCCGGATGACTGATACTCAGGTGGAGCCCGATCCCTGGCTCATCGGTGATGAGCACGCGGAGCGCCTTGAGCCCATACGCTCGCGCGACAACCCCCCCGATGCTCACCAACCCTGACGACCGGACTTCTACCCAATCCCCGCTGATCTTCTGGCGCGGGCGCCTCTCGGACTGCTTCACAATCACCTCCTGCGCGTTTGCGATGGCGCTCTACGCCTCCGCGTCGCCTTTGACGACACTCAGCCCGCTCTCGGCCTTCCGGCGCTTCCTGCGGGCCTCGTCGATGGCGCCTAGCTGGCGCTCGGTGAGTGCGTCCTGCGTCGCGTTGTAGTGGGCCACGCAGAGCCTCGCGTGCGTCACGAACGGCTCGCCCCATGCGATCGTCCAGACCTCGCGCGTGCCGATCATCCCCTCGCACGCTCCGACTCCATCGCACCCGTCGATGTGCTCTTTCTTCTTCGCCACCGCCGCCTCCATGTTCCGCGCCGGGCCGAGGATTCCTTGCCCTCGGCCCGGCGCCTGTCGGTTAGCTGCGCGCCTCGAGCGCCACGATGTAGCGGGCGACCCACCCGCCGAGGTCATCGACCACCTCGAGGAACCGGCGGGCCTGGGCGAGATGCCCCTCGAGGGCGGAAGCGTCCACCTCGCCGGCGACCGCCTCCGCGCCTTCGCCGAGGTCGGCCTGCGCCTCGTCCATCCAGTCGAGGCCGGCGCGGACCTTCACCTTCTTCGCGGCGGGTTCCGCCTTCTGCTTCGGCTCGTCGGGCTCCATGCCCTCGCGGCGCCACCGGCTCACCGTCGAGGACGCGACGCCGACGATCTCCGCGATCTCCGTGTCGTTGAGGGTGACGCGCTCGCGGATCATCCGCTTGCCGGCACGCTCCCGTTCCTTCGCGGTGAGCGGGACGCCGTGCCCGCGGTTGGCCTTGACCGCCGCGGTGTGGAGCTCGATGTCGGGGACGTCCACTTCGACGATGCGAACGTGGTCGCCGACGCCGATCGTCGCCTCGAGCCGGTGCCGGCCGTCGATGAGGACGAACGTGTCCCTCTGCACCATGATCGGCGGGAGGTCGTCGAGCACCTCGCGGTACGCCTGGACCATCTCCTCGTTGATCTCGGACCGCGGGGTAACGCTGTCCTCGAGGCGGATCGAGCGCAGCGGCACCCACTCGCCGCGGCCGGGCATCTGGAGGTCGAGCTCGGCCGCGGTCTTCCAGAGGGCTTCGATGCCCTCGCTCGCGTCCATGCCGTCTCGGCCCTTTTCGCTTCGGGCTGCCATGAGAATCCTTCCGCCCTGGTGGGGGCTCTACAGACCCGCGAACGGGTCACTCGTTGATGCTGGTTGAGCCTGCTGCGCCTGGTACGCAGCGTCGAACTCCTCGCGGAACTTACGCCGCTGGTGGCGCTGCCGGTACTCGAGGTTCCCCCGGCGCCACTCCTTTCGCCTGGCCGGGAGGTACGAGTCGAAGTCCTCGGGCAACGTCTTGTACCACTCCGGGTCCGGGCACCGCCGCCCGATCGGCTTCGTGAAGTCGAAGACCAGGCCGGTCGTGTCCATCGCTAGACTCCAATCCCCACGCGCTTCGCCGCCCGGAGGAAGAGGCGCTCGTCGATCGCCGACGACACCTCCGATTTCGTCATGCCGGGGTGGACGGCCACGCCGACGCTGCGGGCGAACTTCAACTGTGCCTCGGTCGGCGGGTCCTTCCGCTTCCGCCACGCCGCCTCACGGCTCGTCAGCGGGCTCTTCTCGACGGCATCCTCCGCGATGCCCTTCGCGATCTCGATATCCACCGCACGGTCGAAGAGCGGCGAGGCCGTCGGTGACGAGTAGCGGTCGGACGGGATCGTGAGGAGCATCGGCATGTACGCATCACCGCTCGGCATCACCACCACCCACCGGTTGCCACCGCTGTCCGCGCCAGCTGGCGCGCAGAAGATCTCCCCGGCGCCGGGGTGGTGCCAGAGGACGGGGCTGCGCCCGAAGAGGTCAACCTCCACCGTGCGGCGGACGACCACCTTCCGCGCCTGGTCGATCATGTCGAGAATGCCCTGCGGCTCGGCGTCGCCCGCCATCTTCCGCTCTTCTGGCTTGAGCTCGTCGCCGGCGAGGTCGGGGAACGACACGAGCGAGTGCCGGGAGGTGTTGTCCGCCATGTCGATGACGAGGCAATCCTCCTTCTCGGGGGCGGTGCGGGCGCCGCGGCCGACACACTGGATGTAGAGCCCCTGAGATTTCGTCGGCCGCGCCATGACGATGCAGTCGATCGCCGGCTCGTCGTATCCCTCGGTGAGCACCATGCAGTTTGTGAGCACCTGGATCTTGCCAGCGTGGAACGCGGACAGGATCTCTCGCCGCTCGTCCGCCGGCGTCTCGCCGAGCACTACCTCCGAAGTAATACCTTTGCTACGGAAGGCGTCCCGGATCGCGGTGGCGTGCGCGACGTTCACCGCGAACACGACGGTCCGCTTCCGTCCCTCGGCATGGCGGCTCCATGCTTCGACGAGGAGGGCGTTGCGCTCCGGGGTGTCCACGGCCGCGGCCAGGTCGCTCTCCACGAACTCGCCGGCGCGCACCCGCACTTCGTCCAGATCCACGGCTGTCTCGACGCGCTTCCCCTTGAGCATCGCGAGGCGGCCCTGGCGCATGAGGTCGAGCATCGGGAGGTGGAAGACCACCTCCTCGTACACCTTGTCCAGCCCGAGGTTGTCGCCACGCTTCGGCGTCGCCGTGAGCCCCACCAGGAGGTCGGGCGAGATGCGCTCGATGATCCTCATCCGGCTCTCGGCTCGGTCGTGGTGGCAGTTGTGAACGACGATGCCGTTGGCGGTGTAGGTGTGGAGCCCCTCTACCTCAAGGTTGTAGACCATGCCGTCCGGACACACGCGCTCGTATTCCCCATCGCTTCCGCGTTCGAGAACCTCAACACGGTCCACCCGAGCGACTCGAGGAGCGCGGTCTTCTTCGCGTCTCGGGCCTTCCGGTCGAGCGACGTGTGCGAGAAGCCGTCCACCTCGATCGCCACCATGGCCGTCGGGTTCGCGATATCCACCTTGTAGACGGGCGGGAACCCACTGCCGCGCGGCTTCTTGGTCTTCACCGCGAACTCCGGCTCCCACCCGTGCCCGAGCGCGCCGAGGAGCGCGCGCTGAGGCTCGGTCATCCCACTCCCGTTCCCCCCGCGCATCGGCGGCTTGTGCCCGATCGCTCGTAGCGTGGCCGACATACGATCGCGGATCTCCTGAACATGCATCGGGTTCTTCCGCGTCATCCGCTCGGAGGCGTGCGTGCGGTTCGTGGACGACATGGTTAGGCTGCTGACTCTGTTCCGGCACTCCGGCGAACACGTCTTCCGCTGCACGCGGCGCGGTTGCCTCGGCGGGATCGCCCCGCCACACACGATGCAGTACATGGGTTGCCACCTCGTCTCCCGGCCGCAGCATCGAGACTCGCCGCCAGCCGCGCGGAGTGTAGACCGGGTGATTGCCCGTGGCAACGGTAGTGATGCCCCCAACCGTGAGTCGGTAGAGCGTGCGCGGGGCGGGGCGGCTCATAGTCGCCACGACGCGGCGTCTCTCCATTGTCCCGGCCACCTCGTCAAGCGCATCCACCATGGCTCCCGCCGTGATGTCCTCGATCGGCACCTGGCCGATCATCGTCCCGGCGACGAAGCACTCGTCCGAGATGAACAGGACGCTATGCCGCGCCATCGCCTCCACGACGCGCTCGAGGCGCGGCCCGCGGGCGAGGGTCTGCGCGGACACGACCATCATGTCCGCCCACAGGTCGTTGCGGTCGGCCTTCACCAGCCCCACAGACAGGAGCGGGTTGATCTGCTGGAGCGCGCGCATCGACTGGTCTGCGAGCTCGTCGCGGTGGACCATGAACATCGTCCGCCACCCGTTCGGGGCGGCGAGGTTCTTGACGACGTGAGCCGCGAGGAACGTCTTGCCGGCGCCCGTCGGGAGCGAGACAAGCTGGCGCGTCACGCCGCGCTCGTAGGCCCCAATGATCGCGGCGAGCGCGTTCTCCTGGTAGTCGCGGAGCGGGATCGTCCGAGGAGGTGCGACCACTTACCACCCCCGCCGCTGAGCGACGATGGAGTCCACCGCCGCCTCGACCATCACGTCTGCAAGGCCGACTCCGACGCCACCGACAAAGATGCAGCCGAGTCCGAACACCGCTTGAAGCCCGGTGCCGCTGCCCGCGTGCCAGCCCCATGCGCCGACGGAATCGACCATGTTCGACAGCCCCATGAGCATGATCCAGACGCAGCCGAGCAACATGCCCGCCCACGCGATCAACTCCACTCGCTGCTTCATCGTCATCGCTTCCCCCTCATGTCTTCACCCGAGACGCGCACCAAGCGGAACGCCTTGAGCCGGCTGATGAGCCGTGTCTGGTATCCCATCGCCAGCAACTCGTCCGAGGTCTTGTCGGACGTGATGATGGTCGCTCGCATCGACCCGAGCCGGTGCTCGATCAGGGCGGGGACGCGATCCCGCGTGAACTCCGTCGGCCGCGCGGCGCCGATGTCGTCGAGCATGAGCACCGGGACCTCCCGGTAGTACCGCTCGCGCGCCTCGGTGCTGTCGTCGGCGAACCCTGCCTTGAGCTCGTCGAGGTAATCGACCGCCTGGACGAACCTCGCGCCCACGCCGGCGAGGCAGAGGGCCCGCACCGCCGCGACGCCGAGGTGCGTCTTGCCGCGGCCGGGCTCTCCGTGCAGAAGGAGCGACTCCCTACTGCCGTCGGCGACCCATGCCCGCACCTCGGCCAGCGCTCCGATCTTGCCCGTCTCCTCACGGAACGTCTCGAAGCTCGCGCTCGCGTAGGCCGCGGGGATGCGCGCGGCGCGGACGAGATCGTCCGGCTGCGGAGCGTTGCAGTCCGGACACGCCTTCACCTGGCTCACCACCGGAGGCATCCCTTCGGACAGCCGTGTCCCTACCGACGCAGGGGTGGCCGGGGCCACGCGGACGAACCGCGCACCGGCGCACGTCTGGCACGCATTCTCGTCCACGGCCGGGCCCGCCATGCGCTCGAGCTCCGCCCGCTTTCGCGGGTCCTTCTCGACCCACCAGCCGGCGGGCATGTCGAGCGAGCCGCCGCGACGGCTAGAAGACGCCCGCGTACTCGCCGCGACCGCCGCCCTCGCCTGGTCCCTGACGCTCTGGCGCCACGCCTCCCGCCCCATTCGCTGACGGGTAATACCCAGGGCGCGGAGCCCTCTGCCAGCGATCAGTAAGTCGTTGAACTTCGGCATCTCCATCGACGCCCTCCTCAATGAACCGCGCCAGGACGCCGATCGCGTAACCGACGTCGTAGTCTCGCGGTGCTGACTTCGCGATCACGATCGCGTTCTTCATCTGCTTGCTCGTGGCGCCGCGGCGGATGAGCCGCGACAGGCGCTCACGGTCGGCCTTGCGGCCCTTCCGGTTCCCGAACGCCTCCGCGATCATGTCAGTCAGGACGGTGAGGCGCTCGCGGTGCTCGCCGTCGAACATCGACGCCTGCCCCTGCTCTTCCTCAGTACGGACTAACGGATCGGACTGATGGATCTCTGATGGATCGTCGGAAGTGGGCTTCCGGGTTTCCTGCTCCAAACTTCCGGGTTTCGTGTCGTCAACTTCCGGGTTTGGCAACCCGGAACCTTCTTCCGGGTTCGCATCACGCGTCTCCTGCCACGTCGCACGGGCCGGAAGTTTCGATGCGACGAAGCGGTACAGGACCGTGATCCCCCGCCCTCCACCCTGGCCGGAGACGGCCTCGATGATTCCGCGTTCTCGGAGCCGCCGTAGCGAATCGCGTACCGCGCGGTCGGTCTTCCCGACCTTCCACGCGAGGTAGTCCTGCGACGGGTAGATCGAGCCGCCGGCGTCGTCGGCCCAATCGGCCAGGGCGAGCGCGACCAGCTTCTCGTCGCTCGGGAGGTCTGAGTCCCACACCCTCGACATCAGACGGACGCTCACCGCGGGGCCTCCAGGTCGGCGCCAACGGTCAGCCGCCCATGCTCGGTCAGCGTCATCGACCGGGAGATCTCGTGGTGGAAGTCGATGAACCCGAGTGCCGCGAGTCGGTCGCGGTTGTACGCCACGACGGACGTACTCGAGATCCCTGTCATCGCCTGGATCTCGCGGAGGGAGGGCGAGAAGCCGTGCTGGTCGATGTACCGGGCGATCGCCGTGAGAATCTTCCGCTGGTTACGACTCATGAACGGCCTCGGCTTCCTGCTCGACCTCGCGGTACTCGCCCTCCTGGACGGTGGGCTCGACGGGCGCGGCGTCAGGCTCAACGGACGCGCTCACGGTGGTCTGCGCGCCCTCCCACGAGCCGTTGTACTTCTCCTTGATGATGCCGTGGATGTCGCCCTGGACCTTGCCGCCGAGGATCGCCACCACCTCCTGCGACGTCAGGTTGTACTCGTAGCGGGCCCACTGGAAGAGCGAGCCGACGGACTCCACGGCCGGCACGAACGAGACGCCGTTGCGCTTCTCGGGGTGCGCGGCGCGGGCCTCGCTGCGCTCCTGCTCGAACGCCTTTGCCTGGTCCGGGGTGTCCACTCGGCGCCCGGCGGTGCGCGACGCGGGCGACGCCTCGCGCTTCTCGGGCTCGGCGCCGATACCGTCCATCTCCTCGGCGGGGGTCGCTTCGTAGCCAGCCATCGGCATCACGAACCCGAACGACATGCGGAACGCCTTCGCCGTGGCGCGGGTCTGAGCCATGCTTGAGATCTGGTTCCAATCGCGGTCCGCCCACCGCTCCTCGTCGCGCGTGCAGATCGCGGACGAACCGCCGACCACTCCGCCCTCGCGCGTCACGAGGTCCACGTTCGCCTTGAAGCCGACGAGGCTTCCGTCGGCGACGCGGATCTCCTCGACATCGCGGGTGCGAGGGAACACGCCGATCATCGCGCCGACGAGGGACCAGCCCTCGACGTTGACGTACTCGCGCGTCTTCCCCTTGATCGTGAACGTCTGCACCAGGCCGCGGCGGCGGACGACGGCGGCCATCGCGTCGGCCACGGCGGTCATGCGGTTCACCATCGCCAGGGGGTCGTCGGTACCCCATAGCTCGACGGCGGTGGTTTCGTGGGAGGCGACGGTTACGGCCGTCGTCTCGTGTCGCTCGTTGGTCATGGCGGCCTCCTAGACCTTGATCGTGTGGTTCTCGACCGTGGGGACGAGCTCGAGGCCTGGGTACAGGTCGAGGTCGGCGTCCTCGGCGGCGTCGGGGTCGCCCTCCTTCACCAACTCCGCGCGCGTGGCGCGGATGAGTGCGAGCCCCTCCTCCTTGATGAACTTCGTCAGCGGCTTGTAGACCGTCTCCGTCTCGTAGAGGTCGGTCCGCTCGGCCTGCCGCGCCCACGCGATGAAGGTGTCCGCGTCGGCGACCCGGACGTACTCCTTCTGCTCGCGCCAGGAGATGCGGCCGAGGCCGGGCACGTCCACGAACTTCTTGTCCTTCGGCGCCAGCGGCCGGGCGAGCCGGCCGATCATCTCGTCGAGCTCGTTCTGCCAGTCGGAGAGCTTCGCGGTGCGCTGGTTGAACTCCGCCACCGCCGCCTGCATCCAGCGCGACTCGTTGGCGATCGCCTCGCTCGCCTCGCGGTACTGGTGCATGAGGCGGATCACCATCCGCCGGCGCGTGTCCTCGTCGAACGCATCGAGCGGGCCGCGGGCCCGGATCTGCTCGATGAGCGCCTCGATCGTGTCTGGCTCTTCCGGCCCCACCTGGCCGTCTGGTTCCGTGGTCACTGTGCCCTCCTATATCCGAACACCTGGGCCGAACGTCTGTTGCGGTGAAGGTACCGCTGGCCCATCCACCTGTCAATAAGAAAGTGGCGATGTTCGAGTGTCTCGAGGGGGGCGATCTTGGCGCGTGGCCCGGACGGGGATCGGCCGGATCGCGGCGAGGTGCCAGATCCTCGAGCGGATTGACGGGTGCTCGCGCGGGCGGCCGGCGGTGCTTGTCGGCGCTCGGAGCGGCCGATGGTGTCGCGGGCTGTCTCAACGGGCCCGATGAGGGGACTTTCGGCAGGGTGCGACAGGCAGCGAGAAGCCCCCACGGCGGGGACCGATGGGGGCTTCTCGTTGGGAGGGCGGTTTGTCCCTCCCGGCGACGGGGCGGTCAGGCGGGAATCTACTCGTTGAGCCGCACGGAGTCAATGAGGTACGGGTCCGGCGTCGTCTTCGTCGCCTTGTCGCCACGGTTGATAGCGATCGCGAGCGCCGATGTCGTCGCGGCGGCGATCACGAACTCCGCCGGCGAACCGGTGAAGAGCCCGCTGGCGACGAGGACGACGCCCCATGCCAGCGTCGCGACGACCACGGCTCGAGGGACGTGCTTGCCGTCGATGCCGGGGAACACCTGGCGCAGCAGCCCGATCAGCAGAGTGATGAGCGGTGCGCTCGATCCGAACGTGAGGTACTCACTGAACTCGATCATTCGATTCCTCCTTCGCCGCGATCGCGCGGCCTTCCTCTAGTGCCGCGGCGGTCGCGGCCTGGACTCGGTTCGTTTCGAGCGACTGGTCGAGGGTCGCCTGGAGCGCGGAGAAGTTGGAGTTGGTGAGCTTGATGACGTGGTTGACTCGGGTGATCACCTTGTACGTCAGGACGACGCTCACGAACCCCGTGATGGCGGTGATGATCGGGGCGACGTAGGCCAGCGCGTCCAGCATGGGGTAATCCTACCTCGGCAGTTGCACCTTGTACGCTCGCCGGCCGGCTTCCTCGAGGAGCGGGGTGACGGTGACGTTCGGCATCCTGCCGGCGCCGTACTCGAGGAACGAGTAGAGGTCCGCCGCGTCCTGGGGGATCATCGGGCGCGACATCGCCGGCTCGGCCGCGATCTCCCACGCTCGCACGATCGCCTGCACCCACGGGAACTTCGGGCCGGGGTCTGACTTGCCAGTCTTGCGCCCGTTCGCGGTGTCCTCGTGCCCGACGTGCCCCATCGGGATCGCGCGGTCGCGGCGCTGGTCCAGGTAGGAGATCCGCCGGAACGGGATCCCGAACTCGGCCTTGAGCGCGACCATGATCTGTGCGATCGCCTCCACCTGGGCCGGCGTGTACGCCTCGAGCGCGGCGCTCTGCGCGACCTCGATCGAGATGCCCCACTCGTCCGCGCCGTAGGTGTCCACGTGCGATGCGCCGTAGCCCGCCGACCAGTTAGCCCGCTCGGTGGCGTAGTCCGTGAAGACCGTGATCTTGCCGTCGAACGGCCGCTTGCCGCCGACGAGCATGTCCGCGCACGGCCCGGAACCGTTCACCACGTTCGTCTCGGAGACGAACCAGTTGATCGTGCCGAGGTACTGGTCGCCGCTCTCCGGACCGCGCGTGGCGTGCCAGATCGCGTACATCGGCTTGCCGGGGCGCTTCTTCACCTTCGCGGCCGGGAGGCGCTGTCGGGTGGAGTTTGGAATGGTCACAGCGATCCCCTTCGGACCTTCTGCTCGCCCTCGCGGCGGAGCCGGTCGTGCGCCGGCGACGAGGCGTGATTCGTGGGAGTCGGGCGAGTCGGCGGCGGCGTCACCAGCTTGTCCTTGCGATCGGTGAGTCGCTTGCGGCGACGGGCTGGCGATGCCATCGGGCCTCCTCTACTTCGACGTCTGCTCCATGATGTACGCGACGATGACGAACCCGACGGCGCCGATCGTGGACAGCAACCGCGGGGTGCTCTCCTCGATCCACATCGCGGCGCGGGTGAGCGGCCCGCCGCCGGTGCCCGGCTTGTTCTTCACGATCTTGAGGAGCTCGGCGATGTCGTCCTTCGCGCTGGCGAGGTCCGCCTTCATCGTCTCGATCAGGGCGTCGTGCGCGTTGAGGAGCGCGTCATGGTCGTCGATGGCGGGGCCGATGCGGGCCTGGAAGCTCATGCCCTCCATCCGCGCGTAGTCTCGCGCGTCATCGCGCGCGCTGGCGCTGCGGAGGGACTGGATGTACGCACGGCCGTCCTCGGAGATGTCTGAGTCGTGGCGACCGTGCTCGTTCATCTAGGGGGTCCCTGTCGCTACCTGTACCCACTCCCAGGCGGCAAGCGCGTTGCGAAGGCAGACGTAGAGTACGTCAGGGGTGCCAGCGATGACCACCAGCGCATAACGGTAGTCGGCCGAAGCCGTGGGGAGCGCCTCGCGCGAGGGGACGCGCGGAAGGCCACCATTGAAGACGGGCGGGCCCGTGAACTGGTTGCCGCGGACGAGCGTTCGCAACTGGTCGATCTCCGCCTCGAGGTCGGCCAGACTCTTATTCGGCACCGTATGGGGCCTTCCGCAGCGTGAGGAACACGATGTAGTACGGCTCCACGCCGCCGGTGAATCGGACGCGCCGGTACGAGAACTCGGTGACGATGCAGCGCGTGTCCTCACCGATCTCCGGGTCGTGCATGGTGATCGGCAGCGCGCCGGCATCGCGCGGGCCGGCCAGGGCGCGCAGCGCGCGCAGCACGCGCATCGGAGTCCCGGTGGATCCGGCCATCGCGTCGGAGGTCGAAGCCTTGTCGAGCACGACGATCGCGCGCACCTCGTCCGTCATCTTCGAGGTCCAGGCGCCATGCAGGATGATGTCGCGCAGCGTCACCGACACCGGCAGGAGCGCACCGGTGATGGCCGGGATCGTCGGGAGCGGCTGGATCCACAGCCCGCTCGCCACCGCATCCGCCGGCAGGAACGCCTCGTAGGTGCCGCTCGCCTGGACGTTGAGCGTGTCCCCGTTCTCGTCCAGGAGGGCGAACGCGGCGCCGTCATTGATCGACGCCCACATCTCGAACCCCACCGTGCCGCTGCTCGGGCTCATGTCCACGTAGAACTCGATGGACCGCCACGTCTTCTGCACGTTGCGGTTCGGCCGGAACTCGCGGCTGAGGCGAATCACAGCGTCGGAGACGGCGTGCTCCACGCGCGGGTCGCTCGAGGCGGTGAGGCCGTCCGCCGGGAGACGGTAGCCGTACAACGTCGCCGTCTCCTGCGTCTCGTCGTCCGAGTGGAGCTCGATGAGCACGGAGGATCGCTCGCCTGATCCCGGCAGCGTGTAGAAGACCTCGAAGTCGCCGACGTACTCGACGTGCGCCGTGCCCGAAGTGATCGTCGCCTGGATCGCCACGCCGAAGTCGCCGGCGTTGAAGCTCGCCGGCGTCAGCGCCAGGCCGTGCATGTCGATCGACGTGCCGTACACGACTGTCGCCGCGGTCGTCCCCCAGGAGCCAGCCTCCGCGCGCTCCGCACCGGTGACGGCGCCGCCGATCACCAGCTTCACGGAAGCGTCGGCGACCACGCCAGGCGCCGGGAGAAGGTTCGCGCGCCGGCGCACGCTCCACCTCACGCCGACGATGGTGGCGAGCGGCGGGATGTACGTTGCCGCAGCGGCAGCGGTCAGGAGGAGGCGCTCACTGGTCGCCGCGGTGCCAGCGGAGTCGGCGGTGGCCGTGTCGTCCACGATCGCGTTCTCGGGGGTGGTCCATGCCGCCGTCCCCACGCCGTTGTCGGACACGGCGGCGTCCATGAGCACGAGCCGCGGCTGGCCGGTGAGGCTCGCGGTGATGATGTCCTCGGGCTTCGCGTGGATGTTGAAGTGCATGTGCGGGGTCAGGGGGCCGCGCGCGTCGGAGCCGGGCTCCTGGAGGCTGACGATCACGGAATGGACCGGGTGCTCCGCGTGCGCGTGGTCGTCCTCGATCACGCCGTACAGCGTCTTCCCGAACGGAGCGAGCGCGACCGGGGCACCGTGTCCGGCACTCTCCTCGAGATCCGCCTCGAGCGCGCCGTCCTGCTCCGCCCCGACGAACGAGTAGGACCCGCCGAGCTTGTACCGGATGAGGCCGAGCTTGTGGGGCGCGTACAGGTAGGCGTTGTGCTCCATCATCCCCACGAAGTTGTCGTCGGAGACGACGCCCTGGATCGAGGTGATCTTCGGGACGAAGACGCCCTCCTCGTCGAGCGTGCCGAGGGTGTCCTGCTTCCCCACCACCAGGTACCGGTCGAGCGTCGTGATCGCGTTGATCCGGTAGGTGCTCGATCCGCAGGGGTACGCCGCTCCCCAATCGCCAGAGGTCATCGGGGAGCCGGCGCAGAGGCTCACGTTGTTCTCGTAGCAGCGCGCCAGGACGGGCCCGACGCCCGGCTTGTTCCATTCGGTGAAGTACCGGGCGACGACCCCGGAGGGGCCGAGCGTCCACTCGTCCCCTGTACCGCTTGCGAAGGTCGCCACGGCGATTGCCGGGGCGCCGCCGCCCGTGAGCCCGGCGTCGTCCACCGTGAGGGCTGGCGGGCTTGTGGTGCCGTCTGCGGTCGGGGCGGCCGTCAGCGTCACCGTCCATACGAAGTCGGTGGTCGTGCCGGTGCGGCCCACCGTGACGTTCTGGAGGCCGGGGAGAAGGCGGAGCGCCGTCTGCATGTCCGCCGCGGTGATGTCGAAGGCGAGCGCGGAGGTGGTCTGCGCGTTGTACCCCGAGTTGAACGTGACGGTGAACGTGCCGCCGGTCGGGGAGCCGCTTTCGGTGAGCGTCTGCACTTCCGCGGTCGGCTCGTTCACGGCGGAGAGCTCGTGGAACCGCGCCTCCGCCTCGGTCGAGGTGTTGATCAGCGGGACGTACAGGTTGCCGTTGAACTCGGACCACCGCCCGGCCACCGCGCGATCGTCGCCGAAGTCGTGGATCTCGACGAGCGGCCACTCGGCGCCGTCGTCGCCGGTGAACCGGTACTTGGCGGCGTACCGACCGCGGAGGACGTAGAGGAACCCGGTCGCGACGTGGAAGTAGATCCAGCCCTTGCGCGTGCCTTCGGTGATGGATTCACTGGTCGCGAATCGAGCCCAGGTGCGCGCCTTGCCGAACGCTGAGAGGTCCCACTGGTTCGCCGTCTCGTAGACGCCAGGGTTCATCAGGAACGAGTAGCCGTAGCCCTGGTTGAACGTGGACATCGGGAGGTGGAACTCGGGCTCCGGGTCGCCCGCCTGACGCTTCACGCGCTTCACGTCCCATGAACGGTCGGCGCCCACCTTGCCGAGCGATTCCTGGTCGGCCAACTTGAGACGGATGCCGCCGAGGCGGAACGGTGAATCAGACGTCCTCGGGGATCCGGGCATGGTCATCGTTGGGCCCCTCCGGCCGGCGGTCGGCGGTATGTGCCGTTGCCGCTCACGGGTCGCTGGAAGATCCCGCTGCCAGACGATACAGCGCGGCCCTCGCCGGTGCGATGGTAGATGGTCGCGACCATGGTGTCGGTGAGGCCGAACGCCTCGGCCTGCGGGCGGCCGTGGATCGCGTACCAGTCGATGCTGTCGGTGAGGCCGAGCGTCTCGGTCTTCGGCTGCGCGAGCGCCCGGCCGGGGATGCCGCTGAGGATGACCAGGCTCACGGGTATCCCCTCGCGAATCCCTGTGTGGTGGGGGCGCTGGCGGGCCGGGCTAGTCGGCGGCCCGCCAGCGCCCGGCTACTCGTTAGCGATCAGGATCGGCTCGAAGAGCGGCTGCCCGTTCCGGTTGGCGGTGATCGTCACCGCTCCGCCGGGGCCGACGTCGAACGCGACATCGGTGTTCAGCACGATCACCTTCGACAAGATGCGCTCAACGGCCGCGAGGTTGAACGGCGCGGGGAGCTGCGTGGTGTTCGCCTCCCACACCGGCGTCCCGCTGCCGGCGTAGAGGAAGGTCTGAGCAAACATGGGCATGGAAACGATCTCCTTCTTGCTGCCGCGAGGGTGCGGCCGCGCCTATCTTACCCGCCCCATGTCCACGGGCCGCGGGCCTTGTCTGACTTTGGAAGGAGCGCCTGGCGCGCGGCCTCGAGCTTCGCCCGTACGTTGATCTCCGGGTTCGCCGGGACCTCCTGCTCCGTGGCGTAGATGCCGGTGACGATGTGCTCGACGCCCTCGATGTTCTCGACGCCGTAGAACTCCGTCACTGTGTGCTTGTCCGTCTCGCGGATGTAGCACGCCTTCGAGTGGACATCGAGGACGCACTCCGGGTCGTGTACGAGGCGGTTGACCTGAGCGGTCTGGTAGCTACGCGATCGGATCTCCATGCTGCCCCTCCTACGGGATGTCGATGAGGTACGTGACGCCAGCCGCGCCAGCGCCGCCCGCGGTTGCCGCCGCGCCGCCTGCAGCCGAGAGCGTCGGCGTGGCCGTGAGCGTCTTGCACCACACGACGACGCTACCCCCACCGCCGCCGCCCGCCGCGTTGTTGGCGCCGGTGGTGTGCACTGCGGCAGCGCCGCCGCCACCGCCTCGGCATCCGGCGAGCGCGAGGTCGATGAGGGCAACCACGGACGGGGTAACCGGCGGAAGGACACCGCCGGCGCCGCTGCCGCCGCCAGAGCCGATGCCACTCCCGCCGCCGGCATCGGCGGCAGCGGTGTTGCCGTAGCCGCTTCCCCCGCCGTTGCCGTGCCCACCAGTCCTTCCCCCCATGTGCAACCCGAGCGGGTGGAGATACGCCTTGAACGTGTCGGTGTTTACCGAGTCTCCGGCCCACCGCTCACCCGCATCGGAGTTGTTGTAAGTGGGCGAGAGCGCGCCCTGGCCGCCGCTCCCTGTGGCCGTCCCGGCGTTGGTGGTGTCGCGGTATCCGGCACCACCGTTCGCGGAGATCGGACGCGAGGCGGTGCCGGTGATCGTGTTGGCGCAGATGAAGATCATCACGCCGCCGCACCCGCCCTGGGCGCGGCCGCCGCTGACGGCCACACCCCCCCGCGCGTAGTCGGTAGTGAACGTGACGGCGGCTCCACCGCTCGGGCCGTCGCCGCGTACCTCGCCGGCGGCGCCGAAGTCCAGCGTCTCCAGGAGGATGAACCACGGGCCGCCCTGGAGGGTGAGCACGTCGTCCACGTCCAGGCGGTCGAGCGCGACGACGCGGCCGGGGTAGTCGGCCTCCGTCCAGGTGGTGGGCGCGGAGATCGTGACGTCGGTGGAGACGTCGCCGTTGTGCGGGAACGTGGGATCTCCGGTGAGGTGAACGGCGAAGGGGACGCTCATCTGTTACTCCTTGCGGGCTACGCGCCCTCGCCCGAGTGGGTCCACGTCACGACCAGCGAGTCATCGGCGAGCTTGCTGACCACCGGCGAGATGAGCGCACGGGCGACGGTGTTCGCCGCCGACCCTGCGACGTTGGTGAGCGGGCTTTCGTTCGTGAGGACCACCTCGGCGATCGCGCCGTTGGTCGCCTCGCCCGCCACCCATGTCGTCTCGTAGGTGATGGTTCGCGCGCTGCCGGTCAGGCCGCTCGAGGCCGCGGCGTCCAGCGCCTTTGCGGAGGCCGCGATGTACGTCACGATCGCCGCGCCAGCGCCGGTCTTCGCGACGGCCGTGGTGCCGGTGCCGAGGCGCATCCCCGTGGGCTCGCTGAGGACGCCGATGCCAGCGCCGCGCTCCATGTACGTTTGATCGCCGACGCGCGTAATCAGGTTCTTGACGGTGCGGTCGTCCTTCACGCGGCCGTCCGCGCCGACGACGCGAATCCGCATCCAGCCGACCATGCCGATCGCGCTCTTCATGGTCCCGCCCCTAACGCTGGAGGATCGTGTTGCCCGGCTTGATCGGAGCATAGTCGCGATCGAACTTCGCGTATGCCTGGACGAGCTCGGTCGCGTACTGGCCCTTCGTCGAGGGCACACGGTTCAGGTACTCGAACGCTGCGACCACGCCGGCGGAGACGGCGATCGCCTCGGGGATCTCGATGTAGTCGCCGTCCTGCCACGGGGTATCCGGCTGGCGGACCACCTCCATGATGATCTGCTCGCTCGTGCTCGGGATGCGCGACATGACGAGCGACTTCCCGGCCGTGCCGTTCGGTCGCACCGTCCAGGAGCCAGCGCCCTTCGATGCGTCGCGGTCGTAGACGACATCATCGACCGTCGAGCGGTAGTAGACGCCGCGGCGCCGGTTGTCGTCGAGAAGCGATGGGTGCGCCGTGAGCGCGAACGCATGGGCCGTGCCGTCGCCGGTCGCGACAACGATCTGGTCGATGAACCAGACGAGGGCGAGGCCGGCGCGCACCGCGTCCGCCCACGAGTGGGTCATGCCCGACTGCGGCTTCGGCGGGAGGATCGAGTAGACCTCGTACTCGTCGCCGCTGGCCGACCCGATGCTCCACGCGCGCACCGGCGCGAGTGCGCCCGTGGCGGGGGTGAACGGCTCGACGGCCAGGCGGCGCACCTTGTCTGCGTCCGCGGCGCCGGGGAGCCGCACCCATGCCGAGGACAGGTACGAGACGTCCGAGCCCTGGTCGCGCAGCACCGCGTCAATGAGCTCCGTGACGGATCCGTTGGAGGTGGTGACGCCGGAGAACGCGGCGCCCGCGGCCTGGGCCACGAGGAACGCGATCCTGGCGAGGGTGTTGCCGCCGGGTCGGAACGGCGGCGACGGGTCCGACTCTACCAGCGTGCTCGAGTTGAGGAAGATGTACCGGTACCACGAGTCGCCGGTGCCGGCGGTGTCGTCGTACGAGTAGAGCACCCGGCCCGCGACCAGCGTGGTCGTGACGACGGTGGTGGCGAACGCGCCAGAGGGCTCGGTGTCACGGAAGATCCGCAGGCGGTCGAAGTCCACCAGCCGTTCCGTGATGTCCTCGGCGTAAACCCTGACCGTGATCATCGCCGCGCTCCAGACTCAAAAACAGGAAGCCAGCCTCGATACAGCATTTATGTCTCTAGTGAGCATTTGCACATATCGAGACTGGCGCTCAATAGCGAGATGCCTGCTACAGCCCCTCGACCTTGTTGGTGTCGGGGTTGAACTTCACCACCTCAGGGGCGATGTGGTTGGCCTCGCCGGTGTCACCGGGATCGACGGCCGCGTACTTCGTCACCGGCGCCGTGCGGCCGGCCGTCTCTTCGTGGAACGCGCCCTCGGCGACGGTGTACCGCTCCTCGCCGGTTTCCTCGGCGAACGCCTCGTCGTCGGGGAGCGGCTGGCCGAACCAGAGGGGCTCCTCGTTGGATGGCGGCTCTTCGCCACGGCGGTACACCGCGTAGACGTGGCCGGTCGGGCCGGTGCTCTGCTTGAACCACATGAGCGCCTCGCCGCGGGTCCACTTCTGATCATCGCTGGCGTCGGCGCGCATCTTCGGCGCGATGTACACGCCGTTGGAGAACTTCCGCTTGAGGGTCGTTCCCTGGTAGGAGCGGCTGCGCGAGCGGATCAGGTACTCGACGTCGGGGTCGAAGCCGTAGTACCGGGGGTGCCCGTAGGGGTCCTGGCGGTGGGCCTTCTCGGCCACCTCTGCGTTCGTTGCCATGCTGGATCTCCTTGTCCTGGTGCGCGTGAAGTGTACGCGCTACTCGCCGACGTCCGAGAGCGCTGCCTCACGCTGCGCCTGCTCGGGGAGCCGGACGAACATCTCGTAGAGGCGGATGTCGTCGATGGTCAGCTTGCCCGCCTTCTCGGCAGCGCGCAGCGCCTCCTCAAGCAGCGCGACGCCGCGCTCGGGGAGGGCCACGGGGCCCGTCTCGCTGAGAACATCCTCGCGCCCCGGCTTCGGCGACCACCCGTTCGGGATCTTGATGAGGTCGAGCGTTTCCGCCTCGGCTTCGGAGATCTCCAGGCGGTTCCGCGTGTTCTTCACGATCGTCATCGTGACGAAGTTGCCCTCCGCGGGAAGGAGGTTCGCGAGCCGGTACCTCTCCGTGATGCTCAGGTCGATGTTCTGCTCCGCTGCCACTGATGCCCTCCATGACACAAAGATGCGGGACGGTTTCCCGCCCCGCATCCTACACCCAACCGTGAGGTCGGGGGCTACGCGCCGATGATGTACATCGTCACCGCCGTCGCCGACGTGCGGAGGAACACCAGGATCGCCGACTCGTTCTCAGCGACCGTCTGCGCCGTGTCAGCGACCGTGACGCCATCGCCACCCTGGAAGGTGGCGGTCTGGTTCCCGTCGTTGACGTAGTAGCACACGATCGTCTGCCCGTTGGCGGTCAGCGCCCCGACGCCCGTGGCACCGGCGACGATGTTGACCGCCGTGTCGGTCGTCACGGTGCCGCCGCCGGTCGTGGTCGTGTGGACCACGATGCCGGCCACGATGTTCGCGACCGTCAGGGTGTGGTTCTGCGTGTCCACGTCCGTCGCGGTCATCACCTCGCGGATGCGGCCGGCCGTCACCAGCAGTCCGCCGGCCGTGATCGTGACGCCACCGGCCGTCACCGTCGCCCCGCCCGCCGTGACGGTCAGCCCGCCCGCGGTGATCGTGGCTCCGCCCGCCGTCACCGTGAGGCCGTCGGCCGTGACGGTCAGCCCGCCCGCGGTGATCGTGGCTCCGCCCGCCGTCACCGTGAGGCCGTCGGCCGTGACGGTCAGCCCGCCCGCGGTGACGGTGAGGCCGCCCGTGGTGATGGTCGCACCGTTGCCGATGATGACCTCGCCGGTCGCCACGCTGTTCAGCGTGATCGTGCCGGTGCCCTTCGCGTCGATCGTCACGGACTCGTCCGCGCCGGACGAGATCGCCGCGATGGCGACTCCGCCCGCCGCTGCCGCTGCCGTGATCTTCACGCCCGTCGCCGCCGAGGCGGTGGCCGTGTTGACCTGGAAGCTCGGGTTGGTGGCGCCGTTCGGGCCGACCGCGATCGCCGCCGCGGTGGCCGCGGTGATGGTCGTGGCGTCGGCGACGAGCGTGCCCGCCGAGTCGATGATGACCGTGCGGGTCCCGGCGGCCGTCTCCACCGCGAGGGCGGGGGCGTTGGCCGGGATGTAGTCCACCATCCGGTTTCCGATGAAAACCTTGATCTGCTTACCATCCCCAGGCATGGCTATGTTCCTTGTCAGCGGCCCTCGCGGGCCGCGCTAGATCCTCTTTGACGGCGCCCGCTACGGCGCCGTGTACGGGCCGGCCTGGAGCGCGTTGCGGAACGCGCCAGCATCCATGCCGACGCTCACGGCTCCGAAGTTGGGCGTCGCGCCCGCCACGGTCAGCACGCACCGGACGAAAGCGAGGTTGTTGTGGAGCCGGTCCGGCAGGCTGATCGGCGCCGCTGCGGTGCCGGAGCCAGTGACGCGCGGGCGAGTCTTTTGGAACTCCCGGTAGGTGCCGGCGAGCGCGTCGGACTCCTCCCATGTGATGTCCAGCGTGTCGGCCGCGTCGTCCTGTTCCGGGATGTGAACGACCACGGGGAAGCCTTCGATCGGCGCCTGGCCGATCTCGATCCCCGCTGCCGTCTCGGTGGCGGTGAGGTCGCCGTCAGCGATCACCCGCCAGTTGGTGTACGTGTCACGCATGATTGCGTTCTCCTGATCCTTCTCCCGCAGTCGGTTAGACGCGGATGCCGCGCGCGACCGAAAGGCAGTCCTTCGACCACGCGCCGAGGCCGACAACCCACTCGAGACGGTGCCGCTGGACCGGCTTGTCGTGGAGGGTTTCGGCGATCTTCTTGACCGACAGCGGGGCGTACTGCATCCCCTCGAGGGAGTGCGTGCCCTGCTTCACGAAGTACACGCGGGTCGCCGCCGTGAAGGCGCCGGACTCGGTGTAGTCGTTGGCGATGATCGCCGTCTCGGTCCCGTTCTCGTCCACGGCCGGGCCGATGTCGTAGAACGGGATGTCGTTGTAGACGAACATCGGCCGGGTCGCCGGCGAGCGAAGGGTCTGGCGGGCGTTGCCGAACGGCATCCCCTTGACCCAATCGTAGTGATCGCCGACCAGCTTGAGCCGGCGGAACACCGACCGGGCGGTCAGGCCGAAGCGCGAGGAGCACAGCGCGAAGTCCGGCTTGTGGCCGTCCACCGCGTAGATCGCCTCGTCGATGCGGTCGATGAACGCCTGCATCGTGGCGTCCGTCGGGCTCGCCGACGGGCGGATGTCCAGGGCGGTCGCGCCGATGCTCTGGCTCGACGCCAGGTTACCGATGATCTTCTCGATGCCCTCGAACTGGTTGGGCTCGCCGGCCTGGTCGCCGTTGATGAAGACGTTGTTGAGCTCGTAGGCCGCGCCCTTGATCGCGAGCATGGTCTGCCGCGTCGAGGGGCGCTCCTTCACCCCGCCGTCCTTCTCGAGGACGTTCGGGATGTCGATGTGCGTGCCCATCATGTAGACGCCGGCCGAGAGGTTCTTGCCTCGGACGGTGTTCTCGGGGAAGGGCGCGTTGATCGGCAGCCAGGACGGACGGATCACGCCGTCATACCGAATGCCGGTGGTGGTGAGCTCTCCGGTGGAGCGCCACGACATGAGGTCGCCGATGAGCGACTCCTGCGTGAAGCCCACAAAGACGCCCTTCTTGAACGTGTTGGTCTGCGCGATCGCGTGTTCTGCGAGCGTGAACGGCATGGATGTACTCCGTCAGGAGGAGCGACCGTCTCTGACTCGCAAGGGGCTACTCGGCGAACGCTCGCGCGAAGAGCTCCTCGGGGTCGTTGATGTCGCGAATCGGGTTGGCGGTGCTCGGCGCGTTCCCTCCTGTGCTCGGGACACGGGCGAGGCCGGCACGCTTCTTGACGGAAGCATCTCGGCGCTCGGCGCGCTCACGGACGTCGGCGGGTACGGGCTTCGCTACAGACGCCACGAAGGCGTCGTCGATGGCTTTGGTCAGGTTCGCGAGCCCGGTTCGGTCCGCGGTGAACTCACCGGCGTTGATCCTGGCGATCAGCGCGTTCCTCGACTGCTCGGGGATCGCGCGGACGCGGGACAACTGGTGGTCAGTGTCAGCCTTGAACTGGACGGGATCGATGGCGGCGGCCGGGTTTACCGGAGTCGCCTTCTTCTTGAAGTAGGCTCGACCCTGCCAGAACGCGGCGGCTTGCTCGGGCTCGGCTTCCTCCCATGCGCTGAACGCATCGGGGTCCGTTTCCCTCACTCGCTCCGTCTCGGCAACGAACGTGCGAAGCTGCTCCTCTTCGGACGCCTGGGCGGAGGTCTTCTCCTGTGCGTCGTCGTGGCCGCGCTTGTACGCGGCCCCCAAGAGGTTCTTCGTCACGTCCGCCAGCAGACGACGCGGGACGCTGTTGATCGCGGCGGGGTTCTTCGCCACCTCGATCGTGTGCCGGAGCATCCGCTGTTCGGGCGTCTCCGGTTCGGCGTCTTCGTCTTCTGCGGGCGGCTCGTCGCCGGTGTCGGCGTCGTCGTCCTGGTCGTCATCGACCGCGCTGTCCTCGTCGGGGTCCTCGTCCTCATCAGGCACGTCGCCATCGACGTCCCCTGCCGGCTCGGACATCTCCTCGAAGGCTTGGGCCAGGAGATCCTCGGGGTCAATGGCCGAAGCGGGCGCAACGACGTCCTGCGGCTGTTCGCCAGCGGACTCGTTCTCGTCCTGGGGCCGATCCTGATCCATCACGGTTTCGCTTCCTCCTCGATTCGTTCGGAACACTACGCCTCTACAATGCCCGTCGGCAAGGAGAATCGTCCATGACGACATCGACGCAGATGACGAGGGCCGAGGCGCGCGACGCGCTCGAGGCCAACTGGCGGGCCTGGCTGTACCACTTCTACGGCGACAGCCTCCGCACCGCTTCCGGCGAGGAGTCCGAGTTCGCCCCCCATCACGTCGACTTCTGGGAGGCGTTCTGGTCCGTCCAGTCGGGCCGGCTTCCCCGCCTCGCTGGCGCCACCCGCAACTCGATCTTCTGCGTCTGGCCTCGCGGCCACGGGAAGTCAACCTCGATCGAGATGGCCGTCGCGTCGGCGGCGGCACGGAAGACGCGGCGCTATGCGCTGTACGTCTCGGCATCGCAGGACCAGGCCGACGGGCACGTCACGAACATTGGCGCGCTCCTGACCGGCGACCGGTTCCGGTACTTCTACCCGGAGGCCGGCGACCGGCGCGTGGGCGCCTACGGGAACCCGAAGGCGTGGCGCCGCAACCGGCTCCAGACGTCCTCGGGGTTCACGGTCG